>ENA-UOIY01000088-UOIY01000088.1-human-gut-metagenome-genome-assembly--contig:-P114-NODE-88-length-149942-cov-14.193906_pt1 | contig 149942 bp, 112 predicted proteins | sample MGYA00242335_ERZ723882 | MGnify/ENA metagenome assembly ERZ723882 | reverse complement strand
GGAGGAATTCTTTTTAATTTGCTTCTTGCATGTATATTTAAATATGTGACAAGTGGGAAAGAAAATTCTATATCTTCTATAATATTGCTCAATTTATATGCACGAATTGGGTTTAGTGGTATTTTTTGTTTTGTTTATATGTATCGCATTGATTTTATTCTGTTTACTTTATTGGTGGTTTTTTTATTAAGAAGGTTAGAAAAAAAGAATACTTGTTTTATTCGAATTGTTAACTGAAGGCTTAAATATAGTATATGAAGATTGTAGCAGGGATAATACTTTATAATCCAGATATTGACCGTTTGATGGATAATATATCTGCAATTTCTCCGCAGGTGGAAAGCATTATTATTATTGATAATAATTCTATTAACATAATTGAATTTGAAGAGAAACTTACAAGAAATAATAAAATCAAACTTGTAAAAAATACTAGTAATCAGGGTGTTGCGAAAGCCCTAAATCAACTTGCTATTGCTGCAATTGGTTTTAATTATGAATGGCTTATAACTTTAGATCAAGATTCTGTTGTACCTGAAAATCTTGTTGAAATTTATTCTAGATATATTGGAATAGCTAAAGTTGGGTTGATTTGTTGCAAAATAATTGATCGAAACTTTGGTGAACTTTCCTCTCAACAAGAAAAAAGAAATGGGTGGGAATTTGTTGATTTGTGTATAACTTCGGCATCAATGATTAATTTATCTGTTTGGCAATCTGTTGGTGGATTTTGTGAAGAGATGTTTATTGATTCTGTCGATTTCGACATTTGTTATTTAATAAAAGAAAATGGCTATAAAATACTAAGAACTAATGAGACTGCTTTACTTCACGAAGTAGGGAAAAGTCAGAAAAAAGAATTTTGTGGACGTGAAGAACTGGTATTTAATCACTCACCATTACGCTGTTATTATATAATAAGAAATTCTTTATTACTTGGTAAAAGGCATAATAGGCGTTTATTCTTTATGTGGGTAGCTCTTAAACGTATTTGTTTAGTATTAATATATGAAGATGATAAATGTAATAAAATGAATATGATGTTGAAAGGTTTTTATCATGCAATGATTGGAAGATATGGACAGTTGTAAAATTTCGGTGATAATGCCAGTGTTTAATTCTGGGAAATATTTAGAAACTGCAATCAATAGTGTCCTTTCTCAAACTCTTAATGAGATTGAATTATTTTTGATTGATGATGGTTCTATTGATGGAAGTTCTGAATTATGTGATAATTTCGCTCTCAAAGATAAAAGAGTAAAAGTTATCCATCAGAAAAATGCAGGAATATGTAAAGCAAGGAATGTAGCTTTAAATATGACGCATGGAGAATATATTGCATTTATTGACCATGATGACGAATATCTCCTAGATTTTTTAGAAAAGGCTTATAAGGTTGCTCAAGAGGTAAATGCTGATATAGTAAAACTTAGCAAGAAAGAGATAATTTTCAGAGAACAAGTGGTAGTACGAGAACGCTATTATCAGTTGAATAGTCAAATATTAGAAAAAAAGGATATAAAAAGAAACTTTTTCAGTTTACTTGAAAATGGGGTCTTTACATGTGTATGGGATGGGATCTACAAAAAGGAAATAGTTCTAAATAATGGCGTGAGGTTTGATGAGTTTTTTAAAAATGGTGGGGAAGATATTGATTTTATGATGCAAATTGTCAAATATGTGGAGCTGTTAGTTACTGTGCCAGATATTTGTTATTTGCATTATATACGTAAGGGATTCTCTACGTCTGCTAAATTTAAAATTCAGAAAGTTGATCATTTAAAAGAATTGCCCAAAAGAGTAAATAGCACTTTGGATTATTTAGATCTTCATATTAGTCAATATGAAGATGCCTATTCTTATTATTTAGTAAAAGAATATATATCTCCTATTGTAGCATTATACGCTAATCCTCGTTGCAACTTTGACTATTTGGAAAAAAAAAGAATGATAGAAAAAGTTAGAAATGCCCACTATATGATACCTGGTTTTTTTCGAAGAAAGACGTGTCTAATATTTAAAAAGTCAATAAAAATGGGGACTGTATATTTTTTATTTAAATATAAAATGTATAGATTATTACTGCTTGTGTTTTCATTGAGATTAAAATATGTGTGATTAGTTTGTAATATTTGTGTGATGGACAAAATGTCAATTATAGTTCCTTGTTATAACGTACAAGATTATTTAGAGGAATGTGTGGAATCAATTGTTAATCAAACATATTTAAATTGGGAGCTAATTCTAGTTGATGACGGTTCTAAGGACTTAACTTCTCAAATTTGTGATGATTATGCAAAAAAAGATAGTCGAATTAAAGTAATTCATAAACAGAATGGTGGACTTGTATCAGCCCGTAATACCGGATATGATGCGGCAACAGGTGATTGGCATATGTATCTAGATGGTGATGACTGGATAGACATGGATACTTGTGAGAAACTGATATCCTATCTTTCAAGGCATACAGATGTAGATATTGTATTTTGGAAATGTATTCAAGAACTGGGTGATATTTCCATCAAAGGAAAATGGGAGTGGATATGTTCAGAACAAGAGCATATTTATATAGAGGATGAATGTCATGATTTAGCCAGACATACCCTTATTTATAAAAGTGGCATTGCAACAGCTTACTGTAAACTGATACGGACTGATTATGCAAAAAAGAATAGGATAAGGCATGACGACCGCTTGAAACAGGGAGCTGAAGGGTTGGAGTTTTCCTTGCGCTCGTTTTATCATGCAAAGAAAGCTCTTTTTGTGAATGAATATTTTAACCATTATCGTTATAATCCTAACTCTATCTCGAAGAAGGTGGATGAAAGAAATACTAGGTATTTAATGGATTGCTTTGATGTGATTCAAGAAGATATCAAGATGTTTTCAGATAAAGATATATTTATAGAACCGCTATACCAGCGAGTGGCTTATGTGGTTTTAGCTATAGCAATGAATACTTATTTCCATCCTGAGAATAAGGATTCTGTATTTAAGAAGATTAATAAGTTTGTAAAAGTAATTGAAGAGAACGATTTATTTTCGACTTCTGTCTTTAAGTGCACTACTACGGGAATGGATAAACAACGTAAGTTGACACTAATGTTCATTAGACTACATATATATTTTATGCTTCCCGTCATCGGTTGGCTAAAGCAATATTATTTAAAAAGAGGAAAGTATAATTATTGACATATCATTATGACTAATAAAAAGTTAGCCCTTATTACTTGCTATTTTCAACCCAATTATGGCAGTCAGTTGCAAGCGTATGCCACACAGTTGCTATTTGATAAGATGAAAGTAGAAAATGAAACAATCTGTATTAATGGGTTGCAAAGTGAGATTAATAAAGCGAAATATCGCTATTTTTTAAGTAGAATATGGGATGTTAATACAGTAATGGATAAATGGGCTACTGTCAAAAAACTACTGGCTGCTCATACTAAAGGAAATGAATATCGTGACAACATAGCTTTACGCAAATATATGTTTAATAATTTCAGTCAAACTAAATTTCATATATCCAAGGTTTATAACTCGAAACGGGAGCTTACTAATGCTGCACACCAATATGCAGCTTTTGTGGTAGGCAGTGACCAGTTGTGGCTACCTTCAAACATTGAAGCTGATTACTATACATTAAATTTTGTACCAGATAATGTGTCTAAGATAGCTTTATCTACTAGTTTTGGTATATCAAAGCTTCCTAAGCGGCAGGCGCAGAAAGCTGCTAAATTCTTGAAACGTTTAGATTTTTGCTCTGTACGTGAATTGAGCGGACAGAAAATTGTGAAAGATCTTACTGGAAGAGATGTGCCTGTGGTTTGTGACCCGACTATCCTTTTCACTGCCGAGGAATGGGGTTGCATCACGGAAAATGAACGTTTCATTAAGGAACCTTATCTGTTCTGTTATTTTCTTGGTAACAATCCAGAGCAGAGGGAGTTTGTGAAACGTTTTAAGGATAAAACTGGTTATAAGATTGTGCAGTTACAACATTGTGACGAGTATATAAAAAGTGATGTGGAATTTCCTGATTATACTCCCTATAATGTTGGACCTGCCGAATTTGTACAGTTGATTAGAGATGCAGAGTATGTGTTTACGGATTCGTTTCATGCATCCGTATTCTCTCTTTTGTATGAGAAACGTTTTTTTACTTTTAGGCGGTATAATAATGACAGTATTGTTTCTACCAATGGCCGTTTGTATTCGTTGCTATCAATGGTGGGACTGGAGGAGAGACTTTTAAAGGCAGACGAAGACGTGGAGAAATGTATGTTGATGTCGATTGACTATAAAAATGTGCATATAAAATTGGCGGCATTAAGGGAATTTACAAAGCGGTACATAAAAGGTGCTTTGTCACAATTGGGTATAACTTATGATAACTATTAAAGACAAAAGGGAATGTTGTGGCTGTTCGGCTTGTGCATCTGTATGTCCGAAACGTTGCATAACTATGTGTGAAGACAATGAGGGTTTCCTTTACCCATTTGTGGATACGGATATATGTATAGAGTGCGGATTGTGCGAGAATATTTGTCCTGTGATTCATGCACAGCCAGATGAGAAGAAAGAGCAGAAAGCTTACTTAGTACAGCACAAAAATGCGCAAGTATTACGTGAGAGTACTTCAGGTGGAGCGTTTACGGCTATTGCTAAATGGGTACTTGATAGAGGAGGTATGGTTTGTGGTGCAGGTTTTGACGCTGATTTTGAAGTGGTACATCAATGGGCAGACTGTTATGAAAACTTGAAGAAGTTTCGTAATAGTAAATATGTACAAAGTAGAATAGGCGATACCTACAGGCAGACGAAGCAGTTTCTTATGGAAGGAAGATATGTCTTGTTCAGTGGTACTCCTTGTCAGTTAGAAGGATTGTTTTCCTTTTTAAGGAAATCTTATGAGAAGTTAGTTACGGTGGATGTAGTCTGTCATGCTTGCCCTTCTCCATTGGTTTATCGAAAATATCTGGAAGTACAAAAGAAGAAGATTGGTTCTGAGTTTACAAATGTTTTGTTTAGAGACAAATATCATGGATATAAATATTCTACTATGTCTATTATTTGCCGGGATACTTCCATAAAATATCACGAAGGGATTGATACAGATGTGATGATGCGTGCTTTTTTTGCTAATATGAGTGTTCGTCCTAGTTGTTATCAATGTGCATTTAAAAAGCGTTATCGTAATACAGATTTTACAATATGGGACTGCTTCGATGTTGATAAGTTTAGTAAGAAATTGGATAATGACAAAGGAGTAACCCGTATTTTGGCACATTCAGATTTAGCTAATGTCATATTGAAAGAATCCAATTCTCAGTTAGAAGTGCTGGAGATAAATCCCAATAAAGCTGTAGAGGGTGTGAAAGAGATGTTTTATTCCGTTAGCGTGAATCCCAAGCGTGATGCTTTCTTTACAGATTTAAATATATTGGATACAGAGACTTGTTTTCGTAAATATTTTCCTATAACCTTACGGCATCGTTTGGAAAAGCAAGTTCGTCTGTGGACTGTTCGGTTGGGATTGTATAAACATATGAAAAAACTATTCAAGGCGATTATGGGGAGTCGGGAAATTAAAAGATAGCTACAGCAAAAACTTGGAGAATAAAAATAAAATTTTATGAATATATTATTTATCGGGGGAGCAGGTTTTATAGGATCTAGTTTGGTGAAGCGTTTTATTTCTGATGAAAAGCATTCAGTATTTATTCTGGAACCGGAGTTTGCCAATATATCGAGACTGAAAGATTATAATCTAAAGGTCTTTAGGAATTCTTTGAGTAATATAAATGAAGTAAAGAATATCCTCTTAACTAATAAAATAGAGGTGGTGGTACATTTGGTATCAACACTGATTCCCGGTAGTGCTTACGATGATTATATCAATGAATTTAAGAATGTGATATTTCCTTCAATTGAGTTGATGGAATTTTGTGCAAACGAAGATATTAAGTTCGTTTATTTTTCTTCAGGGGGGACAATTTATGGTAATAGAACAACTCTTCAATCGTTTGTAGAAACTGACAGTATGGAACCAATATCCTATTATGGATGGTCAAAGCAAATGATGGAAAATAGTATTTTGTTTAAGAATAGAACTCAGAAGTTAAAGTATCTCATCGTGAGGCCTTCAAACCCATATGGGCATGGGCAAAATCTGTATGGGAAACAAGGATTGGTAGCAGTGGCTATCGGTAAAATTATTGAGAATAAACCGGTGGAAGTATGGGGGGATGGTTCTGCCATTCGTGATTATATCTATATAGAAGACCTTGCCAATGTCTTTTATCAGTTAATAAATAAGGATGTTTACAATGAAACAATCAATTTGGGGAGTGGCAGAGGTTTTTCAGTGAACGATGTACTTGCTTTTTTGAAAATTATTTCAAAGACAGACTTTAAAATCGAGTATAAAAATGCACGCCCTGTAGATGTTTCCAATATGGTTTTGGATATAGAAAAAATGAAACAGTTTGTGGATGTGACTTTGACACCAATGCTGGATGGAATTTCTTTGTTTTATCATGAATCTATAAAGAAATAGTAATATGCTAAGAATCGCTATAATAGCCGGTGTACTGCACTCTGGGGGGAAACGTAATTTAATAATGGAGTACTATCGCCATATGGATCGTACAAAAGTGCAATATGACTTTATTTGTGACTCTGATTCGAATGGTATTCCTGAAGAAGAAATTAAATCTTTGGGAGGAAGAGTCTATAAAGTAGCACCCTATAAGAATCTTATTCCACATTTAAAAGAAACATATAAGATTCTTAAAGAGAATCAGTATGAAGTGGTACATGCTTTTGATAATACTCTTAATATATTCCCAATGTTTTTGGCTAGGATAGCCGGAGTTAAAGTGAGGATATCCGAAAGCATATCGAAAGGTGATAAGAATGAAAAGAAAACACTCATTAAATATGTCTTGCGCCCTTTCTCTCATTGGTTTACAAACTGTTATATGGCTAATTCAATCGATTGCGGTATTTGGCAATTTGGTAAGAAGACCTATGATAAAGGAGAGGTCAGTATCTTTAAAACAGTGATCGATGCAGATGTTAATGCTTTTGATGATAAACTGAGAGAAAGTGCTCGAAAAAACTTTGGATGGGAAAATAAAGTGGTATATGGCTTTATTGGCAGATATGTTCCTCAGAAAAATCCACTTTTTTTGATAGATACTTTTAATGAGATTGCAAAGATACAGGAAAATGCAGTTTTGGTTATGATTGGATTTGGAGAATTGGAGAACGAAATGTGTAATAGAATTAAGGAGTATGAGATTACTGACAGAGTGATGAATTTGGGCCGGAGAGATGACATAAAGCAGTTTTATAATGCTTTTGATGCTTTCTTGTTACCTAGTTTGTATGAAGGAATGCCTGTGGTAGGAATAGAGGCACAATGTGCGGGACTTCCAATCTTTTTTTCTAAAAATATCACAGAAGAAACTACAGCATCTGAACTTGCGCATTATATTGGATTAGAAGTCTCCCCAAGTGTATGGGCTGATAAAATAGTAAAAGTAATTGAAGATTATACGCCTAGACGTAGAAGTTATGCAGAAGAAGTGAAAAAAAACGGATTTGATTCTAAAAGTGAAGCATTAAGAATGCAGAACTTCTATTTTTCCAGAATAAGTCAATTGAATGGATATGATCAGAATGTCTAAAGACTTATTATTAACTATAGCAGACGTAAATATAAAATATTATTTGTCAATATATAAATAAATAATTTATGCAGGAAGTCCAACGTTTCAATAAAGTCCTAAAATTTATTGTCCTTTTAGGAGATGTTCTCTTATTGAACTTGCTCTTATGGGGATTTGAACTGACTTTGGGAAACAGGTTCTATTTAGGCGTTACTTCTTCTCTTTATCAAGGAATGGTTGTGCTTAGTCTCTGCTATTTGGTTTGTAATATTCAGTCAGGAGTAATCTTGCACCATCCGGTTGTCCGTCCCGAACAGATTATGATCCGTGTACTTCGCAATATGGTACCTTTTGTTTTATTTTCTATTTGCTTTTTGTCTCTTTTTCATTTTGAATTTTTCCGTTCCCGATTATTTGGCTTGTATTATGTTGCTTTGATGCTAATCTTAATTTGCTATCGTCTTTCTTTCCGTTATTTTCTGGAGCTTTATCGGAAAAAAGGAGGGAATGTTCGTTTGGTTGTATTGGTTGGCAGTCATGAGAATATGCAGGAGCTTTATCATTCGATGACAGACGATCCTACTTCCGGCTATCGTGTTATGGGATATTTTGAAGATTCTCCTTCCGATTGTTATCCGGAAGAAGTTGCATACTTGGGACAGCCAAAAGAAGCGATTGAATATTTGGAACAAAATGCAGGCAAGATAGCGCAACTCTATTGCAGTCTCCCTTCTGTACGAAGTGCGGAGATTGTTCCTATCATTAATTATTGCGAGAACCACTTGGTGCGTTTTTTTAGTGTTCCCAATGTTCGTAACTATTTAAAGCGCAGGATGTATTTTGAATTATTAGGTAATGTACCGGTATTATCTATTCGTCGTGAACCATTGGAACTTCGTGAGAATCGTGTTTTAAAACGGATTTTTGATATAATATCTTCATTGATATTCTTGTGTACTATTTTCCCTTTTGTTTATATAATAATAGGGATTGCTATAAAAATCAGTTCACCGGGCCCTATCTTTTTTAAACAGAAACGTAGTGGTGAAGACGGTCGTGAATTTTGGTGTTACAAGTTCCGTTCTATGCGAGTAAATGCACAATGTGATGTTCTTCAAGCTACAGCAAATGATCCTCGCAAAACACGTATTGGTGAGTTTATACGTAAAACGAGTATTGATGAATTACCACAGTTTATTAATGTTTTGAGGGGAGATATGTCCGTTGTCGGTCCTCGTCCCCATATGCTGAAACATACGGAAGAATATGCTCAGGTAATTAATAAGTTTATGGTTCGTCATTTTGTAAAGCCCGGTATTACAGGTTGGGCACAAGTGACGGGATATCGGGGAGAAACAAAAGAGCTTTGGCAAATGGAAGGCCGTGTGAGTCGTGATATATGGTATATTGAACATTGGACGTTTATGCTTGATCTGTATATAATCTATAAAACAGTCTATAATGCTATCCATGGAGAAAAAGAGGCATATTAAGAGTTTAAATTAATGAGTAATCAAAACAACTAAGTATAAAAGAGTAGATATCTAATTCATCACAGTTATGAGAATATTGAATAAATTGATTTTTGTAGTGTTACTGCCTTTTCTGTTTGCGGCCTGCCAGTCCTACAAAAAAGTACCTTATTTGCAGGATACAGAAGTAGTAAATCAAATAGAACAGAAAGAAAAATTGTACGATGCAAAGATCATGCCTAAAGATCTGTTGACTATTGTAGTGTCTTGTACAAGTCCGGAATTGGCAGCACCTTTTAATTTGACGGTTGCCAGTCCTACAAATTTGTCTGTAGCCAATACTTTGGCTACTACACAGCCTGTGTTGCAAACTTATCTGGTAGATAATGAAGGAAAGATCTCTTTCCCTGTATTAGGAGAATTAAAGTTAGGTGGATTGACAAAGAAACAAGCAGAGCAGATGATTGTAGAAAAGTTGAAACCATATATGAAAGAGACACCTATTGTTACAGTACGTATGGTCAACTATAAAATTTCAGTAATTGGCGAAGTAACACGTCCCGGTACTTTTACTATTTCTAATGAAAAAGTGAATCTGCTGGAGGCACTTGCCATGGCGGGGGATATGACAGTATATGGTTTACGCGATAATGTAAAGCTGATCCGTGAAGATGCCACCGGTAAACAAGAAATCATAACTTTGGACTTGAATAAATCGGAAACAATTCTTTCTCCCTATTATTGGTTACAACAGAATGATGTCGTTTATGTAACCCCCAATAAAGCAAAAGCCCGTAACTCAGATATTGGTAACAGCACAAGCCTGTGGTTCTCTGCTACCTCCATTCTGGTGTCTTTAGCCAGCTTATTATTTAATATCTTAAAATAACGTTTTGAAATAATGAAAGAAGAAATAGCAAACGTGAGACAACGTGAAGCTGATGATGAAAAAGTAGATATTCAAGAATTACTTTTTAAGTATATTATTCATTGGCCATGGTTTGTTGGTGCAGTTTTAGTTTGTCTTATTGGAGCATGGATATACCTGCGTATGGCTACTCCTGTTTATAATATCTCAGCTACAGTCATTATTAAGGATGATAAAAAAGGTGGTAATACAGGCAGTATGGCAGGATTGGAAGAACTGGGATTAAGTGGTCTAACGGGGTCTTCCCAAAATATAGATAATGAACTTGAAGTTCTGCGTTCCAAGACTTTGGTAAAGGAGGTGGTCAATCTGTTAAATCTGTATGTCTCTTATACAGACGAAGATGAATTCCCTTCCAAGAATATGTATAAGACTTCTCCTGTTCTGGTTAGTCTGACTCCACAAGAAGCAGAGAAGTTAAGTGATCCGATGGTAGTTGAGATGTCATTGCATCCAAAAGGTAGTTTGGATGTAGGAGTAACAATTGGCAAAAAAGAATATCAAAAGCATTTTGAGAAACTTCCTGCTGTCTTTCCTATGGATGAAGGAACTTTAGCTTTCTTCCAATCACCGGATTCGCTGATGGTAAAGAAAGATACAACCGAAGAATCTTCCACTCAAAATATCCGTCACATTACGGCTAAGATCAATTCACCGATGAAGGTAGCCAGAGCATATTGTGAGAATCTGAGAATTGAGCCCACTTCTAAAACGACTTCAGTAGCAGTAATATCTCTAAAGAACTCCAGTCTGCAACGTGGACAGGATTTCATTAACCAGCTATTGGAAATGTACAACCGTAATACCAATAATGATAAAAATGAGATTGCTCAAAAGACTGCTGAATTTATAGATGAACGAATTAATATCATCTCGAAAGAACTGGGAAGTACGGAAGTGAATCTGGAGAACTTCAAGCGTAATGCCGGTATTACCGACTTGACTAGTGAGGCTCAAATAGCCTTGACCGGTAACGCCGAATATGAAAAGAAGAGAGTAGAGAACCGGACACAAATCAGCCTTATTGAAGATTTGCGGAAATATATAAGAGGAAATGAATACGAAGTTCTTCCGGGTAATATAGGCTTGCAAGATCCAGGATTGGTTGCAACGATTGAACGATATAATGAAATGTTAGTTGAACGGAAGCGCTTATTACGTACTTCTACAGAAAATAATCCTACGATTATCAATCTGGATACAAGCATCCGTGCCATGAAGTCGAATGTGCAGGCGACCCTTGACGGATCATTGAAAGGTTTATTAATTACAAAAGCTGATCTTGAACGTGAAGCAAGCCGTTTTTCTCGTCGTATTAGTGATGCTCCCGGACAAGAACGTCAGTTTGTAAGTATTGCCCGTCAACAGGAAATCAAGGCCGGACTGTACTTGATGCTTTTACAAAAGCGTGAAGAGAACGCCATAGCATTGGCAGCTACTGCAAACAATGCAAAGATCATTGATGAAGCTATCGCTGATGATATCCCTGTTTCTCCTAAGCGTAGAATGATTTATCTGATCGCTTTAGTATTAGGCGTTGGCATCCCCGTAGGCATCATCTACCTGATTGGCCTGACCAAGTTCAAACTCGAAGGCCGTGCAGATGTCGAGAAACTGACAACCGTTCCTATCGTCGGTGATATCCCATTAACCGACGAGAAGAACGAAAAAGACGGTTCTATTGCCGTCTTTGAGAATCAGAACAACCTGATGAGCGAGACCTTCCGAAACATCCGTACCAACCTTCAGTTCATGCTTCAGAATGACAAGAAGGTGATTCTTGTGACTTCTACCGTCAGTGGAGAAGGAAAATCATTTATCTCCGCCAATTTAGCCATCAGTCTCTCTTTATTAGGAAAGAAAGTAGTGATCGTAGGGCTTGATATCCGTAAACCGGGATTGAATAGAGTCTTCCGTCTTTCGACAAAAGAGAAAGGTATTACCTTATACCTTGCAAACCCGGAAACAGATTTGATGAGTCTGGTACAACCTTCGGATATTAATCAGAATCTGTATATCCTTCCCGGTGGAACGGTTCCTCCTAATCCGACCGAGCTGTTAGCGCGTGATGGTCTGGACAAGGCAATAGAGATCTTGAAGAAGAACTTTGACTATGTGATTTTGGATACCGCACCGGTAGGCATGGTTACCGATACCTTGTTGATCGGTCGTGTAGCGGACTTGTCCGTCTACGTATGCCGTGCCGACTATACCCATAAAGTAGAGTACACACTGATCAACGAACTTGCCGAAGAAAAGAAACTGCCTAACCTTTGTACCGTAATCAACGGCGTAGACCTGAAACGCAGGAAGTATGGCTACTACTACGGCTACGGTAAGTATGGCAAGTACTATGGATATGGCAAACGCTATGGCTACGGATACGGTTACGGACAGGAAAAAGGTACTAAATCGTAATCCGGTTCTAAGAATAAACCTAAGAATAAACGATAGCCCGTTTCAGTCTGATTGACCACAGTATATCCCCCAAGATATAGTCAGTCAGATATAGCCGACCGCTTGATTTTCCCCAATCAAGCGGTTTGTTGTATTCATCTACGTTGACAATATAATTTTTATATCCCATATCAAAGAAAAGCGGGTATCCGGACAACCAGATACCCGCTTTTTTTGTTATATTTGTATTATCCCTTAAAAAATGATAATTATGAAACAACACTACAGACTTACTATTTGGAGCCTTTTCTTTCTGATCACTTCCAGTGGAAGTGCCCTTGCCCAGAGAAAAACGATCACTCCGATAGACTCTCTGATAACGGTAGGATATGCCACCGGAAGTTTAAAAACCATATCCGGATCAGTGGAGAAAATCACGGAGACACAGATGAATAAAGACCAGATCACGAATCCGCTGGAAGCCATACGCGGACGAGTACCGGGTCTGACCATCCAACGTGGGACAAACGGCCCCGCGGCCTTGGATGCAGTCCGCCTGCGAGGAACCACCTCATTGACCAGCGGAAACGACCCGCTGATTATCGTCGATGGAGTCTTCGGCGATTTGAGTATGCTTACCTCCATTTATCCTACAGACATAGAGAGCTTCACCATCCTGAAAGACGCTTCCGAAACGGCACAGTACGGATCACGAGGCGCCTCCGGTGTCATCGAAATCACCACCAAGAAGGGCATGAGCGGTAAAACGCAAGTGAGTTATAACGGCATCTTCGGAATATCCACCGTCTATAAGAATCTGAAAATGCTGTCAGCAGATGACTTCCGCCGGGTTGCATCCGAACGGGGCATCTCCATTCTGGACAAGGGAAACAACACCGACTTCCAGAAAGAGATAGAACAAACAGGATTGCAGCAAAACCACCACATCGCCTTCTATGGAGGCTCGAATGAATCCAGCTACCGTGTATCTCTCGGTTTCATGGACCGTCAGGGAGTCATACTGAACGAGGACATGAAGAACTTCACCTCTAATATGAACATGACCCAAAGGATGTTCGACGGTTTTCTGAACTGCGAACTGGGCATGTTCGGTTCTATCCAGAAGAATCACAATCTGGTAGACCTTCAGAAAACCTTCTATTCTGCCGCCACTTTCAACCCCACATACCCCAATCACAAAGACCCCGATTCCGGTTCATGGGACGGAATCACTACCGCCAGTCAGATCACGAATCCGTTGGCATGGATGGAAGTACAGGATCATGACGCCACCTCGCATATCAGTACCCACGCCCGTCTGACTTTCAACCTGATGGACGAACTGAAACTGGTGCTCTTCGGCGCCTATACCTATAATATAGTCGAAAATTCCCAATACCTGCCCACCTTCGTCTGGGCGCACGGACAGGCATACAAAGGCACGAAAAAGATGGAATCCCTCCTGGGTAACATGATGCTGACCTACAAGAAAGGCTGTAAGAAGCATTACTTCGACGCGCTGGCACTGGCGGAACTCCAGAAGGAGACATACACCGGATTCTATACCACAGTCACCAATTTCAATACAGATAAATTCGGCTACCACAACCTGCAAGCCGGCGCCCTCCGTCCGTGGGAAGGAACCAACTCGTACTACGAGCAACCGCATCTGGCCTCCTTCATGGGACGTTTCAACTACACCTATGCCGACCGCTACAGTCTGACAATGACCGCCCGTACCGACGCCTCCTCCAAATTCGGAGCCAATCACAAATGGGGATTCTTTCCCTCCGTCTCCGCCGCATGGGTGATCAGTGAGGAAAAGTTCATGAAACGCCTCCCTGTGATTGATAATCTGAAGTTCCGTATAGGCTACGGTCTGGCTGGTAATCAGAGCGGCATCGACTCCTACACCACGCTGAGCCTTGTCAAACCGAACGGAGTGATTCCCGTAGGAAACTCGGCAGCTGTGTCATTGGGCGACTTGCGAAACACGAATCCCGACTTGAAATGGGAAGTGAAACACACCTTCAATACAGGTATTGACCTGGCCATGTTCGGCAACCGCCTGCTGCTCTCCGCCAATTATTACAACTCCAAAACGACGGATATGCTCTACCTCTACAACGTAAGCGTGCCGCCCTTTACCTACAACACCCTGCTGGCGAATATCGGCTCCATGCGCAACAGCGGTCTGGAGATAGCCATCGGCATCACCCCGTTGAAGACGCAGGACATGGAACTGAACATCAACGCCAACATCACCTTCCAGCAGAACAAACTGCTCTCTCTGAGCGGTATGTACAATGGCGAACTGATTTCCGCTCCCGAATACAAGAGTCTTGCCAGCCTCGACGGAGCCGGCTTTCACGGAGGCTATAACCACATCGTTTATCAAGTAGTAGGCCAGCCGCTGGGCGTCTTCTATCTGCCACGTGCCAACGGACTCGTTTCCGACGGAAACGGCGGCTACACCTATGACATAGCCGACCTCAATGGCGGCGGCGTCAGCCTCGAAGATGGCGAAGACCGCTATGTGGCCGGGCAAGCCGTACCAAAAACGATTCTCGGATCGAACCTCAGTTTCCGTTACAAGCGTTTCGATATTTCAGTACAGATCAACGGTGCCTTCGGACACAAAATATACAACGGAACCTCCCTGACCTATATGAACATGAATATATTCCCCGACTACAATGTGATGCAGGAAGCTCCCGCACGTAATATCAAAGACCAGACCGCCACCGACTACTGGCTGGAAAACGGAGCGTATGTTAACTTCGACTACGTGACACTCGGCTGGAACGTACCGATAGAAAAGGTGCAGAAACTAAAGAAATATGTCCGCTCCCTGCGACTGGCATTTACAGTCAACAACCTTGCGACGATTTCCGGCTATTCAGGTCTTTCGCCCATGATCAACAGTTCGACGGTCAACTCCACTTTGGGGCTGGACGATAAACGCGGATATCCGTTAGCGCGGACTTACACGTTGGGATTGAGTATTAACTTTTAACGGAGGAGGAAAACGATAATGAAAAAGATAAAGCGATATTTGCAGCAGCAAGGATGGCATTTAGAGAGTAAATCTCTATATGATGGAAAAGCAACTCTGCTTGGGGGGAAGATGAACCTGAAAAAGACAGTTGTCTTTCTTATTGTGTGCATTACCTTCTTCTCGTGCGACAAGTTTCTGGAAGAGAGTCCCAAAGACAAACTGCCGGAAGATGAAGTCTACAACAATATCTCGGATGTATATCTGAATGCTGTAGCCTCACTTTACACCTACATCGGCGGTTATAGCGACAGTCAGGGATTGCAGGGGACGGGTAGGGGAGTCTATGACCTGAACACCTTCACCACCGACGAAGCCATTATCCCCACCCGTGGCGGCGACTGGTACGACGGAGGCTTTTGGCAAGGTCTGTTCCTGCACCAATGGGGAATAGAAAACGATGCCATCCAAGCCACTTGGGAATATCTTTATAAAGTGGTGATGTTGTCCAACAAATCCCTCGAACGAATAGACAAATTCAGTGCCACCCACACAGATGCCGAACTTCCCGCCTATCGTGCCGAAGTACGCGCCATGCGGGCGATGTATTATTATTACCTGATGGATCTGTTCGGACGTGTCCCGCTTGTACTTACCTCATCCCCGTCGATGAAAGACGTAGTGCAGAGCGAACGGAAAACGATATTCGACTTTGTATTCAAAGAACTGCAAGAATCCGCCCCTTTGCTGGCCGAAGTCCACAGCAACCAGTCCGGTCCGTATTACGGGCGAATCACTCGTCCCGTAGTTGTTTTCCTCTTGGCGAAGCTTGCCTTGAATGCCGAAGTCTATACCGACAACGACTGGACGGACGGTCAGCGTCCCGACGGAAAGAATCTCTTTTTCGAAGTAGACGGCAACCGCCTCAATGCCTGGCAGACGGTTATCGCATACTGTGACCAACTGCAAGAAATGGGCTATCGTCTGGAACCGGATTACAAAACCAACTTTGCCGTATTCAACGAACCGTCTGTCGAGAACATCTTCACCATCCCGATGAACAAGACCTTGTACACCAACCAGATGCAATACCTTTTCCGTTCCCGCCATTACAATCACGCCAAAGCCTACGGACTGAGCGGTGAAAACGGACCGAGTGCCACTATCGAAGCTCTGGAAACCTTCGGCTATGAAACGGCGCAACAGGACCCGCGTTTCGACATCTGCTATTTTGCCGGAGTCGTGTATGATTTAAAAGGAAATATAGTCCGTCTGGACGATGGAACCGTTCTCGAATATTTGCCGTGGAAAGTCGAACTGGATATCTCGAACACTCCCTATGAGCAGACGGCAGGAGCACGCATGAAAAAGTACGAAGTAGACGAAACGGCTACCAAGGACGGTAAACTGATGGAGAACGACATTGTACTGTTCCGTTATGCAGATGTCCTACTGATGAAGAGTGAAGCAAAGGTTCGTAATGGGGAAGACGGGTATGCCGAGCTGAACGAAGTACGCGGGCGTGTCAACGCTTCCTCCCGAACGGCTACATTAGAAAATATCCTTGCCGAACGACAGCTCGAACTGGCTTGGGAAGGTTGGCGACGGCAGGACCTGATTCGTTTCGGAGCGTTCACGAGAGCATACAGCAGTCGTCCGCAACTTCCTGCTGAGAATAATGGATATACCACCGTATTTCCGATTCCGGAAAAGATACGGGTGATGAATACAAAACTGGAGCAGAATCCGGGATATTAGCCGGATTCATCCATTCATTTGCTATAATATCCCAATACAAACTAAAAGGCTTCGGCATTCATAACGAACACCGAAGCCTTTATTATATCTCTGTGTGAATGACTATGATCTTAAAAACAGACCCAGTCAAAGAAAGCTAGTCAAAGAAGCTCTTGAACTTCTTGAAGATCTTCTCCTTCACCGATGTACTCGGCTTGAAGTTGTCCGAAGCCTCCATCTTTTCCAGCGTACTCTTTTCCTCCTTGTTCAATGCTTCCGGTACATAAATGCTGATATTAACCAGCAAATCTCCCGTACCGTAACCATTGACATTCGGCAGACCTTTGCCGCGCAGACGCAGCACTTTACCCGGTTGAGTACCCGAGTCGATCTTCACTTTCACTTTGCCGTCGATTGTCGGAATCTCCACAGCGCCACCCAGTGCGGCAGTCGGGAAACTCAGCAGCAAGTTATAGATCAGATCATTCTCGTCGCGGATCAAGTCCGGATGCGGTTCTTCCTCAACGAGAATCAGCAAGTCGCCCGGCACACCATTATGCTTTCCGGCATTACCCTTGCCGCCCATCGAGAGCTGCATACCTTCTGCCACTCCGGCAGGAATCTTCACCGTCACTACCTCTTCGCCATATACGATACCGTCTCCGCCACACTCTTTACACTTGTTCTTGATGATCTTACCTTCACCGTTACAAGTAGGACAAGTGGCGCGGGTCTGCATCGTACCCAGAATCGTCTGCTGGTTACGGATCACCGAACCGCTACCCTTACAGGTCGGACAAGTCTCCGAACCGCCATCGCCTTCGGCCCCCGTGCCATGACAGTGATTACACGGCACATATTTTTTCAGTTTGAATTTCTTTTCTACTCCTGTCGAGATTTCTTTCAAAGTCATCTTTACCTTGACACGGAGATCGCTGCCCCGATAACGACGTTGCTGTGAACCACCGCCACCGCCACCGAAACCGCCGAAACCTCCGAAGCCGCCGCTGAAACCACCGCCGCGACCTCCGAAGATGTCACCGAACATGGAGAAGATATCATCCATAGACATTCCTTCGCCACCGAAACCACCGAACGGACCTCCGTTGCCTGCCGCACCGCTTACTCCCGCATGACCGAACTGGTCATAACGCGAACGCTTGTCCGGATTGCTCAACACGTCATACGCTTCGGCAGCCTCCTTGAATTTCTCTTCCGCTTCCTTGTCACCCGGATTTTTGTCGGGGTGATATTGGATCGCTTTTTTGCGGTAGGCTTTTTTAATCTCTTCTACTGTGGCGGTTTTTGTCACCTCCAGCACTTCATAATAGTCTCTTTTTTCTGCCATGCTTCTTAACTAAACTAACTTTTGTATTTACTCCCCAACTACCACTTTCGCGTGACGAATCACCTTGTCATTCAGCGTATATCCCGTCTGTACGCAGTCCAGAATCTTACCTTTCTGCTCTTCCGACGGGGCAGGGATGACGGCAATGGCTTCGTGATAATCGGTATCCAGCGGCTGGTCTTTCGTTTCGATGACCTTCACGCCGTTCTGTGCAAGAGTAGCCATGAACTTATTATAAATCAATTCGATACCTTCCTTCACGGCTTTTACGTCTTTGGCAGTTTCCATCGTTTTGATGGCACGCTCAAAGTCATCGATCACCGGCAGAATGCTGCTGATGCTCTTTTCGCCACCATTCAGAATCAGTTCCGCCTTCTCCTTCATGGTACGTTTGCGGTAATTGTCAAACTCGGCGGACAGGCGCAGATATTTGTCCTTTTGCTCCTCGATGACAGCCTGAGCATCTTCCAGCTCCTTTTCGAGCTGCTCCTCATGAGTCAGGGGAGCGGCCTCTTCTGCCTGATCGTTTTGCGGTTGTTCTTCCGCCGTATCCTTTGTTTCTTCCACATTCAGCTCTTCAGCCATCTTTTCTTTTTCTTTTGGATCCATATCTTATTTTTATTTTTTATTCATAATATCAATTTCCCAAGCAAAAACTTTGCCAATCTGACCGTTTTGCCAAAAAACGTGGCAAAGGTAATACATTTATGCCAGATTGACACATTCCGGATAGCTCATAATTCATTTTAAATGTCTACCTTTGCACGCTCAAATAATAATATAGTAACTGGTAAAATAGTAAATAATAGAAAATGATTACAGTTTCAAACGTTTCGGTGCAGTTTGGTAAAAGAGTCTTGTTTAATGACGTGAACCTGAAATTTACAAGTGGCAACTGCTATGGTATTATCGGCGCGAACGGTGCGGGAAAATCCACCTTCCTCCGTACAATCTACGGAGATCTGGACCCGACGACCGGTACGATTGCCCTGGGACCGGGCGAACGCCTGTCGGTGTTGAGCCAGGACCACTTTAAATGGGATGCTTATACGGTAATGGACACCGTAATGATGGGCCACACCGTGTTGTGGGACATTATGAAGCAGCGTGAAGTATTGTACGCCAAGGAAGACTTCACGGACGAAGACGGACTGAAAGTATCCGAACTGGAAGAGAAATTTGCCGAGCTGGACGGATGGAATGCGGAGAGTGACGCAGCCATGCTGTTGAGCGGTCTGGGCATCAAGGAAGATAAGCATTATACATTGATGGGCGAGCTGAGCGGTAAGGAAAAGGTGCGTGTGATGCTTGCGCAAGCATTGTACGGCAACCCCGACAACCTCCTTCTGGACGAACCTACCAATGACCTCGATATGGAGACAGTGACCTGGCTGGAAGAATACCTTTCCAACTTCGAGCACACCGTGCTGGTGGTAAGCCACGACCGTCACTTCCTCGACTCCGTATGTACGCACACCGTAGACATCGACTACGGAAAGATCAATATGTTTGCCGGAAACTACAGTTTCTGGTACGAATCTAGTCAGCTGGCGCTCCGTCAGCAGCAGAACCAGAAGGCGAAGGCTGAGGAGAAGAAGAAAGAACTGGAAGAATTTATCCGCCGTTTCAGTGCCAACGTAGCGAAGAGCAAGCAGACCACAAGCCGCAAGAAGATGCTGGAAAAACTGAACGTAGAAGAAATCAAACCTTCTTCACGCAAGTATCCGGGCATCATCTTCACTCCCGAACGCGAACCGGGCAACCAGATCCTCGAAGTTTCCGGACTGAGCAAGAAGACGGAAGAAGGCGTAGTGCTGTTCAGCGACGTGAACTTCAACATCGAAAAAGGCGACAAAGTGGTATTCCTTTCACGTAACCCGCGTGCGATGACCGCTTTCTTCGAAATCATCAACGGAAACATGAAGCCGGATGCCGGACAGTTCAACTGGGGTGTGACCATCACAACGGCTTACCTGCCTCTGGACAATACGGACTTCTTCAACACTGACCTTAACCTGGTGGACTGGTTGAGCCAGTTCGGCGAAGGTAACGAAGTGTACATGAAGGGCTTCCTCGGACGTATGCTGTTCTCCGGCGAAGAGGTACTGAAGAAGGTCAGCGTACTTTCCGGAGGTGAAAAGATGCGTTGTATGATTGCACGTATGCAGCTCCGCAATGCGAACTGTCTGATTCTGGATACTCCGACCAATCACTTGGACTTGGAATCTATTCAGGCTTTCAACAACAACCTGAAGACGTACAAGGGAAATATCCTCTTCTCTTCGCATGACCACGAATTTATTCAGACGGTTGCCAACCGCATTATCGAACTGACTCCGAACGGTATCATCGACAAGATGATGGAATATGACGAATATATCACTTCGGATCATATCAAGGAGTTGAGGGCGAAGATGTACGGTGATAAATAGCGTGTTGTATCAGCCGGATACACTGACTTTTGCACCATCTTACTGTCAAGGAAAGGGAAATGCTTGTTAACTGTCGTAACATTGCTTTTCCCTTTCCTTTTCATTGCTTGTTAGCACCCGAAACATCCTATCTTACATTCACGGTCGAGTGTGCTTACTGTTTATTGTTTATCATCCCGAAGCTCCCCGTTTTTACAACTCAAACTTCCCCTGTTTCGGCAACTGCGGCAATGTCGAATTAGCCTTGCGCTCTTCCCGCGAATACTCTACTACCATATATTCCGTAACGCCGTCCGAGGTGACCCGTTTATGGAAATTATTCTTTTCGAGCACGGTGACCAGTATCTTTTGTGCCTGTTGGTTGGACTGGGTGCGTCCGTTCACGCTCAGTATTGAAAGGATATAAGAAGCGGGATACCATTGCGCATTTATTTCTCCTCCTTTAGCCGCACGGAAATAGAAAAACAGATTTTCCTCCACCGGGTCCTTCAGGCGGTAATTCTCGTTGCGGTCGTTCAGGAAGGTGATCTGTTCTTTATCATACCAGTACTGAAATCCTTGTTGATAAAGCGCCAACGCTTGTGAGTATACTCCTTCGTAATTTATAGGGTTACGATAGTCGACTTTCAGGATAGTGTTGAAGAGAATACGTCTGTTTTCCTTGATATCCTGCAGGCAGTGCGGATTATTGGTGCTGGCTATAAACGAGGCACGACGGACGTAGTTGTATGTCTGTATGTCGTAAACTTTCCGCTCTGTCACCTCATCTTGTGTGATGAGTCTTTTCAGGTCCTGCATGTGCCAGGTTGAGATGCTGTCAAATTCATCCAAGTCGATGATGAGACAGGAAGAAAGCTGTAGCAGATGGTCTGTTTTGTCGGGTTTGATCATGCCGTGGCGGTAATACCCCTTTAGTTCCGGAGGCAGAAGACGCCGGATAAAGACGCTCTTACCTTTCCCTTGTTCGCCATAAAGTAACATCAACTGATGGTTTTGCGCGTCGTCGTTGATGGCGCACGCCACCATGCCTACCAGCCAGTGGCGGAGACTGTCTTCAAAAAAGGACTGGTCTGCTGCTTTGACCGTTTTTGCCAGTTGGGTGATGTAATCGGTTTTCCCGTCCCACGATGGGAGAGAATAGAAATAGTGGGTGAAGGGATTGAACGGTTTCGAGTAATCCGAATCGACCAATGCTTTGAGGAAATTTTGCGAACAGCCGACTTTCTTCATTTGCGCATTGATATAGAATGTGTTGATGTCTTTGGTGCGTAGGGTGATGAAGGCGGAGGGGGCGGGGTCGGCAGTCGACGCCGATCTGGGGCGGAACTCGATTTGTTCTTTCACTATGTTTCTGCGGAACTCGTAATATTGGTCCAAGAATCTGATGACTTTGAAGATTTTCGGCTCCTTAGAATCCTCTTCTGCCTGATCCGTCTTCGAGGTGTATTGGTAGGCATTGCGCAGAGGCGCTTCGAAGTCGAAGTCGGGAAGGTTGCCGAAATAGCTGCGTGTCAGGCTGACGGCTTCCGCTTCCATGATGTGGCGGCGGTAACACTGGTTGCCGAGGCAGTAGAAGAAGTTGTCGCGGTTGCCGGGTTCGAGGCGTTCTTTCCGTTTGGTGTATTCCACAGCTTTGCGGAAGTCGAGCTGCACTTGCAGGTCGATCGGGGTCGCGTTCTCTTGTGCGGGGAGGAGAGATGGGAGTGAAAGAGGTTTCTTGCGTTTCTTCTTTTTGCATTCTTCTTCGGTCGGCAATGTCAGGGTGACCGTGAGTGGTTTCACATTCTCCAGTCGTTCCAGAGACAGAAAGGCATCCGGATCGTGCGAGACGAAGACTCCGCGGCTCAGGTCGCTTCCGCTTGTATCGACTTTCGTGTTGAGCAGTTTCTGGTACTTGTCGGCTGCCAGGGCGAACATGCGGTGGTGATATCGCTCTAAGGTGGGAAGATCGATGGTTCCTAGTGTGTTCAGTTCGGTGCGTAGAGCTTCCGGCTCTTCACCGGTGAGGTAGACGAAGATTTTCAGTCCGTGCTCGCGGGGGCTGATGAAATTTCCCAGCGTGTCGGGGCAGTCGTTCGCCAACCGGCGGTATTCCGGGATCTTTTCTACCTCCATATCATCAAAGTCGAGAGTGATGATATCCTGATAAGTTTCGAGGCTGTAAGCGAGTCTTTCATTGCTGTAGGTGGCTGTGACGGTGCGGTAAGGCAGTTGCTTCTTCATCCGGTCTGCTTTCCCGGTGTCTCCCGACGTTAGTGCTTCCCGGATTCTCCGGACTCTGTCCCGATATATCTCTCCCCGCATATGTTCGAATAATTTAGGGAGGCTGATACTTCCTGACACCTGCGATAATCCCCTGTATGTGGTTACAGTAATCTTTTCCATTTTCCTTGATGATTTTTAATTGTTTTCGTTATTAATGTTTTGCAAAGGAATAGCTTTTGGTTGTAATAAAAAAACTGCTTTTAGGAGCCTAAAAACAGTTTTTTAACGTAATCTGCAAAATGTTAATCGTCGGACAGGAGCCTTTTCATCTTTTGTATCTCATAATCAATTTCTTCTATGCTTAAAGATTCATTAGACTGATCGTTCTTCCGGAAGTTTACTGTCAGAAACAGCAACTGCGCGAAGAATTTAGGCCCTTTAATGTTAAAAGGAGAGGAAGGGTCGTAGCAGAGGTGAACGATGGGGGCAAGAAACTTCTTTCTGTCAGATGGATTTACCTCTATCCTGTTGATGTACATGCTGTTGATATTGTCCAGCAGTTGAGTGATAAACGGGGAGATGGCGGGGAATTCTCCCTTTTCGAGCGTTATAGCCTGCTTGTTCTGGTAGACAAAGCCTTCGGAGAAAATGTCTTTTTACTCATGATTTTAATAATTAGAGTTGTTGTTAAAAAGTGTTATGTTTAAAAATGCCGCAAAGATACAACTTATTTTTTGTGTCTGTTTAATCTCTGTATTCTATTCTTTATATACAATATATTTAATATGAAAAAAGCGTGTAACCGAGGGGAAGGACCTTACCCTCGGTTACACGCTTTTTTTAGTATTAAATAGAATGTTCTAACGCGCCTGTGTGTATATAATAATGTAGAAATCTCCGAAAGTGAAGCTTCAGTGCTTATGGAGCCTCCAGATACCTCACTATAATAGCCACTTGTCTTTTGCTGTATGCCTGTTCATTCTTCCCTTCCGTGCCTGCATACAGTTCGTGGTAGAGGTCGGGGTTCCGGTGAATCCATTTTCGCATCTTTCTCAATGCGGCTTCGGGGTCTAAGTGGGGGGCGTACAGTTGTGCCAGTTCTGTCTTCAGGTATACCCGGATTTGAAATTCTTCTTGTGCAGTTTCCATCATTGGTATTCTTTATATCGGCTATCCGCCTGATTGATTATACGGTAAAGATATGTATTTATTCTGACAAATCAAAGCCGTTTGGCAGAATAATGTTCCTTTGATGGAAAGATAATGATACGGGTATGGATAAGTAGGTAACAGTAGCATTCATTTCGTCAAACTACGTCTCAGTACTTACTTGTAGAGACCGGTATGTACATATACGTACCCTCGTGGATAGCCTGTTCACTACCTTTGTCGTGTTCCTGAGAGGAGAAGCCGGAAGACGTCACCGCAACCTTCATCCGGGGAACGAAGAGAAAATAACAAGAAATTCATTCATTAAAAAGAGAAGAAGAAAACAATGTCTGTAACATTTAAAAAGATTTTACGAAAGTCTCCATTTGACAAAGAGGGTACAGGCAAGTATTATCCGCAGCTGATCACCTGGGGAAAACCTGCCACACTGAATACCATTGCCAAGCAGATGAAGGAGAAGAGTTCGCTCACCCTGGGCGACATCAAGAGTGTACTGACCAACTTCGTGGAAGTGACACGAAGCGAGTTGTACAACGGCCATGCCGTGAATATTGAGAATTTCGGGGTATTCAGCCTGTCTGCCACCACGGTGGGTACTGATACGAAGAAGGCTTGTCTGCCGGAGAACATCCGCTGGGTTCGCATCAATTTCCGTGCATCCGCCAGTGTACGTCCCAATCTTGCCGCCACCCGTGCGGAAGACCGTCTGGATTTTGTAGACTTGGAACAGCAACTGAAGGCGCTGAACGGTGGTGAAGGCGGTTCCGGCGACGGTGGCGAAGTTCCTGATCCGAATCCGGGCGGTGGAGACGGAGGCGATGAGGAAGCTCCGGACCCGACAGTGTAAGAAGTAGAGAGTTGGTAATCAATGTACAAGGGTTTGATAGTTAGAATTAATGACTTTATGAGGAAGATTCATTTAATCGTGATTCATTGTTCCGCTACGCGGGCAGACAAGGAGTTGACGGCTTTTGATCTGGATACGATGCATCGCCGGCGAGGTTTCAACGGGACAGGTTATCATTATTATATCCGCAAGGATGGAACAACGCATCTTACCCGTCCGGTGGAACGGATCGGGGCACATGCGAAAGGTTTTAATGCGGAGAGTATCGGAATTTGCTACGAAGGCGGTCTGGACTGCCGGGGACGCCCGGCGGATACACGGACACCGGAACAGCGGGCAGCGCTCCGGCTGCTGGTGCATCAGTTGCAAGAGAGATTTCCCGGTTGCCGGGTGTGCGGTCATCGCGACTTGTCGCCGGATCGCAACGGGAACGGGGAGATTGAGCCGGAGGAGTGGATCAAGGCGTGCCCGTGCTTTGAGGTAAAGGAGGAAAGTTATGCCTTGTAATCATTCATTCGGTAATGATTCACTTAGTAATCAATCATGTAAAGAGTCGGAAAGGAGGTGTGTAAAGTTATGGCAGTCAAGAGATCCCTTTGGGATACCATTTTGAAAGTAGTCATCGCAGTGGCTTCGGCAGTGCTGGGAGCGTTGGGCGGTAATGCGATGAATCTGTAAGACAGAGAAATGAAGAGGCAGAGGTGAATAGCTTCTGCCTCATTTTTTATAACTATAAAAAACGAAAACATGAATAATGTATTTTTTAAATATAAAAGGTGTTTATTGCTAGTCATCTTAGTCGCTTGTTATGGCGACATCTTTGCGCAGTCGATACTCAGCTATGATTCCAGTTCACCGGAAGTCGGCTCACTATTAAGAGTACAGGATGCCTCTGTTAATATGTATACAGGGCGTCCGGATATATCTATTCCCTTATATTCTATAGCTCTCAAAGATTTTACTTATGACATAGAGTTACTTTACAATGCGGAAGGAAATAAGCCGGATATGCCCGTAGGCAATGTTGGGTTAGGATGGTCTGTCACGAATGGGCAGATATATAGGATTGCAAATGGATATCCGGACGAGATTTATACTTTTTCTCAATATATGGACAGAACCGGGATGCAGGACTGGGATCAAGAATCGAATCTGTATAAGTATTATGACCAGTCAGGTTCAAATGAAGACTTACTTAAAGAACCGGACTTGGATGAGTTTATTATCAATATCGGCAAGATTAATGCTTCATTTTACATGTATAAAGATAGAGAAGGGAAGATTATAACGAAAATTTCTTCTCAGAATAGCCCCTATTTTGAAGTGAAAAGTGTAGAAATTGGAACATTTCCGGAAGTTCCTTTTGCGGAAGCGGATATTTATAATCCTTATTTGAATCGGACTTTTTATCCTAAAGTTTCAATTGAACCCAGACCCGTATTAATTAAGGAAATTACCATCGTTGATGCGAATGGAGTCATTTATGTGTTTGGAGGTGATATAAGTTCTGTTGATCTTTCATGTCAACATAATGAAGATCCCAATTATTCTGATGATTTTGACCAATATGGGAGAAGAAAGATTAAAGGAACAGACTCATGGGGATTTCCAATATATTCAGATAAAAATTGGGAGGATTTTCATTCTACTTTGTTTGGGACTCCTTCTACATGGCATATCAAACAAATCATATTGCCGAATGGAGAATACATGAAATTTGATTATTTAAAAAGTAGTGTGAATATTATAGAAAGACTTGATTTGCATAGTAGTACATCATCAAACTATTTTTTTCAGAAAGTCAATTCTTCTACTGTTCCCACAGCAATGATTCCTGATGACGTGAATCCCCAATATTATTTATTGGAAGATAAGACATACGATATTGTCTATCCTTCATTACTCAATAGTATTCATGCTAGCAATGGAGATTTTGTAAATTTCACTTCATCAAAAAGGAATGATATGGTAACGTATGGGTACTATGGAGAGTGGGAACTATTTTTAAAGGATAATTATGGGGGAACTATCGGAGTCATTGTAGATGATAAATGTTACTCGTTTAAGTTGGATGAGATGAAAACTAAAAGAAGTACGGTGAATTTCTTTTATACGGATCAATCAGATCGGAGACTTAAACTGGATTCATTAAAAATCAACCGTGATGAGATATACAAATTCCAATACAATCCGCTTCTTCTTCCAGCCTATGGACAGACACTTACGGATAACTGGGGATATTATAATGGAAAACAATATTATCCTAAAAGCAATATTTTGAATTTTGAAGGACTCTACGATGTCAGACAGCCAGACTCTACTTATGTTAAAGCAGAGATTCTTGAGAAGATAATACATCCTACCGGAGGAGAAACTTGTTTTCAATATGAACTGCATTCTTATTCTAAAGTAGCAACACAATACCCTTTTGAAATGAAAGCGGAAAATGGATTTGCAGGTGGAGTACGAATAAAAAAAATAACCTATTTTGATAAGGAAAGCCCGCTTATGAACAAAACGAAGGAGTATCTATATTTGAATGATGATGGAACTTCCAGTGGAATTTTGTCCGTTGTCCCCCAGTATGTTGCCAGTGGAGAAGGTAGAATTGATTACGATCGTAATAATATGAATATGCATGGGACTTATTCATATATTGTGAGATCTGATACCCACATAAATTGGATAGATCAATTTCATATGGGATATTCCCAGGTTACAGAACTGCTCTCCGACGGTTCAAAAACCGTTTATTCTTTTATCAATTATGATCAAGTCAAAGACGAACCATCAGCCGGAGACATGGCTTTTGGAATGACCGATGCCTTGTATCATAAATATACGTCTAGGAAACTCGGCAGGGGCTTATTGGAGTCTGTCAAGTATTACGATGCGTTTAATAAGTCGCTAAAGCAAGAACGTTTTGAGTATCATATTGATTTGTCGGATAATCTAAAATCAATAAATCGTTTCGCTGTTATGGGACTACAACCTATACGAGTCAGTGCAAACAAGATATACACCTATTTCCCTTTCCTGCAAAAGAAAGAAACGATTCTCTATACCGATTATGGCAATATAAACGAGACGGAAGAATATGAATACAATAAATATCGCTTGCTGACGGCTACGAAAAAGTATACTAACAATCCGAATGATAACAGCATACTGGAAACAAGATCCAAATATCTTTCTGATTTGATGGAAGAGTATGATAGTAGCAATTCCGGTTCTATCTCCTCTGGTTCTCCATTAAAAATTTATGATACAATGAGAACGCAAGGATTGTTGTCTTATCCTGTAGAAACGGTCGTTAAGCGGAATGGGAAAGTCACTTCGGCAGAAGTGATGACATACAAACAGTCTGATAAGTTCGCTGTTCAGGATAAGCAGTATAAGTTGGAGAGCGATGTGCCGTTAAGTAATTACTCTTCCTTTAAACTGTTGAACTCAACTCAATATTCTATGGACAACCGATGTGCGCTTGAGATGGAATATCTTGATTATGACTCGTATGGTAATCCGACTAATGTAGTGGATAAGACTGGCATAAATACAGCCTATATCTGGGGATACAATGGACAATATCCAGTAGCTAAAGTTGTAAATGCCCGGAATACTTTCAAGTCTGTTCCTCAATACAGAGATGAGAGAACAACTAAGTATGTAAAGCTGAAATACAACTCATTGTCGTCTAATGTAGAATCATATAATTTTTATACATCAAAAGCAGGGGATGTTGAAATAGTCCTTTCCGGAGCATTGGGATTTAACTGGTATGTGTCAGGACATCTTGACAATAAGGCTTTCAATCTGGTCCAGGTGAGAAGCTCTGATCAGATGGGCAGGCCCTGGACTGACTATCAAAATGCCTATACGTACAGTGCTACATTTTATGTCTCGGCCGGTTATCATACATTTAGTATTCTCAGCACTGATGCGTGTAAAGAATCTTCGACAAGTGTATATGATGGGGATATTCATTTCTCCTATTGGACAAGAAAAAGTATTGCCCCCGAAACAAGTGGTGCAGATGATGTATTCTATGAAAACTTTGAAACCACTCATTTACGTCCTGCTTCTTTCGGATATCATAGTAGTAATAGTTGTATCGGTCCTTATACGGTTTCTTTAGCAACTAATCCGGAAAGGGAATATGTGATAGACTATCAGGTTTTTAAGAATGGAAAGTGGGAATATATGAAGCATGATTTTGTTAACGGCCGGGATTCAATAAATGAAGGAGTATATCCTATAGACGATGTTCGTGTATATCCTAAGGATGCTTCGATAACTACATATGGCTATTATCCCCTTATAGGATTAAGAAGTATGACAAATGAAAGGGGAGTCACGGAGTCTTATAGGTATGATGACTTTAGCAGGCTGGCATTTGTGATGGATAATGATATGAATGTCATTAAAAAATATGATTATTTTTATCAGAATCAATCCGTAGGACCTGAAGTGACTTATTATAATAAGGAAATCAGAGAAACTTTTACCCGGAATACTTGTGACGCATCTTTAGGAGAAAGAGGAGAATCTATTGATTATGTAGTGCCTGCAAAGAAATATAGCTCAACTTTATCACAGGAAGATGCCAATCAGAAAGCCTATATCGATATGCAAAATAATGGGCAACAATATGCTAACGAACATGCGGAATGTAATTCTAACATAATCATATCTGTTTATAATCCATTTGAAAAAGATTATTTCCTGACCTTTGATTGGGGAGTTCAAGGAAGTATTGTTACTGATTATTATGAAATACCACCCAGTCGCAAGATTGCGGATACAGGAGATGTCCTTAACGATTATGAACCGGTTAAAGTTTATATTCCTAGAAGATATTATCGAAACGCTCGTGTTGCACCTCAAGATAATCACTGGGCCAACGAAGTACCTTCTATAAAATCCACTCCTTATGATTTTGATATAAATTATAACATGGGAGATTATATGGGTTATGAGGATACTTATGTTATAGGTGGATATCCGTTTACTTATTAATTTTAAAATGCAATTAGATATGGAGAAGATTTTATATTGTATGTTTATTGGCGCATTACTCTCCGGCGAAAGTAATGCCCAGACAAATAATTCATGGATAGAATTATTATCTGCTGACAAGAACCATATAGCTACACGTACATACACTCAAGAGACGGGAGCTGCATGGCAGGATAAGATAGACTATTATGATGGTTTGGGACGTTTGGAGCAATCTGTCTTGAGATACTCTCATCATAATAATAACATGGTGATGTATCAGGAATATGATCCCCAAGGGCGTATCTCCAGAGAATGGTTGCCTGTTACATTCCCAAATAACGGAGGAAAGTTCATTCTTCCTGATGTGGTAAAAAGTAAGGCGACAGCCACGTATGCTGATAATGTACCTTATTCCCGTCCGGTATATGAAGCCTCTCCGCTGGATCGTACTCTGGAACAATACGGTCCCGGGCAAGACTGGCAGGAAAATCATCATAGTGTGAAAAGTGACTACCTGACCAACATAGCAGGTACGGATACATTAAACTGCATTCATTTCACTGCAACGAATGCAAGTGATACTGTTATGCAAATCAGTCGCATCGGTAATTATGCAACGGGACAACTTTATGTTACCCGTATGGCAGACGAAGATGGGAATCCGTCTTTCGAGTTCAAAGACAAACTGGGACAGATTGTCTTGACTCGTCAGATCATGCGGACCGGAGGGAACAAGGAACTGTATGATACTTATTATATATATGATGATTTTGGCAATCGGGTAGCTGTGCTTCCTCCGGCTGCTGCTACCATATTCGGTAGTGGCAGCACTACAAGCTGGAAAAGTAATACGGATGCAACGCTTCTGCAATATGCCTTTTTGTACAAATATGATAGCCGTAAACTTCAGATAGCCAAGAAACTTCCGGGCTGCAACTGGTCTTTTTATATCTATGACAAGGGAAGGCGGCTGATTTTTTCTCAGGACGGCAATCAGCATGGCCGTGGTGAATGGTCGTTCAGCATTCCGGATATGTTTGGACGTGAGTGTTTCTCAGGCGTTTGCAGGAATGTACTGGATCCTTTTTCCGATCCGTTACTTTCTTCCGTCGTCAATGCCTCCTGGTATTCCGGTTCTACTGCTGCCATTGGCAGTGGTCCGTATAAAGGTTATAGCCTGTCGGGGCTTACTTTGACTTCTCCCGGCTTGCTTTCAGTCAAGTATTATGATGATTACTCTTTCTTGGGTAGAAACGGTTTTCCGATTTCCACAGATGCCGGCGTTTGTTATGATGCCGGTGCAGAGACGGAAGGCTTTGGCAAGCGTTATTCGGCAAGTTCTCAAGATATACTTACGGGGAGTCTGACAGCGTGTCTTGATGAGAAAGGGCAGTCTTATCTTTATACCGTGATGTATTATGATGATCACGACAGGGTAATACAAAGCAAGTCAGTCAGTCACCTGAATGGTGGAGTCGAAAAAGACTATATGGCTTATAACTTTATCGGTCAGCCGACAAGGCATAAACATATCCATTCGGCTACCGGCAAAACGACCCAGACCGAACTCTACTCATATACCTATGATTATGCGGATCGGCTGCAAACCACTACGCACCGTTTGAATAATGGACCGGTAATGACTCTTGTCAATAATGAATATGATGAACTGGGGCGTCTGCAACGTAACAGGCGTAATGGTCAAGCCAATCTTCATACGAGTTATACTTATAATCTCCGTTCATGGACTGAATCGATCAGCTGTCCTCTGTTCTGTGAGACATTATATTATAATGACGCGCGTCCCAACCAAACAAATACTCATTATTATAATGGTAATATCTCCGGTATGGATTGGAATGTAAATGGCGATAAAAAGCGTGGTTATGATTTTTCTTATGACAATCTTTCCCGTTTGCTCCATGCGGACTATCTTGAGAATAATATTCGCAATCATAACTTCAACACTTCTTATAGTTATGACAAGCAGGGTAATATAGTCTCTCTGATGCGTTCCGGGAATCAGAATGCTGCCTATGGAGTAATTGATAACTTAACTCTAAATTACCGTGGTAATCAGTTAATAAAGGTTGAAGATACTGCGTCAGATTCAAATCTTCCGGCATCATCTATGGATTTCAGGAATGGCACAAATCAGGATGTGGAATACCTCTATGATGAAAATGGTAATCTGATTAAAGATTTAAATAAAAGTATAGCTGATATTCAATACAATTTATTAAATTTGCCAAAACGGATTACTTTCAATGACACAAACAAATCTACTCATGAGTATGTTTATTCTGCCGATGGAAAGAAGCTATCCGTCATTCATAAATCTTCCGCAGAGAATCGTACTGATTATGTCGGTAATATGATTTATGAGAATGGTTCTTTAAAGCGTATATTGGTGGATGGTGGTTACATTGAGAATGGTACTTACTATTTCTATTTGCAGGACCATTTGGGCAATAATCGTGTGGTGGCTAAGTCGGACGGGACGGTAATTCAAACAAATCATTATTATCCTTTCGGCATGTCGTTTACAGAGAGTACTCACGGAGATAAACAACCTTATAAATATAATAATAAGGAGTTGGATATGAATAATGGCTTGAACTGGTATGATTATGATGCCCGACAGATGGAAGCTGTCTCCGGACGCTTTACAAGTATTGATCCGATGGCAGAGAAGTATTATAGCTGGTCGCCTTATAGTTATTGTTTGGGAAATCCGATAAAGTTTGTAGACCCAACAGGTACTTTGACTTCTCCTTACTATACAGAAGACGGTACTTTCCTGGGCGTAGACGAGAAAGGATTTACCGGTGCGATTTACATTACTAACAAAGCTACTTTTGATAAATACTCAAATAAGGGAGTTGCTGACTCAAAGAAGATACAGGGAGATAAGAATACTGTTCCGTTGAAAACAAGCGTTATAGAACTTGCTTCTCAGGCTCATATATATACAGATGTATTGAAGAAAAGTACAGATGCTAAGCTTGATATGTCTGGGCTTTATAAAGGTGAAGTGTCAATTGTGGATGATGTGGTCAGAGTAGGTCTTAATGAATATATGGGAAAAGGTTATAATGACCCATATGGACATAAAGAGAAGCCTAAATATTCTACGACATATGTAAAAGGGAAAATTCGGGTGACAGTAGAATCTGGCTATAATCAACATGATTTATATACAGTGGAGAGTATTCAGAATTATTTAGGTGTTCATGAGTATTATGGGCATGGAATAATGAACTGGAGTAAAACAAGTACTCACTGGAAATGCTATAATGCTCAATTGAATCATCCCACTTTTAAAAAATTACCTAAATATCAACAAGATGAAATTAAAGAAAGGTATAATCTTTATTACAGCAAACGTGGTAAATAAAAGAATATTATGTGTGTTTAGTATTATATTATTTATAATGAGTTCACATGCTCAAGTAAAAGAACTTTCAATGGAACTTGAATTGTTAAATGTATCGAGAAGTAATATCCATCCAAGTCCTCAAGGAGGAATTATAGGGGACACTGTTCCTGTGAGTCTGACTTTTGAGTTTTTGATGTATAACCATACCCATAAACCGGTTTTGTTTGGTTCTAATACCAAACATTATTATCGCCCTGCTTGGGATAGTTCAGACTATGGAGAAATAGGTCGTTTTTTAATGATAAACAAATCCGATACTATTGCATTATTTACCTATTATGGTTCTTTGATTCCTAATAATAGAAAAGATACTATTGCATATTGGGCAACAATTGAAGGTGTGGAAGATTCCGAGGATCATCCTGTATTTAGACCTTTCTTACATCATTGGAGTAGTGTAGGAAAAGACTGGGTCAGACAACTTTATAATTATTTAAAGGAATGCCGTTTTGTGTATGTCCCGATACAAGCGGATTATCAACGTAGACTTGATGAGTTTGAAGATAAGTCAATGATTGATAGTATTGTTTATCCTCGTGATATTATTGAGATAAAAAAGAAAGATCCTTTTGATATAATTATTAGTGATTCGGAAGAGGAGTATTATATTTATCCTCCGATATCCATAAAACAGGAAGAATAAATCCATCTGATACCGTATTTCTTAATTATGCCCTGAGATAATTAACTCGTGGTGGTTATTTTATCTTGGGGCATATAAAAAAATAAACATACTGTTTATGATATGGAGATGAAGAGGGCTACTGAAATAAATCGTAATCCAAATGCGTTTAAAAAGATGAATGATGGTATAGATGGAATTTTGTATATTAATAAAAAGAGAAAAGACGATGAGAGGTATTGATTATTTTGGCACTCTGATTATGTGGTTGGTAGTACTGATTGGTTGGTTGATAAAAGGGTGCAAAACCAATCTTTTTGAAGAGATTGCGAAAATAAATAATTCCGTAAAAAGGAATGTGGAAATAATTTTTGTAATTTTCTTTTTGGGGCCCATATTCTTAGGCGAATGTAGGGGCAATTAGGTTCTCTTTTTCTCTAACTTCGATATGAACGGGAATTTAATTCGTTGATCATGTCGAAGTTAGTATGATTTTAATAGGAATTTATTGATAATAATATATGAAATAAATTATGAAGGTAATAATTTTAGTTTTAGGCTTTCTTTTTGGAGCTTGCTCATCTCAGGTACATCCTGATAAAAGGCAGATACGATATTATCAAGAAATAATAGGCTTGTATCCTCCCGACCTTGTTTTAGAATTTCCGAATAAGATAGATAAACGAGCAGATGTAATAACACATTTTCAATTCCCACGAGGAAAATATCTGAATTACATTCATTTAGGATTGTCTTTGGATGATAATGAAACGCAATCATTAAAAACAGAATTAGTAGCAAAAGCCAAAGCTGTTTATCATTTAACTGATTCTTGTTTAATGACTATACCGTATGATTATAATAATTTTACAGTTGTGTTTTCTGATTCACTACATAATTGTAATGCTGCTCACATACTACCTATCCCCCATTTTAAACGTTGGGGCATAGATTTTTCACCTGATTTTTATAAAGATGCAACTAGTTATGTTCTTGATGCTAAGCAAGGGCGCTTTTTAGCAGATGATAATCTTTCTAGATCCGGTGTAGGTCTTCCTAAAGAGTGGTTACATGGCTATACGAAAGGCGTTACCCTCTTTAAGAATTATGCTATATATTGGCTAGAAGTTTGGTAGTTTGTCTATTTTATTATGCCTTGGGATAATTAACTCATGATAGCTGTTTTATCTCAGGGCATATTGTATTTGCAGGACCATTTGGGTAATAATCGTGTGGTGGCTAAATCGGACGGGACAGTAATTCAAACAAATCATTATTATCCTTTCGGCATATCGTTTACAGAGAGTACTCACGGAGATAAACAACCTTATAAATATAATAATAAGGAGTTGGATATGAATAATGGCTTGAACTGGTATGATTATGATGCCCGACAGATGGAAGCTGTCTCCGGACGCTTTACAAGCATTGATCCGATGGCGGAGAACTATTGTGTAATAAGTCCGTATATTTATTGTAATAACAATCCTGTAAAATATATTGATCAGACAGGTATGTTTTTTACAGGTTATACAGTTAATCAAAATGGATATATATCAAAGGTGAACGATGAAGGAGGCCAAGACTTTTATGTATTCCAAACCGGGTTTTCGAGTAATCAGAGCAGATCATATTCACCCAATAGTTGGACATAATACTCCATCAACAGATGGGGGGATATAGATAAAGCAAAAGGAATACTAAAAAAATCTCCGAATGCTACTTTTAGAATTTTAAACAATGGAATATATTATGACTATACAAATAAGGTTAGAAAGTAATAAACTGAGAAATTATGAAGAAATTCGTTTATTTGTTGCTAATACTATTATCAACAGTTATGTTTGCCAGATGTATGTCTAGTGAAAAAAGTGTAAAGTTTAAACCTTATAAGACGAGGGACTATATTAGAAAAGAAATAAGGGTATATGAGGTAAAGGAATGGCTACATCCTACTCTTGATTCAATTCTCGTAGAAACAGAAGAGTGTCTTGAAGGTAAAGGGTACAAAGATAAAGTTGTATTCACTTTCAATATAGTAGGAGAACTCACTTCTTCAGGGAAATTTGCTGATTTTGCAGTCGAAGGTTTTTATTCTTCTGAAAGTATAAATCATGTGATAGAGACGGAAGCTGTATTCTACTATAAAGGATATACATTCTATTGTGGAGGTACTTTCCTTGATCTTTTCTTTAGAGAAACTGGTAAAACCATAACTCTCACCTGTATAGATCCTGAAAAATTTAGACATATAGTTGACTTTGAGAATACTACGCTAATGGAATGGCTCTATATGCAACATATAGAGTAATTAAAAATGAAATAACTACCTTGACTGCAAATTCTACTGTTTTTACGTTAGGGTAGTTTTTTTTATATACACCTTTTCTCGTCGCCACTGTTAATTATGGCGAAAATGATATTTTAAATAATAGAGCTGAAGTTAGTAATGGATGATCCTCAATTTGCAATGTTGCAACTTGAATATGAGTCTCAGGCCATAGAAATAGACAAAGGCCTAGGAGAAATAGATATTAAAGAATAAATCCGATCATATTATATATGATATAGCATCTACACTTTTAACGGGAGGAAAAGAAACCCATTATATTGAAAGGAACTATATCACCTATAAAGAATCTAAATTTGATGATAAGTTTTATAATGCAGTTGGAGCTCTTTATGAAGTGGCAAATACAGTTACAGTAGGTAAACATGATTATCGAAATGTTCACATTTATAATAATTGGAACGATTACTCCCAATCAACTAAAGGACAAGGAGGTCTTCTGAAATATAAAAAATAGTTATGAGAATAATAGTTGTGGTTTTTAGTTTTTTGTTTTCTATGCAGTCGACATGTTTGTCGCAGATGCGTCCTGAAAAAAGAGAGATACAAGATTATCAAAAAATCATAAGTTTGTACCCATCAGATTTAGTTGCAGGATTTCCAAAAACAATAAAAAATAGAATGTATCTATTTATGGATCTCATTTTTCCGCGCGGGAAGTATATGAGTTATATTCATCTTGGTTTGTCTTTAGATGACAAAGAGATTAGGTCGCTAGAGATGAGACTGATGACAGAAGCAAAGGGTATCTATGCTATAACAGACTCTTGTTTGATGGTTATACCATATAATTATGAAAATTTTAAAATTATTGAATCTGACACTTTAAAGAACTGTATAGCTCCTCGTACACTGCCAGTCTCTAATTTCAAGAATTGGGATGTCTATTTCCCACCTGAGTTCTTGAAAGATGCTAAAATTTATCTTCTTGATGCAAAACAAGGGCGCTTTTTAGAAGATGACAACCTTCCCATATCCGGTGTAGGCTTACCTAAAGAATGGCTGCATGGTTATACAAAAGGCGTTGCTATCTTAAAAAATGATGCTATGTATTGGCTGGAAGTTTGGTAAATTGTCTTTGTTATTATGCCCTGAGATAATTAACTCATAACAGTTATTTTATCTTAGGGCATATTCTATTTCAATTCATTTTTATTTCTTATAAATCAACTTGCTCGGCACCCCGTTTCCGAAGAGTTCATCGCCCAGCGTTGTAATCTTATCACCTGTAGCAAGCACATAGCGAAGATTATCGCATCCCATGAACGCTCCGAACTCGATAGCCGTCACGCTGGCAGGCAGCTCAAGTGTTCCGGCAAGCCGTCCGCAGTTGCTGAATACCCGTTGGCCGATGGTCTTGAGGTTATGTGGCAGCTTGATCTTCAGGAGATACTTCTTTTGTGCGAAAGTGAAGTCGGGGATAGTCGTCGCATTTGTTTTAGAAATATCCAGAGATACGAGATTCGGCATATAGTCGCGGATCAGTTTGAAGTCGGCGTTATCCAGTTTCCCTTCGATGGTCAGGAAGTTGATGTCCCTGGGTTGCAGACCTGCTTTCATAATCTCGTCTTCCAGTTTGCCCATTGCGCCTACCTGTATGGTTGTTTCCAGCGGTTCACCTTCTATAAATGCAAAGTGCTCCCATCTGTTCTTAAAACGATAGGCATCACTGCTGCCCAGCGGGATGAAGATGGCGGTCACACTGTCCGCCAGCGCTTCCGGCAGCAGGTTAGGAGCTGTCTTCTTGCGTATCTGACAGATTTTCAAGTTGTCACATCCTTTGAAGGCGGCATCCTCGATATTCTTTATCTTTTCGGAAAGGATCACTTTCTCCAGCGTCTGTTTACCTTTGGTTACTCCGTTCACCACATTCGAGAAAGCGTAGGCAGGGACAAAATTGGCCATATAGATGTAGAACTTTCCGTTAGGATACGTGCCGGCTTTTCCGCTGTACATCTTGATTTCGGCATTGGAGATATCAAGCACTTTCAGGCTGGGAAACTCGTCGCGGAGATGCCTGAAGTCTTCTGCGTTCAGTTTTCCTGTCAGTGTCAGGTGAGTGATGCTGTTAGCTTCTTCTTCCGTCATCATCGAGATCAGTGTGCCGGGCTTGCTGACATAATACGTTTTGCTTACTTGTGCGGTTGCTCCCAATGTGCTGGCAGCCAATAAAAAACTTATCAGTAGTTGTCTTATTTTCATAATTATACAGATTTGTTCAGACAAATATAGGAAAAATAGGTAAGACACGATGTTTTTTTATGTTTTATATCTAATTTTGTAGCGTGATTAACAAAAAGTAAAAATGGAGACAGAAGAAATCAGAGAAAAGAAAGAACCGAAGAGACTTCCCGTATGGGCGTGCATCCTGTTGTTTGCACTGGGGCTTTTCGTCACCTTTGGATTGTATAGTACGATAGGCTTCGGAGTTTTATCTCTGATTCTTGGTGATGAGGCAAGGCACCCCGGATTGTTGGGGCATATGGTGGCGGAAGCCGGTATGCTGCTGGCTGTGCTGACTTCGGCAGTGATTCTGCTCTATTTTGAGCGCCGCCCTTTCTCTGACCTGGGACTGACACTGAAAGGTCATGCACGGGGATTGTGGTACGGACTGCTGGCAGCCATCCTTCTCTACTTGATCGGCTTCGGACTGTCTTTGGCTTTGGGTGAGGTGGAAGTAACCGGTTTTCAATTCGATCCTCTGAATCTGCTTGCTACCTTTGTGTTCTGCCTGCTGGTGGCTCTGGCCGAAGAAATCATGATGCGTGGCTATATACTCGGTCGTCTGCTGCATACCCGGATGAATAAATTCCTGTCTCTTTTTGTCTCCGCACTGCTGTTCGCATTGCTGCACCTCTTCAATCCGAACCTTGCCTTCCTGCCTATGCTGAATCTGGTACTTGCAGGTATGTTTATCGGCGCTTCCTATTTATATACGCGCAATCTTTGTTTCCCTATCTCCCTTCATCTTTTCTGGAACTGGATTCAGGGCCCGATACTGGGCTATCAGGTAAGTGGAAATGACTTGGGAACCTCCCTGTTGACGCTGCATCTGCCCGAAGAGAACGTACTGAATGGCGGAGCCTTCGGATTTGAAGGCTCGCTCATTTGTACAGTACTGATGATTATCTTTACGATTTTAATTGTCTGGTGGGGAGAAAAACGGGAGGCGATCAGTCTTGCTGTACCCCGATCATGCTAAGCTGAATCCGTTTCCGGTCGGTATCCACGTTCATCACTCTGACCATGACATGCTGGTGGATGGACACGATTTCTGTAGGATCGGAGATGTATCGTTCGGCCAGTTGGGAGAGGTGTACAAGCCCGTTCTCCTTGATGCCTATATCGACGAAAGCTCCGAAATTGGTAATATTGCCTACGATGCCCGGCAGAATCATGCCTTCGCGCAAGTCTGCGATGGTGCGCACGTTCTTGTCGAATTCAAATACCTTGATCGCTTTACGCGGGTCGCGACCCGGCTTGTCGAGTTCCTGCATGATGTCTTGCAGGGTAGGCAGGCCCACAGTCGGCGTGATGTAGTCCGAAATCTTGATTTTTTGGCGGAGTTCCTTATTCGCGATCAGTTCGTCTACGCTACATTTCAAGTCCTTTGCCATTTGCTCTACGATGTGGTAGCTTTCCGGATGCACGGCAGTGTTGTCCAACGGGTTCTTTGCTCCGGGGATGCGAAGGAAGCCTGCACACTGTTCGAAGGCTTTGGCACCCATGCGGGGGACTTTCATCAGCTCCTTGCGTGAACAGAAAGCTCCGTTCTCGGCACGGAAGTTGACAATGTTTTGTGCCAGTTGCGGACCCAGACCGGAGATGTACGTTAGCAGATGACTGCTGGCGGTATTCAGATTCACGCCTACCAGGTTCACGCAGTTTTCCACTGTCTGGTCAAGGGCTTTCTTCAGTTTCGTCTGGTCTACATCGTGCTGGTATTGTCCTACACCGATAGATTTGGGATCGATCTTTACCAGTTCCGCCAACGGGTCCATCAGTCGGCGACCGATGGAGACTGCTCCACGCACCGTTACGTCATAATCGGGAAACTCGTCACGGGCGATCTTGGATGCCGAATAAATGGAAGCGCCCTGCTCGCTGACCACGAATACAGGAATCTGCCGGTCGAAGGTCTGATGATTAATAAAGTCTTCCGTTTCGCGGCTGGCTGTTCCGTTGCCGATGGAGATGGCCTCAATTTCATAGGCTTCTATCATCTTGCGGAGTTTGGAGGCCGCTTCACCGGTTTTATTGACCGGAGGATGCGGGTAGATATTCTCATTGTGCAGCAAGTTGCCTTGCGCATCGAGGCAGACGACTTTGCAGCCGGTACGGAATCCGGGGTCGATGGCGAGCACCCGTTTCTGTCCGAGAGGAGGAGAGAGAAGCAGCTGGCGGAGATTCTCCGTAAATACGCGGATAGCTTCGTCGTCGGCTTTTTCTTTGGACTGGGCGGCAAATTCTGTTTCGATGGAAGGTTTGAGCAGACGTTTATATGCGTCGGCAGTGGCTTCCTTTACCTGATGGCTGCATTCATTATTGCCATGTACGAACTGGCGGTCGAGGCGTTCCAGACAGGCTTCGTCATCCGGACTGATGGATACTTTCAGCAAGCCTTCGGATTCTGCCCGGCGGATGGCGAGCAGGCGATGGGAAGTGCAGCGTTTCAGCGATTCGGAGAAGTCGAAATAATCCCGGTACTTGGCGGCCTCTTCCTCTTTTCCTTTCACTACCTTGGCGGTGATTTCCGCCTGACGGGTGAACTGGTTACGTATGGCGTTGCGGGCACGCTCGTCCTCGTTCACTTGCTCCGCGATGATGTCACGGGCACCTTTCAGTGCGTCTTCCGTATCCTTTACGTCGCCTTTGACGAAGGTGGCGGCTTTGGCGGTGAGGTTAGGCTCCCTTTGCAGCATCATGATCATGGCCAGTGGTTCCAGTCCCTTCTGACGGGCCGCTTCGGCACGGGTCTTTCGTTTGGGTTTGTAGGGGAGGTAGATGTCCTCCAGTTCCGTAGGATTCCAGGTGGCGTTGATGCGCTTTTCGAGCTCCGGAGTGAGTTTGCCTTGCTCGTTGATGGTACTGAGGATGGTTTCCTTCCGTCTGGCTATGTCGCACAACTTGTCATGTTGCTCCTTGATGTTCTCTATCTGTACTTCGTTCAGTCCGCCGGTAGCTTCCTTACGGTAACGGCTGATGAAAGGGATGGTGGCACCTTCGTCCAACAAGTGGAGGGTACTGCTGATTTGTCTTTCCGGTATCCCCAGTAATCCGGAAATCATTTGGTGAAATAGTTCCATAAACAATTTTTTTGCGAATGAATGAGCGACAAAAATACACATAAATCTGTTATAGCCGACAAGTTTTAGTATATTTGCAAGCTAAAATGAGATAGTAACACTTCAAAACTTACGAGTATGATGAGATATATAGGGTGCCTGTTTATCTGTTTGCTATGGCTTTTTCGGGCCACAGAGTTATTTGCTGTCTCTAACGATCAGAAACCCATCCTGATTATCTGCTCCTACAATCCCGCCGCTCATCAAACTTCGGTCACTATCTCAGACTACATGGAAGAATATAACAAACTGGGAGGGAAACGCGATATTATCATTGAAAACATGAACTGCAAAAGTTTCTCCGAAGCCCCGCTTTGGAGCGGTATGATGACGCAGATTCTTTCTAAATATCAAGGGGAGAAGCATCCGGCGCAAATTATTCTGTTGGGACAGGAAGCATGGGCGGCGTATCTGTCGCAACGGGATTCGATACAGGTGAAGGTACCGGTGATGTGCAGCCTCGTCAGTAGCAACATCGTCATACTGCCTGAGGATACGGTTGCCGGACTGGACACATGGATGCCGGAATCGGTCGATCTCTTTACCGACCACATGAATATACCGGAATTGAAGTCGGGATTTATCAATCAGTACAATATAGAAGATAATGTTCGGATGATCAAGGCGTTTTATCCGAAGACGGAACACATCGCTTTTATTTCGGACAATACTTACGGTGGCGTCACCATGCAGGCACTGGTGCGGAAAGAAATGAAGAAGTTTCCCGAAATCGACCTGATCCTGATGGACGGCCGGCGGCATACTATCTATACGATTGTGGAAGAGTTGCGTCATTTACCGGAGAATACGGTGATCATGGTAGGCACGTGGCGTGTGGATATGAACGAAGGTTATTTCATGCGGAATGCTACTTATGCCATGATGGAGGTTACTCCGACCATTCCGACTTTTACTCCCTCATCGGTGAGTCTGGGGTATTGGGCGATCGGCGGAGTGCTGCCCGATTACCGGAAACTGGGGATGGACATGGCATTGGCATCCGTACAGATTGATCAATATCCGGCGGATGAGCAGCAGCACCTTTCCGTGATTGGCAGCAAGGCCGTACTGGACAGCCGGAAGGTGAAGGAGTGGGGACTGGACCCGGACATCCTTCCCTTTGATGTGCAGATTATTAATCAGACCGTATCATTCTATCAGCAATATACTTATCAGATTTGGTCGGCATGTGCGCTGGTTGTCATCCTTGTGCTGGGCTTGTGTATCTCGCTCTTCTACTATTTCCGCACCAAACGTTTGAAGGACGATCTGCTGAAGTCGGAAAAAGACCTGCGGGTGGCAAAAGACCGTGCAGAAGAATCAAACCGCCTGAAAAGTGCTTTCCTCGCCAATATGAGCCATGAGATACGTACGCCTTTAAATTCGATTGTAGGTTTCTCGGATGTGCTCGCTGTGGGTGGCAACACGGAAGAAGAACAGCAGACCTATTATCAGATTATCAAGACGAACTCGGATTTGTTGCTTCGCCTGATCAATGATATTCTCGATCTCTCGCGCCTGGAAGCGAACAGGGTCACGTTGACTTGGGAAGAGTGTGACGTGGTGCAGCTATGCAGGCAGGTGGTGGCATCTGTCAGCGTTTCACGGCAGTCCGGCAATCAGTTCCTGTTTGTCAGCGATTATGAGTCGTTTCGGATGACGACAGACATACAGCGTATGCAGCAGGTGATTATCAATCTGATGTCTAATGCGGATAAGTTCACTAGGAAAGGGCAGATAACACTGGAATTTTCGGTGAATGAAGAGACGGAGATGGCTGTATTCTCCGTGACGGATACGGGGTGCGGCATCCCGAAAGAGAAACAGAAACTGGTATTCGAGCGCTTCGAGAAGCTGAACGAATATGCCCAGGGAACAGGTTTGGGATTATCTATCTGTAAATTGATTGTGCATAAATGGAAAGGGGATATATGGATCGACTCCGAATATACAGGAGGTGCACGGTTCATGTTCTCACATCCGCTTAAAATAGAAAAAGAATGAAACGATTTGCATGTGTTTACGTATGGCTTCTTTGCCTCGTGCTCTCAGTTGCGGCACAGGAAAAAGTTGTGAAGCTGAAAATTGTACAGACAAGTGATGTACATGGTAATTATTATCCTTATAATTTTATTACCCGTAAGGATTGGCAGGGCAGTCTGGCACGAATATACGCTTTTGTGGAGAAAGAACGCGAACAATATAAGGAGAATCTTATTTTACTCGACAACGGCGACATATTGCAGGGGCAACCGACTGCCTATTACTATAATTATATAGATACAGTATCACCCCACCTCTGCGCGGAAATGATGAACTACATGAAATATGATGCCGGAAATATGGGTAATCATGATGTGGAGACAGGCCGAGCCGTGTTCGACCGCTGGATAAATACCTGTGACTTTCCTGTATTAGGAGCTAATATCATCGATACATCGACCGGAGAACCTCATCTTCCTCCTTATAAGGTCATGGAACGTGACGGAGTAAAAATCGTAATCCTTGGAATGATCACTCCTGCCATCCCCGCATGGCTCTCGGAGAATCTGTGGAAGGGACTGCGTTTCGACGACATGGAGGAGACTGCACGCAAATGGATGAAGATCATCCGTGAAAAAGAGAATCCGGACTTGATGATTGGCTTGTTCCATGCAGGACAAGAGGCTTTCAAAATGTCCGGTAAGTATAACGAAAACGCTTCTCTGAATGTGGCGAAGAATGTCCCCGGTTTTGACATTGTACTGATGGGGCACGATCATGCGCGCGAATGTAAGAAAGTGATGAATGTGGCAGGTGATTCGGTGCTGGTCATCGATCCGGCAAGCAACGGAATTGTTCTGTCCAACATCGATGTGACCTTGAAACTGAAAGATGGAAAGGTGCGCAGCAAAGATATAAAAGGAGTATTGACCGAAACGAAAGATTATGGAATCAGCGAGGACTTTATGAAGCATTTTGCTCCTCAATATGACACTGTCCGTAACTTTGTCTCTAAAAAGATCGGTACATTCACCGAGAGTATCTCAACGCGTCCTTCTTTCTTCGGACCGTCTGCTTTTATCGACTTGATCCATACCTTGCAGCTTGACATCACCGGTGCGGAGATATCCTTTGCGGCACCGCTTTCATTTGATGCGAAAATTAATAAAGGAGATGTGTTTGTCAGCGATATGTTCAATCTGTATAAGTATGAGAATATGCTGTATATGATGACTTTATCCGGAAAAGAAATCAAGGATTATCTGGAAATGTCTTATTTCATGTGGACCAACCGGATGAAGTCTCCGGACGATCATCTGCTTTGGTTTAAGGAGAAACGTCGCGAGGGTGCGGAAGACAGAGCTTCTTTCCAAAATTTCAGCTTCAATTTTGATTCGGCATCGGGAATTATTTATATCGTAGACGTCACCAAGCCGCAAGGGGAGAAGATAACGATTGTCAGCATGGCAGACGGCAGTCCTTTCCTCATGGATAAGATTTATAAGGTGGCTTTGAACTCTTATCGGGGGAATGGCGGTGGAGAACTGCTGACGAAAGGATCAGGCATCCCGCAGGAGAAATTGAAAGAGCGTATCATCTTCTCTACGGATAAGGACCTTCGTTTCTATCTGATGAATTATATAGAAAAGAAAGGTACTATGGACCCGAAGGCATTGAACCAATGGAAATTCGTTCCTGAAAAGTGGACTGTTCCGGCTGCCAAGCGTGATTATAAGTTTTTATTCGGAGATAGTCAATAAGTAGGCAAAAGTGTTCTTTTTGGCAGATAATCTCTTGCCTTAGGTTGAATATCTCATTATTACTGGTATCTTTGTCGCAACCAAAAGAGAGAGTGTATGGATATTCAAGTTGTTCCTAAGATAGGTATTTCTTCGGTAGTTCATTCTAAACATATAGATCCGGATAGTATTGATGTGGTCGGCAATGATATAGCGCTCTTCGACACGGAGAGCGTTATTTCCCTTTATAATGGCCCCAGTAAACTGGAAGTGGTGAGCATCGGACTTTGTCTGGAAGGCTCTACTCGTTTTAATATCAGTCTGCGTGAGTTTGAACTGATTCCGGGAAGAATGGTTATTGCGTTGCCCAATCAGATTATCGAACATCGTCAGTTCAGTTCCAATTTCAGAGGGATTTTCTTTGCTGTATCAAAAAGTCTGTTGGAATCATTGCCCAAAGTAGGTAATGTGCTTTCCTTCTTTTTCTTTCTGAAAGATTACCCTTGCTTTGATCTCAACTTGCACGAGCAGGAAATGATTAAAGAGTATCACGCTTTTATCAGAAAGAGATTGAAAAACAAAGACGATAGGTACCGTAGGGAGGTAGTAATGGGATTGATGCAGGGCTTCTTCTTTGAGCTTTGCAATATCTTCAACAGTTATGCTCCGGATGCTTCTGCCGTTGTCAAAAGTAAAAGTCGTAAAGAATATATATTTGAGCGCTTCTATGAATCTTTGGTTCAGTCTTATCAGTCGGAGCGTAGCGTGAAGTTTTATGCGGATCAGTTGTGTCTTACGCCGAAACATCTGTCCGGAGTTGTCAAGGAAGTCAGCGGGAAGACGGTAGGGGAGTGGATTGACGAATTAGTGATCCTGGAAGCGAAGGCACTCTTGAATTCTTCGAGCATGAACATACAGGAGATAGCCGATCGTTTAAACTTTGCCAACCAGTCATTCTTCGGTAAATACTTTAAGCATTATACCGGTATGTCTCCCAAAGAATACCGGAAAAGCAGATAGCTCCCAAAATTACAAAACTACAGAACGCCTGAACGTACTCGGCTCAATGTTTCCGGTGTCATCAGCAGGTAAGAAGCGATGTGTGCCAAAGGTGCCCGTTTGATGATTTCCGGATGAGTTTCGAGCAATAGATTATAACGTTCGCGGGCGGATTCGAAACGCCAGGAATCGGCTTTGGTTTGCGATACAATCAGGGAATATTCAAGTATCTTCCGATAGAACATATTGATTTCCCAGTTTTGCTTTGTCAGCTGCATCATTTTGTCATAAGGGAACAGGTATATGACAGCAGGCTCCAGTGTCTCTATTATCAATCGGGTAGGGACTTGTTTCAGCAGGCTTTCGATACACATCAGGATACAGCCTTCGTATGAGAAGTGTTCGGTAACGTCTTTTCCGTTTTTATAATAATATTGCCGGAGCATCCCTTTCCCGACAAAAACTAATTCATGGGCTACTTCTCCTTCATTAAGTGCGATCACTCCTTTAGGATATTCTTCACGTATCAGGATGCTTTCTATCTGTCGGCGTCCCTCTATGCTCATTTCGGGAAAGCGGGAATTTACGACGGCATTTACAGTTTCTCTTAGTAGTGTATCCATGTCATTATAGTCTTGTTATGTGCAAAAGTACTAAAAACGGTTGATATAAATCAAGTTGATTCAAAAAAGATGTATCTTTGTCCCCAAATAAGGATGTATATGATAATGAGTAAGATAGTAGGAATGGCAGCTTTACTGCTTTGTCTGACAGGTTGTGTCAGAGATAATGATGCAATATATTACCCTGTAGGCGATGTGGATATTGAAAGAGGAGGTCCGGCGTTGGAAGTCGGAGAGGGAGATGTATTGGTAGCGCGGAGTTTTAATGAAGAAGATTATGTGCTGGATACGATTGCCCAATACCCGAATGATCCGACTTTGGGTAAACTGACATTTATGATTAACTTGAAAAATCAACAGGAAGATCAGAATGTGGCGGATTTCAACGGAGTGGGTAAATCAAAACTGACCATGAGTCTTGGCTATAAGGATGGCAATTACCCGTCGGAGAGTCAGGTTCCTATTTATACTTCTCAGGACGTCACAGCTAAATATGCAGTCAAACTTCGTCTGAAAGGAGAATTGCTTGTATCCGGTGACGAATGGATGATCGATTATGTGTATGCGCAGCTGGCCAGCTTGTTTCAGCCTTATCCGCCTGCGAATTTCCCCGAAGTCTTTATGTGCAAGGGAGGTATGAAGCTGGGGACTTTCGATTCGTTCCGAAGAACATGTACATTCGATATCACTTATGATCGTTCCAACCTCTCTTTTAGTCAATTATACTTCAATTTATTTATCAATCTGGCCGGTCAGAAGCGGGAAAACAGAGTCCGACTGCGGATTGATAAAGAGTCTTACTTTGAATTGTACGAGCAGAGTGAAGAAATGTAAGTAAGCAGCGTTTTTCTTCATTTATTGACGGGTATCCATGTGAAAGACAATCGTTTTACATGGATATAACATTCTTTTACAGAAAAAACTTTGAATGCTCAAATAATTATTAAATCTTTTAACATCTTAATACAATATCAATAAGCATATCCTTCTTTTTTAATTATGCTTATTTTACCTCTTCTACTTTATATTCATCCTTCACTTTCCTGCATTTAAAGACGCAGTAATCCGGATTATTTAAAGCGTTATCAAGGCTTTGTGGCAAAACGATCTCTTTCGTCTGTTTGTTGATTGCTATCAATGCGTAATAAATACCTTCTTCTTTGCATTGTTCAATCAATACCTTTTTTAATTCTTTTACGTTATATTCCATTTCTTGAGATATGAACCCAATAAAAAAGCCTCTTACTTCAATGTAAGAGGCTAACTAAAATAAGAGTAGTGGGTACGAGAATCGAACTCGTATTACATGCGTGAGAGGCATGTGTCCTAACCGTTAGACGAACCCACCGGAGTTTGATAGATTTAAAAAGAGCCAAGTCTATAAAACTTAGCTCTTTTTATTTTGAGATTTTGCGGAAGCTGGGGGATTCGAACCCCCGGTACCCTTACGAGTACGTCAGTTTAGCAAACTGGTGGTTTCAGCCACTCACCCAAACTTCCTTGAACCCGCATTCTCTCTCAAATGCGGTGCAAATATAGGGGGAACTTTTGGACTACGCAAATCTTTTAGCAAGATTTTTTTTACTTGTTTTTTGATGAAAGAGATAACTTGCTATGTTTCAAATGTTAAACGGATTATTTTTTTTGAGAATATTTTTTCTCACTATTCATGGGAGAAAACGATTACCTTATTAATTATTATAGAAGCCTGTGGTGTCATCAGATTTTTTACATCAGTATTTGCCATTTTACGTTTGTCTCCATGGCTTCTTGAGAAGTTTATTAAAAAAAAGAGCATAAAAAAAGGCTATCTATCCCAGACAGCCAATCTTTTTGTTAACCTTAAATCTAATACTATGAAAAACACATTGCAAATATACGGAGTTTTGTGATATCTGCAAATAAATCGGGCTAAATGACTTGATTTATAACATTGATTAAATAATTGAATATTTGATTCAATGTTTATTAAGGTTTTAGAGGGCTGGGAGCGTGTCTTCTTGGCTATCTGGGAATCTGTAAGGTATCCAGTACGTTGGGGGAATTTACCTCTTCCATTAGGTGAATTCCCCTAAACAAGTAGGAATTTTCAATTTCATAAGGAGAATTCATTCTCTACTTTTGTGATATCGAAAGATAAATGATAGGATTAATAAAGGAACCATTAAAAATAAAGGAATATGAAAACGAACGCATTTAGATACTTAGGACTGGCTTTAATGGCTGTGTTAACGTTGAGTCTGACTTCTTGTGAAGTAGAAATCGATAGTTTTTATGATGATGATAATATTGGTGGTGGTTACTACAATCGTTCTTCTGATTTATGTAGTCGTACATGGGTAAGTTTTTATCGGGATGTGGACGGTAACCGTTGCCGTCAGGAACTCGACTTTTATTTGGACCGGACAGGTGTTGATTTTATTCGGGTGGAATATCCTAATGGACATGTGGAGACATTCGAATACCATTTCCGCTGGAACTGGGAGAATTATGCACAGACTTCCATTCGGATGGATTACGGTCGCAATGATGTATCTTACCTGGATGATGTATACATCGGCGGAAATCGATTGAGCGGTTATCTGGATGGTCGGAATAATTTCGTAGAATATACAGGTAGGTGAGATAACAGCCGGCAGATGGAAAGTGCCGGCAAATGAAAAGAAAATGATTACACAAAAGATGACAGGTAGAGAGATTTCGGATAACAACAGGTAGAAAGATACCACATGGAATAGGTTGAAAAGGTAAAAAGCGATAGGTGGAGGTGACGGGTAAAAAGATTGCGGATAACAGACAGATAATTTAAAGGATAACATATAAGATTTCAGGATATTAAGAATTTAGAGAAGAGATAGGGCGCGAAATGAAAGCTTAAAAGTTTTGAATGGGACTAAATAGTTTTTATCTTTGCGCCCTATTAGTATGTTTAATTCATGGAGTGGTTATATAATCTGTTTCTCGAACATTCTGCCTTACAGGCAGTTGTGGTGCTTTCACTGATTTCTGCGATTGGGCTGGGGCTGGGAAGAGTGCATTTCTGGGGAGTATCTCTGGGAGTCACTTTTGTTTTTTTTGCAGGTATCCTTGCCGGGCACTTCGGGCTTTCGGTTGACCCACAGATGCTGAATTATGCAGAAAGCTTCGGATTGGTTATTTTCGTATATTCACTGGGGCTTCAGGTAGGGCCCGGTTTCTTCAGTTCTTTCCGGAAAGGAGGGGTGACGCTGAATATGTTGGCGTTGGCCGTAGTTCTGTTGGGTACTTTGCTGACTGTTGTTGCCAGTTATGTGACAGGTGTGTCGCTTCCTGATATGGTGGGTATCCTTTGCGGAGCCACGACTAATACTCCTGCGTTGGGAGCTGCGCAGCAGACACTTAAACAGATGGGCATAGAAAGCAGTACTCCGGCTTTGGGGTGTGCGGTAGCCTATCCGATGGGAGTGATCGGTGTGATTCTTGCCGTACTGCTGATTCGTAAATTCTTGGTTCATAAAGAAGACTTGGAGATTAAAGAAAAGGACGATGCTAACAAAACCTTTATTGCAGCGTTTCAAGTGCATAATCCCGCTATTTTTAATAAAAGTATCAAGGATATAGCTCAGATGAGTTATCCGAAATTTGTGATTTCCCGTTTGTGGCGTGACGGTCATGTCAGTATTCCTACCTCCGACAAGGTGTTGAAGGAAGGCGACCGCCTGCTGGTGATCACAGCGGAAAAGAATGTCCTGGCTCTGACAGTACTTTTCGGTGAACAGGAAGAAAATACGGACTGGAACAAGGAAGACATCGACTGGAATGCAATCGACAGCGAATTGATCTCGCAGCGTATCGTCGTAACCCGCCCCGAACTGAATGGAAAGAAACTTGGCTCATTGAGACTAAGGAACCATTATGGAATCAATATCAGCCGTGTGTACCGTTCGGGTGTGCAACTACTTGCTACTCCGGAACTGATTCTCCAGCTGGGCGACCGCCTGACGGTAGTAGGTGAGGCAGCAGCCATTCAGAATGTAGAAAAAGTATTGGGAAATGCAGTGAAAAGTCTGAAAGAACCTAATCTTGTTGTTATATTTATAGGCATCGTATTGGGATTGGCATTGGGAGCGATCCCGTTCTCCATACCGGGAATCAGTACCCCCGTGAAGCTGGGGCTGGCAGGCGGACCGATTATCGTGGGTATCCTGCTGGGAACTTTCGGCCCACGGATACACATGATCACTTACACTACCCGCAGCGCCAATCTGATGCTGCGCGCCTTGGGGCTTTCCATGTATCTAGCCTGTCTTGGTCTGGATGCCGGCGCCCATTTCTTTGATACTGTCTTCCGTTCGGAAGGACTGCTTTGGGTAGCTTTGGGAGCCGGGCTGACAATTATCCCGACAGTTATGGTCGGCTTTGTCGCTTTCAAGATTATGAAGATAGATTTCGGCAGTGTATCCGGTATGTTGTGCGGCAGTATGGCGAATCCGATGGCGCTGAATTATGCCAACGATACGATACCGGGTGACAATCCTTCCGTCGCTTATGCTACGGTATATCCGTTGTGTATGTTTCTGCGTGTGATCATTGCGCAGGTGCTGTTGATGTTTTTATTGGGCTGACGATGAACATTAAAGGCTGGAATTTGTAATAAGTAGATGATAAATCGTTATATTTATGACGATAAACGATAAGTCCATAAATAGTATATTGTAAATAGTAAAATAGTACATATAATGACTGCTCAAAGTAATATAACTCCTGAAAGCATAGTTGGCGATCTCCGCTACTTGCAGTTGCTTTCCCGGAGTTTTCCTACTATTGCTGATGCAAGTACGGAAATTATTAATCTGGAGGCTATCCTGAATCTGCCTAAAGGAACGGAGCATTTCTTGACAGACATACACGGTGAATACGAAGCCTTCCAACATGTGTTAAAGAATGCTTCGGGTGCGGTAAAACGCAAAGTGAACGAGATTTTCGGCAATACCCTGCGCGAAGCGGAGAAGAAAGAACTCTGCACGTTGATCTATTATCCGGAAGAGAAAATTCAGCTGGTAAAAGCCCGCGAGAAGGATCTGGACGACTGGTATCTGATCACTCTGAACCAGTTGGTGAAGGTTTGTCAGAATGTATCTTCCAAATACACCCGTTCCAAAGTTCGAAAATCCCTTCCCGCAGAGTTCTCTTACATCATTCAGGAATTACTGCACGAAACGTCTGTCGAGCCGAATAAGCACGCATATATCAATGTCATCATCAGCACCATAATCTCTACCAAGCGGGCGGATGACTTTATTATAGCCATGTGCAATCTGATTCAGCGTCTGACCATTGACTCTCTTCATATCGTAGGCGATATATACGACCGTGGTCCCGGAGCGCACATCATCATGGATACTTTGTGCAATTACCATAACTTCGACATTCAATGGGGCAACCACGATATCCTGTGGATGGGAGCCGCTTCCGGCAATGACAGTTGTATAGCCAACGTGATCCGTATGTCCATGCGCTACGGCAATCTGGGTACTCTTGAAGACGGTTATGGAATCAATCTGCTTCCTCTGGCAACTTTTGCCATGGATACTTATGCCGATGATCCGTGTACCATCTTTATGCCGAAGATGAATTTTGCCGACACCAATTACAATGAGAAGACTTTGCGTCTGATCACTCAGATGCACAAGGCGATTACGATCATCCAGTTTAAGCTGGAAGCTGAAATAATAGACCGTCGTCCGGAGTTCGGGATGAGTAACCGGAAGCTGTTGGAGAAGATCGATTTTGAGCGTGGAGTCTTTGTGTACGAAGGCAAAGAATATGCCCTGCGTGACACAAACTTCCCGACCGTAGACCCTGCCGATCCTTATCGACTGACCGACGAAGAACGGGAACTTGTGGAAAAGATTCACTATTCGTTTATGAATAGTGAGAAGTTGAAGAAGCATATGCGTTGCCTGTTTACGTATGGCGGAATGTATTTGGTTTCCAATTCCAATCTTCTTTATCATGCTTCGGTACCTTTGAATGAGGATGGCAGTTTCAAGCATGTCATGATACGTGGTAAGGAGTATTGGGGACGTAAGTTGCTCGATAAGGCCGATCAGCTGATTCGTACTGCATACTTTGACGAAGAAGGAGAGGATGATAAAGAATTTGCGATGGACTATATCTGGTATATGTGGTGTGGTCCGGAAGCTCCTTTGTTTGATAAGGATAAGATGGCGACTTTCGAACGCTATTTTCTGGAAGACAAGGAGATACAAAAGGAAAAGAAGGGATATTACTACACGCTTCGCAATCGCGAAGATATCTGCGATCAGATATTAGATGAGTTTGGGGCATTGGGACCTCATTCTCATATCATCAATGGTCATGTGCCTGTAAAGACAATTCAAGGTGAACAGCCGATGAAGGCAAATGGCAAACTGTTCGTTATTGACGGAGGATTCTCCAAAGCCTATCAGCCGGAGACGGGAATTGCGGGCTATACGCTTGTCTACCATTCTCACGGGATGCAGTTGGTGCAGCATGAGCCGTTCCAGTCCAGGCAGAAAGCTATTGAAGAAGGATTGGATATCAAGTCAACCAACTTTGTGCTGGAGTTCAATTCGCAACGGATGATGGTGAAAGACACCGATAAAGGGAAGGAACTTGTGACGCAGATTCAGGATTTGAAGAAGTTGCTTGTGGCTTATCGCATCGGGTTGATTAAAGAGAAAGTATAAATAAGTAATAATAGGTAGGGGCTGACTAAAAAGTCGGTACTATCTTCATTGGGGATGACCCCAAAGTCGGTAGTATCTCCATTCTCCTCCTTCTGGAAGGAGGAGTGGTCGAAGACCGAGGTGGTAGGAAAAATGATGTGTGTTTCTATTCTGCTGTAAATGATAGAGTTATGTATTTACCTACCACCTCCCCCTACGGGTACTCCTCCTTCCTGAAGGAGGAGATTAGAGATACTACTGACTTTTTAGTCCCCCCCTAATTAGTTTTAGAAGAGGACAATACCCGCTTCTATAATCGCTCCTTTATCGAAATTACCGGATTTGTTGTAATACCGTGTCAGTCCGTAACCACCGGTGGCAAAGATGCCGAATTTCTTGCTGATCTGATATTCCAGATTCGCCCGTGCCTGCAATCCATAAAGCCGTCGGGGAATCACTTCATCCTTGTTGGAACACGTTTCTATATGCTGGAATCCGAGATCACCGCTAATGGACAAACCTTTGTAAACAGGCACTGCCAGTCCGGCACGGTAAGACGTGCTGATAGAAAATTTATCGTTCAGATTCTGATCGAATGCACCTACTCCCAAGATCGTATAAAACAGTTGGTTCTTGAAGCGTACCCCTATGTTGGCGGGCGTGACGTTACCGCCATATACCATCATTTGTATTCTTGTATCGGGATTCGCGTTCACGAGGCCGAGCTGCAATCCCTTCATATCTTCCCTGTAGTAATTGACCAGACCGATCTGAAAGCCATGAGCCTTCGTCGCATAGTTGCATAACCCGATCTGTGCGCCATTCAAGTCTTTAGCGGTGATGTTGGCGATACCGGCAATCTGCAGACCGTTCATGTTTTCGCCTACCACATTCAAGAGTCCGGAGGTCATCATACCGTTGAAACTCTGTCCTGTGATATTTGACACGCCGGAAAACTGAAATCCCGAAGCCATGTTTCCCGTCACATTCATCAGACCGCTTATCATTACTCCCGAGTTGTTGTCCCCACCGATGCCGGTAAGTCCCGAAATAATGACACCCTTTGAGCCATCGCCCGTGATATTCACCAGTCCGGCGGCGGAAAGCCCTACGGTGTTGTCTCCGCTGATATTGCTGACACCCGCTATCTGAACACCCCGCATCGTACCACCGGCAAGATTGGCTAATCCTGTGATCTGTACTCCGTTCATATCTCCATGAATGACGCTTCCCAGCGCGTTGATGCCAACGCCGTTGAGACGGTTCAGCGTAGACAGCAGACCGAGGTTTACATAAGTCGTCTGAGTGCTGTCATACGGCTGTGTGCAGATGTCTTTCCAGAAGGAAAGGTTGATGCCCGCACTCTTGTTCTGTGCCGGCAAACAAACGGCAGCCATCAGAACAGCTGCCGTGAATATTGTTTTTATTATCTTCATCTTTATTATAACTCTTTTTTTCAGTTTAGGTTCACAGAGTATTCCTTTAATCCTAGACTTCCTTTATCCTTTCGCTTCTTGATACAGATAGCGTTTGATACTCTTCTTCGGAGTCTTTTCAAACTCTTCGGGGTATATCTTCATTTTTAGTATTTGGCTGTATGCCGGTAACATGGCGTTCAGTGCTACACGGTTTTCTTCCATTACCCGTTCGATATCCTCATTCTTCAAGCCGTGGGCAAATGCTTCGTCAAAGTCCGGATAAACCAGTCCGACGAGTTTCTCGTTCTGCTGTACGATGATGCTTTCCGATACGTATGGCAGGTTGTTCAGTTTATCTTCGATTTCTTCGGGGTAGATGTTCTGTCCGCTGGCGCTGAGCAACATATTCTTGCTGCGCCCCTTGATGGTGATATTGCCTTCGGCGTCCATCAAGGCGAGGTCGCCCGTGTGCAGCCAGCCGTCTTTGTCGATCACTGCTTCTGTCGCTTCGCTGTTCTTGTAATATCCCAGCATTACGTTAGGGCCTTTGCAGACAATTTCGCCAACGATATTTTCCGGATCGGGAGACAGCACCCGTACGTCCATACGCGGCGCGGCTTTTCCGCACGAACCCGGCTTGAATCTTGTCCAGTCTTCGTAGCAGATGATCGGACCGCATTCTGTCATGCCGTAGCCTACTGTATAAGGGAAGTCTATCATTTTAAGGAATTGTTCCACCTCCTGGTTGAAGGCTGCTCCACCTACGATGATTTCTCTGAAGTTTCCACCGAACGCTTTGATCATTTCTTCGCGTATGGTTGCTTTTATCTTGTCGTTGATGATAGGTACTTTGAGTAAGATTTTCATGGTCGGCGTTTCCAGTTTCGGGAGTACGCTCTTCTTGATAATCTTTTCGATGATGAGCGGAACGGCGACGATGAGATTCGGTTTTACTTCTTCGAATGCCTGGAAGATAATCTTCGGACTCGGCATACGGGTGAGGAAGTAGATGTGGCAGCCGACGGAGAACTCATAGAGGAACTCGAAGGCCAGTCCGTACATATGTGCCATAGGAAGCATGGAGACGATCTTGTCTCCGGCTTTCAGTTCGAGCACTTCATACGCGAACTTGGTGTTCGACCAGAGGCTGCGGTAGGGGAGCATGACTCCTTTTGAGTAGCTCGTTGTGCCGGACGTGTAGTTGATTACTGCCAGTTCTTCGGGTTCATCCTTGTGGTATTCGATGTGTTCTTTGCGGAAGTTCTTCGGATATTTCTTGCCGAACATTTCGTTCAGATGTTCACGTGCGTGCGTCAGTCGTTCGCTGCGTGATACCAGTAAGGTGAAGTCGTTCATCATCAGGATACCTTCCAGCAGGGGCATTGCCGATTCGTTGAGGTTTTCCCACACCATGTCTCCCACGAATAGTAATTTGGCTTCGGAGTGGTTGACGATGTTGTGCACATTGTCCGCCTTGAACTCGTGAAGGATGGGGACGATGACTGCTCCATACGTCAGTGTGGCGAGGAAAGTGACTCCCCAATGGGAACTGTTTCGGCCGCAAACGGCGATTTTGTCTCCCTTGCGGATTCCGCTTTCTTCAAAGATGATATGGAGTTTTTCGATTTTTCGAGCAACGTCTTTATACTGAAGGGTGGCTCCCTTGTAATCTGTCAGGGCGTCTAAGTCCCAATTGTTCTTGATACTATTTTCAATGTAAGCTATAAAACTCTTTTCCATTGTTTTTGCACATTTGGTATTAAATTGTGCAAATATAGTAATTAAATTAAGAATGAAGAATTAAGAATGAAGATTTTTTGGAAATGAGGAGTCTTGGGGTAATAAGGGACTAAGATGTGGAAGTAAGGGGAAGGTGTGGGGAAGTTATCAATGCTTGTTAGGGTCGATAAGAATGCATGGTAATGTCATTAACAATGCTTGTTAAGACAGTTCACAATGCATGTCGCAGTCATTAACATGGATTAATCCGAAAAAAATGGTTTGTTTCTTTTTGATTTTGGAAATGAGCTGAATTAGAGCTGATAATATTTTTATTGGGGTGATTAACAAGTCGATTCTATCTCTATTCTCCTCCTTCGGGAAGGAGGAGTGGTCGTAGACCGAGGTGGTAGGAGAAATAATGTTTGTTCCTATTTCTTTGTAAATGATAGGGTTATGTATTCACCTACCACCTCCCCCTACGGGTACTCCTCCTTCCCGAAGGAGGAGATTTAAGATACTATTGACTTTTTAGTCAGCCCCTCGATGTGGATAGAATCGACTTTTAGTTACCCTAATCCATGCGGATAGTTATTTCAAGTACCATTCGTACATTCTCCGTACTCCTTCCTCGATTTCTATTTTGTGATGCCATCCCAAAGAGTGTAGTTTGGACGGATCGGTCAGTTTGCGCATAGTGCCGTCCGGTTTGCTGCTGTCAAAGGTTAATTTGCCTTGATAGCCTACCGTTTCAACAATTCGTTCGGCGAGTTGGCGGATAGTGATTTCCTTTCCCGTTCCGATGTTGATATGACAGTTGCGGATATCCTTGTCACCTTCTTTGTAGGTATCTTTGAAGTCCACGTGTTCCATTACGAATACACTGGCGTCGGCCATTTCTTCACTCCAGAGAAACTCGCGCAGGGGAGTTCCCGTGCCCCACAGAGTCACTTCCGTTTCGCTGATACCGTATTTACGGAGGATATTCAGAATGTCCGCCTTGGGGCCGTCGCCATTGACACCTTCTACGGGACGTTGATTCAGGTCCTTGCGGACAGCTTCCCAGTCTCCTTCCTTCAGACAGTGCGCAAGATGAATCTTACGGATCATGGCAGGCAGGACATGGCTGCGTTCCAAGTCAAAATTATCATTCGGACCGTATAGATTGGTCGGCATCACGGCGATATAATTCGTGCCGTATTGCAGGTTGAAGCTCTCGCACATTTTCAGTCCGGCGATCTTGGCGATGGCGTATGGCTCATTTGTGTATTCCAACGGTGAAGTCAGCAGGACTTCTTCTTTCATCGGCTGTTCGGCGTCACGCGGATAGATGCAGGTGCTGCCCAGAAACAGCAGTTTCCGGACGTTATGTCGAAAACTTTCACCGATGACGTTCTGCTGTATTTGCAGGTTCTTATAAATGAAGTCGGCACGATAAATACTGTTTGCCATGATGCCGCCTACGAATGCAGCAGCCAGAAACACATACTCCGGTTGCTCTTCGTCGAAAAAACGGCGGACAGCTACACCGTCGAGCAAATCCAGTTCTTGATGCGTACGCCCGATCAGATTGGTATATCCCTTATCCTGTAAATTCTTCCAGATAGCAGAACCCACCAAACCGTGATGCCCTGCTACATAGATTTTAGCATTCTTTTCCATGATTAAGTATCATATATGAACACGGATTACTCCGGTTATGCGCATCTTCTGTAAAAAAGGAAGAACGTTCAATCGGCGTAATCCGCGTTCGGTTTGAGGTCTGTTAGTGCTTGGTGGCAATCATTCTTCTTACTTTCTCCATGTCATGGCGCACCATGATGCTTACCAGTTCTTCGAATGATGTCTTCCTTGGGTTCCATCCCAGCAATGTCCGGGCTTTGGTAGGATCTCCTAACAGTTGTTCCACTTCTGCCGGACGGAAATATTTGGGATCAACCTCTACCAATACTTTTCCGGTAGCCACGTCGATACCCTTTTCGTCCACGCCTTCACCTTCCCAACGAAGTTCGATGCCTGCCTCCTTGAATGCCAGTGCGGCAAATTCGCGTACGGTGTGCATCTCTCCGGTGGCGATTACGAAATCTTCCGGAACGTCATGCTGGAGAATCAGCCACATACATTCCACGTAATCTTTCGCATACCCCCAGTCACGGCGGGCATCCAGATTACCTAAATACAGCTTGTCCTGCTCGCCTTGCGCGATACGTGCGGCAGCGAGAGAAATCTTGCGGGTAACGAATGTTTCGCCACGACGTTCACTTTCGTGATTGAACAAGATGCCGTTAACGGCAAACATGCCATAGCTTTCGCGGTAGTTCTTGGTGATCCAGAAGCCGTATTGCTTTGCCACTCCGTAGGGAGAACGGGGATAGAACGGAGTTGTCTCCTTCTGCGGAACTTCCTGCACCTTACCGAAGAGCTCGGAGGTGGAAGCCTGATATATCCTTGTTTTCGTTTCCAGTCCCAGGATGCGTACGGCTTCGAGCATACGCAGTGTGCCGATAGCGTCCGCTTCGGCAGTATATTCGGGCACGTCGAACGATACCTTCACATGACTCTGTGCTGCCAGATTGTAGATTTCATCCGGTTGCACCTGCTGTATGATGCGGATCAGTGAGCTGGAGTCCGTCATATCGCCGTAGTGCAGGTTGATGGTACGTTTTTGTTTCATGTCGCGTACCCATTCGTCAAAGTACAAATGCTCGATACGTCCGGTATTGAATGAGGAAGAACGACGGAGGATACCGTGTACTTCGTAACCTTTTTGCAAGAGAAATTCGGCAAGATAAGAACCATCCTGTCCGGTGATGCCTGATATAAGGGCTGTTTTCATATTCCTTTATTTTTTATTTGAAAATACGGGGGACAAATTTCGTTATTTTATGCTGTATATGCAAACCAAGTCTGTTTTATTTTCCCGTTCCTTTTCCCATTACTTTGTCTATGATCAACGCGATGGCTCCGTCGCCCGTCACGTTGCAGGCAGTCCCGAAACTGTCCATGGCGATGTAGAGTGCGATCATCAGCGCCTGTGCCGACTCGTCGAAGCCGAGCATCGATTGCAGGATACCGAGTGCCGCCATGATGGCTCCTCCCGGAACGCCCGGTGCGGCTACCATCGTGATGCCCAGCATAAAGATGAATCCGGTAAACAGCGGGAAGTCGAACGGCATTCCTTGCATCATCATCAGTGCCAGTGCGCAGGCCACGATTTTCAGCGTGCTGCCGGACAGGTGAATGGTGGCGCAGAGCGGAATCACAAATCCTGCAATGTCGGCGGATACTCCGTTCTTCTTCGTCTGCTCCAGCGTCACCGGAATGGTGGCGGCGGACGATTGCGTGCCCAATGCGGTGAAATAGGCCGGCATCATCCTGCCCAACAACCGGAACGGATTTTTACGGACGAAGAGTGCTGCAATGGAATACTGAAAGACGAGCAGGAAGATATGTAACAGAAAGATAACTCCGATGATTTTGATAAAGACCATCAGAATGGCATATACTTGTCCGGAATGAGTCATATTCAGGAAAATGCCGAAGATGTAAAGCGGCAGTAAAGGCAGGATGACCGCACTGATCATGCGTACGATGATTTCCTGAAAATCCCGTGCTACACTCTTCAGAGCATCGCTGTGCAGTGCCGCCAGTCCCAATCCCAGTGTGAAGGCAAGGATCAATGCCGTCATGACATTCATCAGCGGAGGGATGGATACGGAGAAGTAGGGGAGAATGCCGTGCGCTTCGCTGACTTCTTCGAGCGGCGCGCCCACTTCGATGAGCGAGGGGAACACGGTGACACCGGTGAAGTAGGACAGGAAGCCGGAGAAGAGCGTTGCGCCGTAAGCGATGAGGGCGGTGACAAGCAGCATCTTTCCCGCACCTTTGCCGATGTCGGCAATGGCTACGGTGACCAGTCCGACGATAATGAGCGGGATGGAGAAGTTAAGAAATTCACTGAAAATTCCGTTGAATGTAACGAATATTCGTACCAGCGGAGCCGGAAAAATAGTGCCAATGGCAATCCCCAAGATGATAGCAATAATGATGCGTGGCAGCAGGCCGATCTTGATTTTCTTCATTCTGATAGTTATTTGTTGACCACAAAAATAGTATTTTAATCCAAAACTAGCGAACAAATGTGCTTTTCAAGTGTTTCTTACATAAACAATATTTTAAAATATATAAGATATGGCAAATCAGAATAAAACAGATATCGGGTTGATCGGTCTGGCAGTGATGGGTGAGAACCTTGCTTTGAATATGGAAAGCAAGGGCTGGCACGTCTCTGTTTATAATCGTACCGTCCCCGGAGTGGAAGAAGGAGTAGTAGACCGCTTTATGAATGGTCGTGCTAAAGGTAAAAACATTGAAGGTTTTACAGATATAAAGGCTTTTGTGGAATCAATCGCCACCCCTCGCAAGATTATGATGATGGTACGTGCCGGCAGTCCGGTAGACGAACTGATGGATCAGCTTTTCCCTTTGCTTTCTCCCGGAGATATTCTGATTGACGGTGGTAATTCTAATTACGAAGATACCAATCGCCGTGTAAAATTAGCAGAATCGAAAGGCTTCTTGTTTGTAGGAAGCGGAGTGTCGGGCGGTGAGGAAGGTGCGTTGAACGGTGCTTCCATCATGCCCGGAGGATCGGAGAAAGCGTGGCCGGAAGTGAAGCCTGTCTTGCAGAGCATTGCTGCGAAAGCGCCGGACGGAACTCCCTGTTGCCAGTGGGTAGGCCCTGCCGGATCGGGACATTTTGTGAAGATGATTCACAACGGTATCGAATACGGTGATATGCAGTTGATCGCCGAGGCTTACTGGGTGATGAAGAATCTCATTGATCTGACGAACGAGGAGATGGCGGACGTTTTTGCCCGTTGGAATGAAGGGAAGTTGCGCAGTTATCTGATTGAGATTACTTCTAATATTTTGCGTCACAAGGATAAATCCGGTGGGTATCTGATCGATAAGATTCTCGATGCTGCCGGACAGAAGGGGACGGGAAAGTGGTCTGTCATCAATGCGATGGAGTTGGGGATGCCGTTGGGCCTGATTGCCACGGCGGTGTTCGAACGCAGTCTCTCGGCTCAGAAGGAGTTGCGTCATCTGGCTTCCAAGCAGTTCTTGTGCAAGCATACATTGCCTGTATATAATAAGGCGGAATTGGTGAAGGAGATATTTTCTGCGCTTTACGCTTCCAAGCTGGTGTCGTATGCGCAGGGCTTTGCTGTGTTGCAGCGGGCTTCTGATGCTTTCGGATGGAATCTGGATTTGGCTTCCATTGCCCGTATGTGGCGTGGGGGATGTATCATCCGCAGTATTTTCCTGAATGATATAGCTGCTGCTTTTGAGGCGGCGGATAAGCCGAAGCATTTGTTGCTGGCTCCTTACTTCCGTGAGGAAATCAAGTCTTTGCTCCCCGGATGGAAGAATCTGGTGGCGGAGGCGATGAAGGAGGAATTGCCTGTTCCGGCTTTCTCTTCGGCTTTGAATTATTTTTATTCGCTGACTTCTGACAATCTACCTGCCAATCTGGTGCAGGCGCAACGTGATTATTTCGGTGCGCATACGTTTGAAAGGAAGGATGAGTTGCGCGGACAGTTCTTTCATGAGAATTGGACGGGGCATGGAGGGGAGACGAAGTCGGGGACTTATAATGTATGAGTACTTTTCTTTTGCCTTGATGCAAAAGAAAGGTACCAAAAGAAAAAATCAAGGCTGCACCTACGGAGCTACTCCGGCCGCATCTCCGGCTAAAGGGCAGGAACTCGCTCCGCTCAAACAGCCTGCCCTTCTTCACGCCGGAGATACAGCCTCCGCTTGACGCTCCTTCGGTGAGGCCGGGAGACCGTTCGGATGGTAAGCTGAAGGTGGGTTTTAGTAGTGGGTGGGTGATTATGCCTTAGGGCGGTCGGTTTAGGTGCGGTGATGGATGGATAAAAGGTAGAAAGTTAAAAATACGACGATGGATAAATTTGCAATGATTATTTTTGGTGCTTCGGGCGACTTGACTAAACGCAAGTTGATGCCCGCATTGTACTCTCTGTATCGGGATAAACGGCTGACGGGGAGTTTTACTGTTCTGGGAATTGGGCGTACTGTCTATTCTGATGAAGATTACCGTTCATATATACTTGGGGAGTTGCAGCAGTTTGTAAAGGCTGAAGAGCAGAATTTGGAGCTGATGTCTTCTTTTGTGTCTCATTTGTATTATTTGCCGATGGATCCTGCGAAAGTGGAGGGATATTCGCAGTTGCGGGAGCGTTTGGTAGAGCTTACGAAGGAGGTCGATCCGGATAATTTGTTGTTCTATCTGGCTACTCCGCCTTCGTTGTATGGTGTGGTGCCTTTGCATTTGAAGGCGGCCGGGCTGAATACTCCTCATTCTCGTATTATTGTTGAGAAGCCGTTCGGGTATGATCTGGAGTCGGCGCTTGAGTTGAATAAGATTTACTCTTCTGTTTTTGATGAGCATCAGATTTATCGTATTGATCATTTTCTGGGCAAGGAGACGGCGCAGAATGTGCTTGCTTTCCGTTTCGCCAATGGTATTTTTGAGCCGTTATGGAATCGTAATTATATAGATTATGTGGAGATTACTGCTGTAGAGAATCTGGGCATTGAGCAGCGCGGAGGTTTTTACGAGACGGCGGGGGCTTTGCGGGATATGGTGCAGAATCACCTGATTCAGCTCGTAGCCCTTACGGCTATGGAGCCGCCGGCGGTATTCAATGCGGATAATTTCCGGAATGAGGTAGTGAAGGTTTATGAGTCACTGACTCCGCTTACGGAGACGGACTTGAATGAGCATATCGTTCGCGGGCAATATACGGCTTCGGGCAGTAAGAAGGGGTATCGTGAGGAAAAGGGAGTGGCTCCCGACTCGCGTACGGAGACTTATATTGCGATGAAGCTGGGCATCAGTAACTGGCGCTGGAGCGGGGTACCGTTCTACATCCGTACCGGTAAGCAGATGCCGACGAAGGTGACGGAGATTGTCGTTCACTTCCGCGAGACGCCCCATCAGATGTTCCGCTGTTCCGGCGGTAACTGTCCGAGGGCTAATAAGTTGATCCTTCGTTTGCAACCAAACGAGGGTATTGTGCTGAAGATCGGAATGAAGGTTCCGGGTGCAGGTTTCGAAGTCCGTCAGGTGACGATGGATTTCAGTTACGCACAGTTGGGCGGCGTGCCGAGCGGTGACGCTTATGCCCGTCTGATTGACGACTGCATTCAGGGAGATCCGACCTTATTTACTCGAAGTGACGCTGTAGAGGCTTCCTGGAATTTCTTTGATCCGGTCTTACGTTATTGGAAAGATAATCCGGACGCACCTTTGTACGGCTATCCGGCAGGTACGTGGGGACCTCTCGAAAGCGAAGCTATGATGCACGAGCATGGGGCAGACTGGACCAACCCGTGTAAGAACTTAACAAATACAGACCAATATTGCGAACTATGAAACTATCTGTTTTCCCGTCGTCTATGGAGACAGCCCGTTCGTTGATATTCCACTTGGTGGATATCATGAATGCTGAACCGGACAAAACGTTCAACATAGCAGTGAGTGGTGGCAGCACTCCCGCCTTGATGTTTGATTTATGGGCAAATGAATACGCTGATATTACTCCTTGGAAGCGTATGAAACTTTATTGGGTAGACGAACGTTGCGTTCCTCCCGAAGATTCTGATAGTAATTATGGAATGATGCGTTCCCTGCTTTTGGGGATAGTGCCCATTCCTTACGAAAATGTATTCCGCATTCGCGGAGAAGTGAAACCGGCAAAAGAAGCGGTCCGCTATTCCGAACTTGTCAGCCAGCAGGTACCCAAGCAAAATGGCTGGCCCGAATTTGACATTGTGCTGTTGGGAGCGGGAGATGACGGACATACTTCCTCTATCTTCCCCGGACAGGAGGCTTTGCTCTCTTCCGACCAGATTTATGTGACCAGCACTCATCCCCGCAACGGACAGAAACGTATTGCAATGACCGGATTTCCGATCTTGACCGCTCGCCTTGTCATTTTTCTGATTACCGGAAAGGCGAAGGCGGAAGTGGTGGAAGAAATCTGCCACTCGGGAGATACGGGGCCGGCGGCTTATATAGCGCATCATGCGGAGAATGTCGAACTCTTTATGGATGCCGGAGCCGCAATGTATGTGCGGAATGACTGAAAAGAGAAGTTACAAGAGAGAGAGACAATATAAAGACAAAGTATATTATATATAAGAAGAGAGAGTAACATCACCGGATATATCTTATGGGCGAAACTAAAAAACTAAAATTAAAAGAATATGAATCCATTTCAAAATTCGTTCGGCGGTCATATCCCACAGGATGTAGCCGGAAAACAGGGAGAGAATGTAATATTTATAGTTTATAACTTGACAGATTCCCCCGATACCGTTGATAAGGTAAAGGATGTATGTGCCAATTTCTCGGCAATGATCCGTAGTATGCGCAATCGTTTTCCTGATTTGCAATTCAGTTGCACGATGGGATTCGGGGCTGATGCGTGGACGCGGCTTTTCCCCGACAAGGGTAAACCGAAAGAGCTGAGTACTTTCTCCGAGATAAAAGGGGAGAAGTATACGGCTGTTTCTACTCCCGGTGATTTGTTGTTCCATATTCGGGCGAAGCAGATGGGGCTGTGTTTCGAGTTTGCTTCTATCCTTGACGAGAAACTCAAAGGGGCTGTGGTGTCTGTTGATGAGACGCATGGATTCCGCTATATGGATGGTAAGGCGATTATCGGCTTTGTGGACGGTACGGAGAATCCTGCTGTCGATGAGAATCCCTATCATTTTGCGGTGATAGGCGAGGAGGATGCGGATTTTGCAGGAGGCAGTTATGTGTTTGTGCAGAAGTACATTCATGATATGGTTGCGTGGAATGCGCTTCCGGTGGAACAGCAGGAGAAGGTGATCGGACGTCATAAGTTTAATGATGTGGAGCTGTCGGACGAAGAGAAGCCGGAGAATGCGCATAATGCTGTGACCAATATCGGTGATGATCTGAAGATTGTACGTGCCAATATGCCGTTTGCCAATACTTCGAAAGGGGAGTATGGTACGTATTTTATTGGGTATGCTAGTACATTCAGCACGACTCGCCGGATGTTGGAGAATATGTTTATCGGTAGTCCGGCGGGCAATACCGACCGCTTGCTCGATTTCAGTACAGCAATAACGGGGACGCTTTTCTTTGCGCCGTCGTATGATTTGCTGGGCGAGTTGGGTGAGTAAATCACCGGACGGTGCGAACTAGATAAAACGTGGTGGGAAGTTCGGAAAAGATGGTTATGTTTTCCGGATTTCCCACCACGTTTTGTTCTTTGAACTCTGTTTCTTTTGGCACTTTCTTCCAAATTTTATGAAATAAAGGGGAAAAAGTGAGAGGAGTGAGAGAGGATTTCTAACATTCGTATTTTTTTTAGTTGAAAATTAGATAGTAGAAACAGTGAAATAAAAATATAAAAGTTGCAATTCCTCTCTCACACCCCTCACTTTTGCAGAATAAAAGATTTGTTTTCCGATAACATACTTCGATGAAGTGTACACAGAAAACGTTCACTAAAGTGTAAATAGGAAACGTTCTTTCAGCAATTCAACTATTTTTGACTGTAGTTTTTTCGGCTGAATAGGTTTGGTGATATAGGCATCAAACCCGTTTTCGATTATGCGTTGCTCATCTTCTGCATAGGCAAAGGCAGTTACTGCAATAATGGGAGTTTGCGGAGCTATCTCATGAATAAGCCTGGCGGCTTCATAACCATCCATTTTCGGCATATTGATATCCATCAAAATGAGATGTGGATTCTGTTCTTTGAACAGTTCTACAGCTTCCTCGCCATTCCATGCGTGAATTAGTGTATAGTGCTTTTTGAGCATGGACTCAAACAGTTTATAATTGCTTTCATTATCTTCCGCCACCATGATTACAAATTTTTCCTTTTCGCTGATAAGTCTTGCGTTTTCGATATCTTTAGTTGTATGCACAATTTTGCTGGTTTGAGCATAGGGGAGGGTAAACCAAAAAGTTGTTCCTTCATCTGGTTTAGAACTGACTCCGATTTCTCCTCCCATTGTTTTGACGATGGTTTCACAGATGGATAGTCCTAATCCGGTCCCTTGGGCAAAGTTGTTGAGCTTCACGAAACGGCCGAACACATTGTGTAGTTTATCTTCGGGGATACCGCATCCTGTATCTGTTACATAAAAATAAAGAAAATCGTTATTTTTGGGATAATACCCGAATTCAATGCTGCCCTCTTGGGTGAATTTCATTGCATTGTTGATCATGTTAGTAACGACCTGGGTCAGACGGTTTTTATCGGTATTGATACAGCATTCGGGCATCTGCTGATTATAGAATATACGAACATTCTCATTGGTGTTTTTCAACTTGCTCGAATCTTCGATACTAAAGAACAGTTCGTTAACATCCACACTACTGTAAATAAAGTCCAATGTCCCTGCTTCTATTTTTGAAATGTCTAGGATATCATTGATAAGCTGTAGAAGCAAGTTGTTGTTATTTTCTATAATCTGTACATATTCTTTTCTTTCTTGTTCTTCCTCTTCGCTGGTTGAAGCCAGAATGCCGGAAAATCCTACGATTGCATTTAATGGAGTACGAATCTCATGGCTCATATTGGCAAGGAAGGCCGATTTAAGTTTGTTTGATTCTTCCGCTTTCTCTTTGGCTTTTACCAATGCCTCTTCCATTGTTTTTCGTTGGGTGATGACCAGAGAAGAGCCCACAAGGGTTTTGGCTTTGCCGTTTTTGTGCTTTTCGTCTACTGTGGCTTGTACTTCCACCCATTCGTAATGTGTGGCGTCCGCTTTTTTTATAATCCGGAACTCTTCTTTTATTTTTGAAACTTCTCCATTGATCAATTTGGTATAGGCGTCTTCTATGCGCTCTCTATCCTGCTTGCAAATCTTGGAGAAGTAAGTTGAGTCGGAAACGGATAGCTGTTGTTCACTGACGATTCCTTCGCTTTCGATCAGTTCTACCGGTCGGTTGACATCGCAAAGTATGACTTTCTTGTCCAAATCCCACTTCCAAGGAGTTATATCTGCCACTTCTAGTGCTGCCGAGAGTTTGTGATTGGCGGAGTGCAGCATTTGCTGAGTCATGGATAATTCAGTATTGTCCACACAGAAAATGTCCAGATGATCTTTCTGACTGGAATGCACCACAATTACTGTGTAGTATTTTTGAGTCTTTTCGTAGTAGTATTGAAAGGTGAATTCTTTTTTATGGATTAGTGTATTGTATAGTTTTATAAGCTCTGAGTTGGCACACTTTTTCAGATCAGTTTGTCTTTTGCCTATGATTTGTTCTTTTGTGGCGATATGCTTTTCGTATATCGGATTCACTTCTCTGTAAATGAAGTCGACAATCTGTCCGTTTGCATCATAAATCAATTCCTCTTTGGCGTATAGGATAGGCATATTTTTTATCAGACTGCTATAGCCTGTCAAGGCATTAATCTTTTTTCCCCTTTCGTCGGCAATTCTTCTGTTCCACCATGTGTACAGGCAGCCTATGAGGAAAAGGAAGATGAGAATCATCTGATAGTTTTGTTCTAAAAAGGTTGGCGGTTTCGCATAAAAGATAGTATTGGACGGACAATTCTTTATGTTCAGCCCGGAATTCGTAAAGTCCACATAGTTTATTACGGGAGCAGGCGTTCCCATTTGTACGAGTCTTGTCTTTTGAGATGCCGGATTTGCAAGTGTTTCCTTCACTGTTTGTAGAAAATAGTTTTGGATGACGTCTTTTTCCCAAAAACATCCGCCAACTAATCCGTTCGTAGCTACTGCATCACTATGCAGTGTGAATACGGGAGACTTTGAGTAGCTGCCCAATAATCTGGATAAACTGGATGTTAGAATGGCATTTCCCTGTTGGTATTCTTTTTTAAACCAGGAAAGATATAATACAGGTGTGGTGGAATCCAGAGTCTTCAGATAACCAATCAATTCATCATTGGTGAGGTCACCCGCTATCAAATGTTCCACCTGGATATTCGGATGATTGCTTTCCATTATACTGTCGACTTGATCCCGGCATTGGGCGCTGATACATCGTTTATCTGATAAAAAGATGAGTTTGTTCATCTGCGGGATGACTGTTGTCATCAGTTCTATGGTTTCTTTGATATAGAAGTGTGCGTCAAAGACGGTCAGGTGGATATTACCTTGATAGTCTTTCAATGCTTTGCGATCACTGACTGGGATGAATCCTTTAGTTAAGTAGGTGCTAGGATTACCTACATAATCTTTCTCTGCACACAAAAGCACTGGTACATCTTTCCAGTCTTTTTCAATCTCTTTGTTCATCAATACCCAAGCGGAATTTCCTAAGAGAATAATCAGTTTAGGAGTTATGTTGCCGTACCTTTGATGCAGTTTCTTTTTATACTCATCTAGAACTTGTTCATTGTCGATGGTGAGCATGTTCATGTGCTCAATATATATATCTGTCTGATTATTTATACCATATTGATCGTAGATCGGATTGATAAATTCATTGCTCCATTGTGAGGATTCTGTATAGGAGTTAATGATTAAAATACTGTTATTTGATAAGTTATGTTGTGTTTCCTGGGCATGACTATAGGATAAAAAAATGCTTTGTGTGAGAACTATGAATAGCAGTAATATTGTTGTTTTATTGATAAAAGTGTACATAGCTAATCGTTTTGTTTGTTTAAATATATAATTAGTTTTTAAAATTAGCATAAATTACCAAGAAACATGGATTGTTATTTGAAATAATAAGATTTTTTAATATTTAAATGATGTTTTATTTCGTTCCTAGACAATAATGCTCAGGCAACTATAGAATGAACATTATTGCTACTTTTAAGGACATATGTGAAGGCGTCTTTTCCTATGCCCTTTGTACTATTGTCGGATCATTGGGAGATTTCTTTAAGAAATCGTTTCTGATAACGTATGCATCCATCTTCTCTGTATCGAAGGGTTTCAGTAAAGAAGCTATTTCGGCTTTGCTCAATGAGGGATTGAGCCATTTTTCTTCTTCCTCTTGGGTGAGTATGGCGGGCATCCGGTGCTTGGTGTTATCGATGTAATTGGTCAGCGAATTGGTGTCAGTGGTGATGATGGAGAAAGTTTCGTGTTCCTCTCCCGTATCCTTGTCCAGCCAACGGTCGTAGATGCCTGCCATCGAGAAGATGGGCTCATCTTTCACATATATATAATAAGGTATCTTGTTTGCTCCTTCATGCCTCCATTCAAAGTAGCCGGTACTGGGCACTATACACCGTTTCTTCATGATCGGTTCGCGGAAAGACGGTTTCTCGAAAATGGTATCCGCACGAGCGTTGAGTGTCATCTTTCTTATTTCTGTCGCATCCTCTTCGCTTCTTACCCAGAAAGGGATGAGTCCCCAGTTGAAAACCTGTACTTCGGCTGAAGAAGTAATGATAGGATATCTGGGGAAAGTAAACGCATTCACATGATACTGTTCGTCAAGAATGCTTTGGTATATCTCGACTACATCCGATTGGCGTCCGTAACGGGCGGCAACTTTGATGGCTTTGGCTGACATGGAGTTGTGGAAACACATATTATCTGCAATTAATGTTTATAATTTGGTTGATATCAGTAGTATAACGTCCGGAGAGCTGTTCTTGTTTGAGCATCCCCCTATAAACAAACGGAGTCAAGTCTTTGCTCGCAAAAAGAAATGCATTAAGATTTAATAGAATATAAAAGAGCTTTATGTATAATCAAACTTTATGTTATTTTTCTTTGATTTAGTGCTATCGTCCAGCTTGTTCTATAAATAGATAAATAAAAAGTGCTTCCTAGATCGTCCGCCGACGAGGAAGCACTCAACACAAAAACTAAACTAGACTTAACTAAACTATTCTATTCTTGGAATTTCACAATCCCTTTCTGTTCGTTGCAAAGTTACATATAAAACCGATTTCTGACAAACTATAATCGACAAAATTCACTTTTTTGCCGATAAATTAGACAATCATCAGCTTCTTTCATCCAAAAATGCCTGAAAAACCTGCTTGTAACTATCACTAATGGGGATATACGTTTTGTCAAAGACGATACGTCCACGGTCGATCACCCGTATTTTGTCCTTTTGGACGATGAATGAACGGTGTACACGTATGAACCGGCTGGAAGGCAAAAGCTCTTCCATGGCTTTCATGCTCATGAGTGACAAGATGGGTTTGGTATCATCTTCCGTATATATTTTGATGTAATCTTTCAGTCCTTCGATGTACATGATCTTTTTCAGTTCTACCTGTACCAGCTTATAGTCGCTTTTTACAAAGATGCTGTCTATCTCTTCCGGCTTCTGCACCAGCTCGAACCATTGCAGGGCTTTATTGGCTGCTTGCAGGAAATCGACATACGAGATCGGTTTCAGCAGATAATCGAGTGCATTGACACGATAACCGTCGATAGCGTATTGACCGAATGCGGTGGTAAAAACGATACGCGTACGGGAATCTACCATTTGTGAGAACTCCAGTCCGTTAAGTTCCGGCATCTGAATGTCAAGGAAAAGAAGATCGACTTCTTCGCCCGGCAACTCCTTCATTGCCTGAACTGCACTGGAATATTTTCCTGTAAGTTGCAGAAACGGAGTCTTATTCACATAACTTTCCAGTAGGCCCAGAGCCAATGGCTCATCATCTACAATGGCACAACGTAATATCATAATTCTCTATATTTTATTTAATTACCTAAACCGAATATACTCTCAATTATTACCTATTACTTAATACTTATTACTTATTAATACTCTCCCTCACACGGATGCTCAGCCTAGATCTGTACTCTTTGCCGTCTTCCGAAATTCCTTTCTGCCAGGTATACTGGCCGGGATAAAGAATCTCCAGTCGTCGGTTCACCTGTTCCAGTCCTATCCCCGAACCACTCTTGTCCATTATGTTCTTCGGGTGGTTGCTGTTGCTTATTTCGCAGATCACTTCCGTCTCATTTTCCGCAAGATGGATATGGATAAAACTCCGTTCCGTAGGCGATATTCCGTGCTTGAAAGCATTCTCGATCAGCGAGATAAAGATAAGCGGTGCGATAAGAGTCTGGCTGTCCGGTAGGATATCAATCTGCGTAGTCATCTGTACATTGGAGGATAGACGGATGCGCATCAGTTCGATATAGTTGCGGATAAAGTCAGTCTCTTTGCCCAGCGGGACATAGGTCTGCTGATTATCATACAGCACATAGCGGAGCAGTTTGCTTAGTTCCTGCACAGCCTGTTGCGCCTTGTCCGTATCAAAAGCAATTAATGCATAGATATTGTTCAGCGTATTGAGCAGAAAATGCGGGTTCAGTTGATTGCGCAGATTCTTCAGTTCCGCTTCCGAACGGTTCCGTTCCGCTTCCTTACGGGCAGCTTCCGCTTGTGTCCATCGGGCACTCATACGTATGGCGGCACTCAGTCCGATGGTGAAGACGAGACTCAGCATATCTCTGACAAAGAACAGCCATCCCGGAGGACCACCCGACCGGTGAGGCTTGGGAACAAAGGAAGGATCGAATGTCAGACTCCGCCAAAGGTGCAGCATCAGACCGATGACACACAACAGGAGAATATTGTAAGTAATATACCTCTTGGTCTGGCTCTGGAAAAGATATCGGGGAACCAGCAAGAAGTAGTTGACGTAGAACGCGATCATGAAAGACAACGGTACGGCAGAATGGCGTAAGTATGCCATCCAGTTGATGTTTCCGTTTTCACGTTCTACAAAGAAGAACGGAAAACCGAACATAATCCCCCAGCCGATAATATGTATCAGTGCTTCCAGGGGACGACGTGCGGATGTTAGGCTTTGTTTCATAAAGACAAAGATAGTTTTTTATTCGTATCTGATTGCCTCTATCGGGTCTAAATCTGCTGCTTTCTTTGCAGGATACCATCCGAAGAAGACTCCGGTGACAGTGCAGACAGCGAAAGAAAGGAAGACACTCCAAGGTTGGATGAAGATAGGCCAGTGTGCCACGCTCTTCACGATCCAGCTGGCTCCGCAGCCTATGATGACTCCGATAAGACCTCCCGTAATACTGATCATGATAGCCTCGATGAGGAACTGACTCAGAATATCAACCCCACGTGCGCCGACGGACATACGCAGACCGATTTCACGGGTACGTTCGGTGACGGATACGTACATGATATTCATGATACCGATACCGCCCACTACCAGAGATATTCCGGCAATACAGGCGAGCAGGGTGGTCATCAGATCGGTGGTAGAGTTTAGCATCGTACTCAACTCCTGTTGGGTACGGATAGTGAAATCGTCTTCGTCCGAAGCTTTCAACTTATGGTTGCGCCGCAGGATTTCCGTGATCTCATCGGTAGCATACTCCGTCATGTCTTCCGATAGGGCAGAAGCAAAGACACCCTGAAGATAAGTGACGGCAAGCAATCGTTTCATGACGGTGGTGTAGGGAGCCAGTACGATATTGTCCTGATCCTGTCCCATAGAGTTGTACCCTTTGGCTTTGAGCACACCGACCACCCGGAACGGTATCTTGTTGAAGCGGATGATTTTCCCTATCGGATCGCTTCCGTCCGGAAAGAGGTTGTCCACAATCGTCTTACCGATCACGCAGACCTTAGCCGAACTCTGTATGTCGGCTTCCGTAAACATATCTCCGCTTTCTACACTCAGCTGACGGATGTCGAGATACTCCAGCCCGACACCGCTGACGGATGACGGGTAGTTGTTGTTACCCGCGATAAGCTGTCCCGACGAAGACACATTGGGGCTGATGGCGGATAGGAAATTGGTCTCATCGCGCAAGGCCTCATAGTCGGTCAGCTTCAACGTCTGCATGGCCGAAGGGTCTTGCCGGACACCACCCCGTCTGTCGGCTCCCGGATGGATCATGATCATGTTCGATCCCATCTCCGATATCTGTTGCTGGATGCTTCGCTTCGATCCCTGACCGATAGCAAGCATCGTGATGACGGAAGCGACACCGATGATGATACCAAGCATGGTGAGGAAAGCACGCAGCTTGTTGTTCGCCAATGCCCGGAGAGCTATCTTAAATAAGTTAGTTCCATTCATAAACTACTGTTACTTATTACTTAATACTTAATATTTGATACCTAATACTTAATACCTGATACCTAATACTTATTACCTATTACTTATCTTCAATCCTCATCACTTTTGGGCAATGCGGCTAGTGCTTCGGCGGCGGACAGGACATGCGTGTTGACTGTATCTTCAATGACATGACCGTCGCGCAGGCGGATATTCCGGCTGCTGTATTGCGCGATTTCGGGATTGTGCGTTACGAATATAATGGTACGTCCTTCCGCATGAAGCTTTTGGAACAGGACAAGTATATCAAAAGACGTACGTGTGTCGAGATTTCCGGTTGCTTCGTCGGCAAGGATGACCGCAGGGTTGTTTACCAGTGCACGGGCGATGGCTACGCGCTGCATCTGTCCTCCGGACATCTGGTTGGACTTATGCTCCAACCGGTCGCCCAGACCTACCGCCTGCAACGCTTCGATGGCACGCCGGCGACGTTCGGAAGCGCTCACTGACGAGTTGTACATCAGCGGTAACTCTACGTTTTCCACAGCCGTCGTCTTGGGCAGCAAGTTGTAGCTTTGGAAGACGAAGCCGATTTTCCGGTTTCTCAGTACGGCACGCTGAGGCTTGCTCATGGTACGCACGGAGATGTCATCGAGCAGATACTCCCCGCTGGTAGGAGTGTCCAGACAGCCCAACGTGTTGAGCAGTGTGGACTTTCCCGAACCGGAAGTACCCATAATGGTCACAAACTCACCTTCGTTGATGGTGAACGAAACGCCCCGTAACGCATGGACGGTTTCTTCTCCCACCTGAAAGTCTCGTTTGATATTTTGAAGTTCAATTACTTTTTTCATACTTGGCTACTTGTTGCTTTTCTTTTTGTTGTTTCCCGGAGGTCCTGGCATGAACGGGCTTCTTTCTCCGTTTCCCTGACCCGGTTCTCCATCCATACTCTCGCCCGGCATAGCACCGATAGTGGCTTCCGTGATGACCTTGGTTCCTTCGGCAACGCCACTGATGATCTCTGTGGAAATACCGTTACTGATTCCGATTTCTACCGGATGAGCCGTAAAGGTGGTTCCTTCGCGCGTCCATACCTTATGTTCGCCTTCGCAATCTTTCACGATGTCATTCTTACCGATCAACGGTGCTTCGGGGGTGAAACGCAAAGCTCTGTTGGGGACAGACAATACACCTTTCTTATCAAGGATAAAGATAGTCACATTGGCTGTCAGACGCGGTTTCAGCTTCAAGTCCGGATTCGGAGCAGAGATCACCACTTCATAAGTGACTACCGTGCTGGTACTTGAACTGGCGCTGCTGCTACTGCTTGCATCTCCCAGACGAATCTGTGTCACGACTCCGTTGAACACATCATTCGGATAAGCATCGACAGTAAAGCTGGCGCGCTGTCCTTCTTCAATACCGCCTATATCAGCTTCATCCACGTCTGCCACTACCTGCATCTGTGTCAGGTCGGCCGCAATGGTGAAGAGGGTAGGAGTTTCGAATCCGGAAGCTACGGTCTGTCCGGCTTCTATATCGCGGCTGATGACTACTCCGTCTATCGGAGAAGTAATCGTAGCGTATGACAGGTTACGTTCTGCCTTTGCCAGAGATGCCTTGCTGCTGTCGAAAGCACTCTTGGCCTTCTGATAATTATAGAGAGCCTGTTCGTAGTCGGTATCGCTGATCAATGACTTATCGTGCAATCCCTTGCTACGTTCGTAGTTCTTTTTCTGATATTCAAATTCGGCTTTGGCACCATCGTAAGTTGCCTGCTGGGATGCCAGTTCACTCTGTAAAGTGATACGGTCCATTTCGGCAATCAGCTGTCCTTTGGTTACTACCGAGTTGTAATCTGCATAAATCTTGTCGATGATACCGGATACCTGCGTACCGACTTCTACTTCTATCACCGGTTCGATTGTTCCGGTGGCAGTCACCGAATTGGAGATATCGCCTTTACTGACAGTCGCACTGGCATACGTCACCTTGTGCTTTGCCGGAGAACCTGTAAAGAACCAGATTCCTCCGCCCACTACTACGGCAACTGCCACAGCGATCAGGATAATCTTTTTCGTTTTCATTCTATATTCTGTTTTACTTATTTATATTCTGCTTTTAGTAAGGAAGAAGGCTTATAATGCCAGTTTGTCTCCCTGATAGAACTTCAGCAACTGAGTGTTCAGTATCGCCATGTATTTGGCTTGAAGCTGCTCTTGCTGTGCTTGCAGCAAGTTGTTCTTTTCCGTCAGCAGCTCTACTGTATTCTTCATGCCCAGATTGAACTGTTCGCTGATCAGGTCGTAGCTGATCTGTGTACTTTTCAGCTTCTCGTTCGCTGCCGCATAACGTTGCTGCGCACTGTTCGCATCCAGCCAAAGTCCTTCGATGGTCTTATACAGCGTTTTCTGTTCGTCGAGCAGCGACAGCAAACTCGTTTCGCGCTGTAACTTCGCTTTCTGCACGGCACTCTTGGTCTGACGGTTATTGAAGATAGGAACGCTGACGGAAACACCGATGGAGTTGTTCCATCCGTTCTTTACTTGTTCTCCGAAGGTGAAGTCACTGCCGCTGGTGTGGTTCGTCCCGATACCTGCGCTCAGACTGATGGTGGGGAGATAGCCCGCTTTGGCGATATCGATACCCAGTTCCGAAGCCTCTACGCTCAGTTTGCTCGCCTCGATCTCCGGACGAAGGGTAAGCGCGCTCATATACACATCCTTCTTGGTGGGCAACGGCAACAGTACGTTTTCGTCGGACAGGGCGGGGAGATAGACGTTCATTTCATTCTCCCCATCCAGTTCGAGCAGTTGTTTCAGTTGTAATTTGTAGTCCTGCAGAGTGGCTTGCGCTGTTACTAATTGATAACGGTCGGTGCTGACCTGAGCTTCCAGCTGTGCCAGATCACTTTTGGCTATGCTTCCGGCATTCAGAAGTTCCTGTCCGCGGTCGCGTTGCGCAATGGAAACTTGCAGCGTATTTTCATTGACTTTGACGGACTCCGCTGCATAGAGAATCTGAATATAAATCTGAGCAATAGATTCCTGAATACTATTCTCGGACGTTTCTACATCCAGATTGGCTGCCTGATTGTTCAGCTTCTCCTGTTTGATGGTGTTCAGTCGCTTGCTACCATTATAAATGGTCCACGAAGCATTCAGACCGTAATTGCCATTGTAACTGGTCTTGCTGGTTGTCTCGATCACCTCGCTTCCGCTGATCGTCTTGCTTGATTCCTGATATGGACGGTTCACCATGTTCTGGCTCGTAGAGAACGACAGACTGGGGAACAGGGCAGCTTGGGCTGTCTTCACGTCGATCTGTGTACTTTCCGCATTCACCCGGTTTTTGCGAATCGTAATGTTCTGTTGCAACGCATAGTCGATGCACGACTGTAAATCCCATTGGGCGGGGAGATTCATCTCGCTCTGGGCGACTGTCTGCACAGAAGATTCCTGGGCGGATATACCGGGCAGCAGACCCGCTCCAAGAAATGCTATCACTGTCAATCTTCTTACATTTATCATATTTTTATATGTCTATTGATTTACTGGAACGAAGGTACGTACATATTATATTAGCTGCAAAAGCGATAGACAGATGGCACTTTTTCGCCGTTAAATGTTTTTTTTCTGTCGATAGGCAGGTTTTTTGAGAAAAACCATACAAATCATGCAACATTTTGCCCTACTTGTTTGTTTTAATTATAAAAATTGTATATTTGTACTCATTACAAATTATAGAGCTCGCTTATGAAGAATACACTACTCGCGATCTGGAACTTCTATTTGGAAGGTTTCCGAAGTATGACGTTAGGTCGTACTTTGTGGCTTATTATCTTAGTGAAATTATTCATTATGTTCTTCATCCTCAAAATTTTCTTCTTTCCCGACTTTCTCGGCGATCATCCTACGGATGCCGACAAGGGTACGTATGTGGGAAATGAGCTGATACACCGTGCACTTCCGGAGAAAACTACCGATTTTTAACTCTTAAACTACATAAGATTATGATTGAAAGTATTGACACCTCGCTGATCGATTGGTCGAGAGCCCAATTTGCGATGACAGCCATGTACCACTGGATTTTCGTTCCACTCACCCTCGGACTGGCTGTGGTGATGGGAATAATGGAGACGCTGTATTATAAAACAGGCAATGAGTTTTGGAAGCGGACTGCCAAGTTCTGGATGAAACTTTTCGGTATTAACTTCGCCATCGGTGTGGCGACAGGCTTGATTCTGGAGTTTGAGTTTGGTACGAACTGGAGTAATTATTCTTGGTTTGTAGGTGATATTTTCGGTGCGCCGCTTGCCATCGAAGGTATTCTGGCGTTCTTTATGGAAGCCACGTTTATCGCTGTCATGTTCTTCGGATGGGATAAGGTGAGCAAACGCTTCCACCTTGCTTCTACCTGGCTGACTGGTCTGGGTGCAACGATCTCCGCTTGGTGGATTCTCGTAGCAAACGCATGGATGCAGCATCCGGTAGGTATGGAGTTCAATCCCGATACAGTGCGTAATGAGATGGTGGATTTCTGGGCGGTGGCAACTTCGCCTGTAGCGGTCAACAAGTTCTTTCATACGGTATTGTCCGGATGGGTACTTGGTGGCGTGTTCGTTGTAGGAATCAGTTGTTGGTTTCTCTTGAAGAAGCGTAATCGTGAGTTTGCGCTTGCAAGTATAAAGATCGGTGCCATCTTCGGACTGGTTGCTTCACTGCTGGCTGTATGGACGGGCGATGGTTCCGGCTATCAGATTGCACAGACCCAGCCGATGAAACTGGCGGCTGTAGAAGGACTTTATGAAGGAGGAACCAACGTAGGTCTGGTGGGAATCGGAATGCTGAACCCCGAAAAGAAGACTTACAATGATGGGAAAGACCCTTTCCTGTTCCGGATTGAGATACCCAGTATGCTTTCGTTCCTTGCCGAGCGGGATGTGGACGGATATGTCCCCGGAATTACCAATATTATCGAAGGCGGCTATCAGCTGAAAGACGGTACGACTGCTTTGTCGGCAGCCGAAAAGATAGAGCGGGGTAAGACCGCTATCGGAGCACTGGCTGCTTATCGTGCAGCGAAGAGCGCCGGACACGAGGAAGATGCCGCTGTTGCCTATCAGGTTTTACAGGAGAATATGCCATACTTCGGATACGGATATATTAAAGATGTGAATCAGCTGGTTCCGAATGTTCCTCTGAACTTCTATGCTTTCCGTATAATGGTCATTCTGGGCGGATATTTTATCCTTTTCTTCATCGTTGTGCTCTTCTTTATATATAAGAAAGATTTGAGTAAGATGCGCTGGATGCATTGGATCGCTCTGTTGACTATTCCTTTGGCTTACATTGCCGGACAGGCAGGCTGGGTAGTTGCCGAATGCGGTCGCCAGCCTTGGGCTATCCGCGATATGCTTCCTACATCGGCGGCTATCTCTAAATTGGATGTAGGCTCCGTTCAGGCTACTTTCTTTATCTTCCTGATCTTGTTTACCGTAATGCTGATTGCGGAGATAGGGATTATGGTGAAGGCGATTAAGAAAGGACCGGAAGAAGAGATAAGTAATAGGTAATAGGTATTAAGTAATAAGTATTAAGTATTAAGTATTAATCGTAGCTGCTGGCTGATTTGTCATTATGGTTGACGTTATTACTTATTATCTATTACTTATTACTTGATACTATATATTGCTTATTACTTGAGCTAATACTTAATACTTAAAACTTAATACTTACATATTATGTATATATTTCTACAACAATATTGGTGGCTGGTCGTTTCCTTGCTGGGGGCCATACTTGTGTTTTTATTATTTGTGCAGGGAGGAAATTCTTTGTTGTTCTGTTTAGGTAAGACGGAGGAACATCGTAAGATGATGGTGAACTCTACCGGACGCAAGTGGGAGTTTACGTTTACTACGCTGGTGACGTTCGGAGGTGCTTTCTTTGCTTCGTTCCCGTTGTTTTACAGTACCAGTTTCGGTGGGGCTTATTGGCTTTGGATGATTATTCTTTTCAGTTTTGTGTTGCAGGCTGTGAGTTACGAGTTCCAGAGCAAGGCAGGGAATTTGCTGGGTAAAAAGACCTATCAGACTTTCTTGGTAATTAATGGGGTAGTAGGACCTCTGTTGCTAGGTGGAGCAGTTGCTACTTTCTTCACCGGTTCTGATTTCTATATCAATAAGGCGAATATGACGGATACGATTATGCCGGTTATCAGTCATTGGGGAAATGGATGGCACGGGCTGGACGCGTTGACTAATATCTGGAATGTTATTCTCGGATTGGCTGTTTTCTTTTTGGCGCGTGTATTGGGTTCGCTCTATTTCATTAATAATATAGCGGATAAGGAACTGACTGATAAGTGTCGCCGTGCAGTATTGAATAATACTATTTTCTTCCTTGTATTCTTTTTGGCATTTGTAATCCGTACATTGGTTTCTGACGGTTTTGCTGTCAATCCGGATACGTTGGAGGTGTATATGCAGCCTTATAAGTACTTTATCAACTTTATAGAAATGCCGGTAGTTCTGATTATCTTCCTGATAGGTGTAGTATTGGTACTTTTTGGAATCGGCAAGACGGTTCTGAAAAAGACTTTCGACAAAGGAATTTGGTTTGCAGGAATAGGTACGGTGCTGACAGTTCTGGCTTTGTTACTCGTAGCCGGATATAATAACACTGCTTATTATCCTTCATATACGGACTTGCAAAGTTCGCTGACATTGGCTAACAGCTGTTCGAGTGAATTTACGCTGAAGACTATGGCTTATGTCTCTATTCTTGTTCCGTTTGTGATAGCTTACATATTCTATGCATGGCGTAGTATCGACCGCCATAAGATTACGGAGAAGGAGATGGATGAGGGAGGACATTCCTATTAAGGTAATTTCGATAGACATTAAAAGAAGAGGATGTGTCAAACTCCTCTTTTAACGAAATCATCCTCGCTACAACTATCTGTGGCGAGGATGATCTTTAATCTATGAGGGTTTCGACATATCCTCTTAGGATTAGCTACTCTCTTGGTAATCCTATTTATTCACTACATTTTCCGGTGTTCCGGAGATATAAGCCTGTAGATTGCTAATGGCAATATTCATCAGACGCTCACGAGCTTCTGTGCTTGCCCATGCGATATGCGGAGTAATGTAGCAGTTCTTTGCAGTCAGCAACGGATTGTCTGCACGAGGAGGTTCCGAAGAAAGTACATCTACTCCGGCAGCATAAATCTTACCACTATTCAAAGCATCCGCAAGGTCTTGTTCGTTGATCAATGGGCCACGACCCGTGTTAATCAAGATAGCATTCGGCTTCATCATGGCAAGACGGCGTGCGTTCACCAATTCGTGAGTTTCCGGAGTGAGCGGGCAGTGCAGACTGATAATATCACACTCGCTGAACAACTGATCCAAATCCATCTTCTTGATTTCCGGTGGCAACTGGAAGTGAGACTTTGAAGTCAAAGCATATACCTGCATACCGAAACCGATGGCAACGCGAGCAGTAGTATATCCTGTATTTCCTAATCCGACAAGACCGATTTTCTTATCCCGCAGCTCTATCAACGGAGTATCCCAAAAACAGAAATCCTTGTTATTGGTCCAACGACCTTTGTGGACTTCTTCCGAATGATGCTGTACCTGCTGACAGATATTAAGAATGTGCGCAAATACCATTTGTGCAACGGAAGCTGTGCTATATGCAGGGATATTAGTTACAATAATACCACGTTCTTTGGCTGCTGTCGTATCCACTACGTTGTATCCCGTAGCAAGCACACCGATATACTTCAGTTCGGGCAGGGCAGCCATGTGATCGGTGTTGATGATTACTTTATTCGTCAGAATCACTTCAGCTCCGGCTGCGCGTTCCAATACTTCTTCGGGGGCAGTACGGTCATAGATGGTACATTCTCCGAGAGCTTTCAAACCTTCCCATGATAAATCACCGGGATTGGCGGCAAAGCCGTCTAAAACTACTATTTTCATAATAAGTAATAAGTAATAAATATTATGGGGCGTTCCCATTGTTTTTTAGTCTTACAATTGTGGCTGTCAGTAATTTAAGTATTTCCAGACAGTCTGTATTAATTGATTCATATTCTTCATCGCTTATATATTCTGTTTGTTGAAGTAAATATAGCCAATATTCTGTTTCAGAACATTCTTTTAGAGAAATGGAATATTTGTGTATAAAGTCAAGATGAGACTCAGCATAGACAGCCTCTCTTATATTAGCTCCTATCGAAGTCCCGCTACGTAATAATTGTTTTGAAAGAATCGTTTCCTTTTTGCAATCCCTTAAATATTTATATAGATTAATTATTCGAATTGCAAACCTTGTTGATTTCTCTTTCATCAAGTTTTCTTTCACAGCTACGATTATTACTTATTACCTATAACTTATTACTTATTTGAACCTTTCTCCCCATAACTGCTGCATCCGTTCTGCATGTTTCTGTTCGGCGGCATTGTTCTGAGGTTGCCATATTCGTTTTTCTTTCAGCTCGTCCGGCAAGAATTGTTGCTTCACGAAGTTGCCTTCGTAGCTGTGGGCGTACTTGTATTCCTGTCCATATCCCAGTTGTTTCATCAGCTTGGTGGGAGCATTGCGCAAGTGCAGAGGCACAGGCAAGTTTCCAGTGGAACGCACCAACTCCAATGCATCGTTAATGGCACTGTATGCCGAATTGCTTTTGGGACTCGTTGCCAGATAGATCGTTGTTTCCGCCAAAGGGATGCGCCCTTCGGGCCAACCGATTTTCATCAGAGTTTCAAAGCAGGCATTCGCCAGCAGCAATGCATTCGGATTGGCCAGACCTATATCTTCGGCAGCAGAGATAACGAGTCTCCGCGCGATGAAAGCAGGGTCTTCACCACCTTCTACCATGCGGGCGAGCCAGTAAATAGCCCCGTCCGGATCACTGCCACGGATAGACTTGATAAAAGCGGAAATGATGTCATAATGCATTTCCCCGTCCTTATCGTAAGCCAACGGATTCTGTTGCAGACGTTCGGTCACCATGTCATCGGTGATGACAACCGTTTCCTCTGTGTCCGATTCCACTACAAGTTCAAGTATATTGAGCAGTTTACGGGCGTCTCCGCCGGAGAAGCGCAGCATGGCTGTCGTTTCTTTGAGTTCGATTTTCCGTTCTTTCAGTATGGTGTCGGTAGTGATGGCACGTTGCAGAAGTTCGAGCAAATCTTCCTTTTCCAAAGATTTGAGTACATAAAGCTGGCAACGGGAGAGGAGAGGGCGGATCACTTCGAATGACGGATTTTCGGTCGTTGCGCCTATCAGTGTTACTGTACCGTTTTCTACAGCTCCCAACAATGAATCCTGTTGCGACTTGCTGAAACGATGGATTTCATCGATAAACAAGATCGGACTGGATTGCGAGAAAAAGCGGTTGCTCTTGGCACGCTCTATCACTTCGCGCACATCCTTGACGCCCGAAGTTACGGCACTCAGCGTATAAAACGGAGTCTCCAGTTTATTGGCGATAATCTGTGCCAATGTGGTTTTTCCCACTCCGGGAGGTCCCCAGAGGATAAACGAAGAAATACGTCCCGCATCAATCATCTTGCGCAGGATAGCCCCCGGTCCAACTAAATGTTTCTGACCGATATAATCATCCAATGTCTTTGGTCGTAACCGTTCTGCTAAAGGTTGCATAGTTTTAGAATACCATTAATACCATGAAACGAATACCGTTCTTGTTGATACCCGGATTGTCACGGTAGGTGAAACGATGTACATATTCAACGTGCAGCAACTTGAAAATGTTGTAGATACCTATACTTCCCTCGATATACGGCACCTTCGGGTCCATCACGAAACTGGTGAACTTGCCGTCGCGTGTCGGGAAACGGAAGAGGTCGGGGTTGCTGCTCTTGAATGGATTGTTCTTGTCGGTCAATGTCCCCCACAATGCGCGGATACGGAACATTTCTCTCCATTTCAGATTCTTGATCAGTGGGATGCGGTTGAACAACTTTCCGTTCATGTCATAAGAAAGTGACATGGACGCATAACGGTCGTTCAGGAATTCCATATTGTTGATCAGGGAAAATGTCTCACGTTGAGTGATATATGATAAGTTGGCTTCCGGCAGAATCAATAGCGGGAAAGGTACGACATTCCATTCTGCCCCTGCTTTTACGCTACAGTCTATCTTTCCCCACGAAGCGGGAAGCCAGAAACGTTTCCAGATGCTTGCTTCCGTGCGGTTGAAGTTGTATTCTCCGCCCAGCACGCCTTTGAAGCCCATGGCATGAGTCAGCGTGAAGATAGGAGCGTCCAGCGATACCGGAACACGGCGTTGCTTGGAGTTGACGAAAGATTCTCCCGGAGCATAACGTAGTGTCACACTCGCTTCGGAAGTCGTGATGTCATGCACACGGGTTTGTGCGGCGTCATTCCGCAGATATTCCAGTTTTCCGGTAGGCTCGTCATTTCGATGGCGGAGCATGGCTTTCACACCGAATCCCGTCAGCGTTTCGAGTTCGTAGTTGATGGTAGCGTCACGCATGTATGACATCTGGTCTACCGTTGTCGTCTTCATCGAAAGGAAGATGTTGTCTTTGTCCGTAAACAGGAACTTGTCCATCGGCGACATTACATCATAACTGTACGTTGCAGATATAAAATGTTTGGGAAACTCCCATACTACATAATCTCGTTTGTTGAAGGAATAAGTCAGCGTTCCGCTATATTTCCACTTTTCGTCTTTCAGACCGTAAGCTCCGTATCCGCTCAGGAACCAATGCTTGTCAAAATGGGCAGTAGTCATACCACTCAGGCGGAAACGGGTTCCGTCGATGTAGTTGCTTGAAATCATGGTGTTGATAGGACCGATATCCACTTTGCTCTTATGCTCTTTGCTGCCTGTTTCCACAAAGTTCTCGATCAGTGCTTTCGCACCGAAGATGATATATTTGAATCCCGGAATCTGTTCCAGACGGTTGACGAATACATCCATATTGCTTTCCTTTCTGGTCAACGGCACCTGGCGTACACTCGCCCAGTATTCGTCACTCTTCGAAAGCATGTCGGCCTCCTTGATCACAGGACCTTTCAAACGGAACAACCGCTGTTCTATCGGATCAAACTTATAATTGCTGTATTTAGTCGTTCGTTCTACCTGTAACCCTCCCGAGGTTTTGTTGGAACTCCATGAAAGGTCTACCGTCATGTCGTCATCCGCCAATACCCAGTTCCCGTTGGGAAGCTGCTCGTACTGCTGCACGATGTCCATGCGGTTGACAAAGTTGACACCACTCTTTTTAGGCAGGTTCATCGTACACTTCTGAACGGCATAGGTCGAATCTTTCAGCACATAAAGATGCCCTGTAAATCCGAAATCCTGTGAGTTCTGCGGTACGAATGTCAGATGTACGCATTCGCGCTTGTCTACCATCAGCGTATCCATCAGGTAGTATTTATAAAACGAAATGGCATTGTTGCCGATAGGGCTTACGAATCGCTGTTGGAGCAGCCGGATGTCATCATCATAGATGTTGATATCGGCAAAAACATCCTTCAGAACAGTCCCCAGCATGTCGCCTGTGGAGAAAAACTCTTCGATACCGTTTGAGTTCTTTCCTTTGATAATGGTCTTTTTGCTTTCGGGGTCTTTCCGGAAAATGGTCTGTGAGGCCGTTTCCTGTACGGAGATAGGGAGAATCAGTTTGTTGGTCGTCTCCGACACTTCCACCTGGTCTTTGAGGAATGAGTATTTCTTGTAGATACCCTTTTCCAGTTTCTCCGGAGTCAGGTCGTTGATCGACATTTTCATTTTCTCGTACTTGTCGTACTGGTAGTAATCGTTCACTTCGAGCACTTGTGCTTTTTTGTGTTCGATCACTTTCTTCATGAATTCGACTGCCGGATTATTCTTGCGGGAGTATTTTTCTTTCTGTGGTTTTACGACTACTTCGGTGAGCATTACATCGTCCGGAGAGAGTTTAACATTGACGGTCTGATTTCCGGAGCCTACTTTGACGGTTTTGGTGACATATCCGATGGAAGAGAAAACGAGCGTTCCTCCGTTTCTCCGCGCGTCGAGCTTATATTCTCCGTCAATATTGGTGACAGTACCCATTTCTCTCTTGTCTTGATAATAGACAGAGATATACATTAGTGGTTCATGAGTGACTGAATCAGTTACAACCCCCTTTATTTGCTGCGCAAAAGCATTTGAAACTGCAAATACGACTAAGAGCAGTATTATTATTTTGTTATATCGTTGTATCATAACGTTCGTAGTAGGGCTGCAAAGTTAACAAATAAGTCTGAGTAAAATAGAGTATATAACTTTTTTTACCCATCGTTTTTTGTTATTTACAAGCTTGTATTATTCAACAATAGAAGGAGGCAGATTGTTTTGGTCCTTTTTATACTTCCCTTTTCAACGTATGCCACATCTTGCGAACCGGCTTGTTCCGATTGTTTTCCGTAGTCCCAAAATCAGTTTCAACCGTTGAAACCAAAAGTTTCATGCTTTGAAACTCTAGTTCCCACTGCTTGAAACTCTGGTTTCTACGCCTTGAAACTTTGGTTTCCTCGGCGTGAAACTTTCTGAAACACTTGTCGAACCTGATAGTGGTCGGCTACTTCTGTCTGGCTATTAAGCCGGACTCATTGATTCTTGAGTCCGGTCAACCACTCCGGTTATTTACTTGTTAAAATTTGTACGATTCGTTCGGCTGTTCGTCCGTCCCAGCGTTCGGGGAGCTCGCCTTTCTTCCATTCACCTTTCATCAGCGTATCCATAGCCTGAGCGAGTGCCGCCGGATCTTCGCCGACCAGTTCATTCGTTCCCACGCGCCACGTTTCCGGATGTTCGGCATATGTGTTGAGCGTGATACAGGGGATGCCGAGGAACGTAGCTTCTTCGGCTACATTGCCGGAGTCCGTGATGATTCCTTTGGCTTTATTGATCAGATATCCGAAGAAAAGATAATTCTGCGGAGGCATGATATGAAGGTTCGGGGCTTCTATGCCGAGGTCTTTAATTGCATTGCGCACATATGTGTGCATGGGCGCTACGATAGGCATACCAGCAGCTTTTTCGATCATCGTTTGCATCAACTTCCGCAGGTTCTCTTTGTTGTTGAGCAGTACACGTCGGTTGAGGGTGAGCAGGAGATAATTGCCCTCCTGAAGTCCCAGCACGGAGAACCATACCGGTTTGAGCAGCCGGTTCCGGTTGAAACGAACGGTATCTACCAAAATGTTGCCGACATAATATACGTTTTCGCTTTCCGTGCCTGTCTGATTCAGATTTCGGTTGGCCACCATGCCGGCGGTAAACAGGTAATCGGATACTCCGTCGGTAATCATCCGGTTTACTTCCTTCGGCATCTTCATGTCGAACGAGCGTGTGCCGGCTACCAGATGGGCTACCTTGATTCCTTGTTTCTTGGCTACGATGGCGCAACTCATGGTTGCTGTCAGATCGTCCACTACCAGGACGACGTGTGCCGGATTCTCCGTCAGCTCCTGTTCGAAGGCGATCATGATTCCGGCTGCCAGACTGGTGGGGTTACTGCTTTCCACTCCAAGGTAGACATCGGGAGCTTTCATGTCGAGATCCGAAAACAGGGAAGCATCCAGACTTGTATCGTCCCGTCTGCCTGTGTACACCAAACGGTAGGAAATGCTTTTACCCAGCCCTCTTGCGGCTTCGATGGCGCGTGTGATAGGGGCTATTTTCATGAAATTGGGGCGTGCCCCGGCAACAATTGTTATTTTCATATTATTTCTATCTAATTCGTGTAGCAAAAGTACATTTTCTTACGGAATTTATTCGTTACTTTGCATACAAAATAACAAATATATGCCCACATTCGTTCAAATTCTTGATTTTATAGGCACATTTGCCTTTGCTATTAGTGGTATCCGGCTGGCTTCGGCAAAGCGTTTCGACTGGTTCGGAGCCTATGTCGTAGGTCTTGCTACCGCTATCGGTGGCGGTACCATCCGTGATGTACTGCTGGATGTGACGCCCGGATGGATGACGAACCCTATCTATTTGATCTGTACGGGACTTGCCTTGATCTGGGTGATCTGCTTCGGTCGCTGGCTGATCCGTCTGAATAATACCTTTTTTATATTCGATACCATCGGACTGGCTTTGTTTACGGTGGTCGGTGTGGGGAAAAGTATCGCTTTAGGCTATCCTTTTTGGGTAGCCATCATCATGGGTAGTATCACTGGTGCCGCAGGAGGTGTGATTCGTGATGTCTTTATCAATGAGATTCCCTTGATTTTCCGAAAAGAAATCTATGCGATGGCGTGTGTAGTAGGCGGCATCGCTTACTGGCTGTGCGATGCCGCAGGTATGGAATCTTATGTCTGTCAGCTCGTTGGCGGATCAGCGGTATTTGTTACACGCATCCTTGCCGTGAAATACCACATTTGCCTTCCTATATTAAAAGGTAGTGAAGAGACTGACGGTGATTCTTGAAGATTTTATTTCTTGTCCAGATCCACTTCTCCCCGGTAGCTGATTGCCTGACGGTTCTGCATCGTGACATCGATGCTGGTGGTGCCGTCGGGGAACACTTTCGCCCTGAACTCAAAGAAGTCTTCCGGACTTCGGGCGGAGAATTTGATAACGGCGTTTCCCTTCTTATCCATATCCATCGTGTATTCTTTGAGGGGAGCGTTGAATATCAGCCCGCTTCCTCCGCCGTAAGGAACGCTGTAAGCACGTCCGTAATAAGGGAGGTAAGAGAATACCGAATCATTTCTGATTTGCAGTGAGTATTGTGAAGTCAGAGGTATAGAACGTCCGCGCATGGGCATAGCAGTGTTGACGTCTATCTTGTAGTCTTCTGATACGATCAGCTGTCTGACAGCTTCTTTCTTCTGTTCCTTCTTCTCCTTCTTGGTCTGTGCCGAAAGAGTCGGGATTCCTGCTAGCATAACCAGCAGTAGCATAAGGATTTGTTTTCTTGTTTTCATATCAGTTACAGTTTAGTGTATATATGTATAACACTCAAATATACTAAAAATAAGGAGTCCCCCTGCTTTCTTTAATGAAAATTAAACAGAAATCCTTAGAACTGTTCCAGAATGGAGATTCGTTTCTCGATAGGGGGATGCGTGGCAAAGAGGCCGCTAAGTCCGCTGAGGGCACTTTTCGACTGGTCGCCCGGATTCTGAATGAATAATTGCGCCACATCCCCACGTTTTACCGCTTCTATATCCGGATCATCGGAAATTTTGCGCAGGGCACTTGCCAATGCCAACGGATTCTTAGTCATCTCCGCCGAACCGGCATCCGCCATATATTCACGCTTCCGTGAAATGGCAAAGCGCATCAGACTGGCAAAGAAGTAACCGACAGCCGCTATTACTAAAGCAATCAGTATGATGAGGATAGCTCCTCCACCGTTTTTCCCGTTGCTACGTATGCGCGTGTGCGTAATAGTATAGAAAGTGATTTGCGTCAGCATCGAGAAGATTCCGACAAATACAATCGAGACGATCAGCAGGCGCACATCCCTGTTGCGGATGTGAGTCAGTTCGTGGGCGATGACTGCTTCCAGTTCTTCGTCGTTCAACTTCTGAATAATCCCTTTCGAGAGAGTGACCGTATAGGTGCGGTCGTTGATACCGCTGGCAAAAGCGTTCAATGAATCGTCGTCGATGATATTGATTTTCGGAGCCTTCATTCCGTTTGCCATGCAGAGGTTCTCGACCAGATTGTAGACACGTTTGTTTTCTCTGCGGTCGAGAGGTTTGGCGCCTGTGGCGGCTTTGATGATACTTGTATTCGTCCAGAAAGCAATTAGGAACCAAATCAATACGATCCCCATCGTATAGGGGAGGGCATTGATGAAAAGAGGATTAGCCAATTCCAGGATACTTACTTCCATGCTTTCACCGTGTCCCATAGCGGCCAGCAGATAGCAGGCCAGATAAAGCAATGCTGCTACCAGGCAGGGAAATAGAAATAACAGAAGAACAGAGCGCCGGTTGTTCCGGCTCTGCTGTGTTTGGATTCCGACGTACTGCATACGTGCTCGTTTTTAGAAACTGATCTTCGGGGCCTGTTCCAGATTCGCACGTTCGTTGGTACCCAGGTCGAACATGATTTCTCTGCGGAAACCTGCCATGCCTGCTATGATATTGGACGGGAATGTCTGAACCGCATTATTATATTCCTTCGTGGCCGAGTTAAAGTAACGGCGTACAGCAGCCAATTTATTCTCTACATCGGATACTTCTTCTTGCAGTTGCAGGAAATTCTGGTTTGCTTTCAGGTCCGGATAAGCCTCCAACGTGATTTTCAATCCCGATAAAGCGGAAGATAATTGATTCTCAGCTGCTATCTTTTCGTCGATTGTCTTGGCGCTGACTGCACCGTTACGTGCCTGAATCACCCGTTCGAGGGTATCTTTTTCGTGTGCGGCATATCCTTTCACGGTATCCACCAGTTGCGGGATAAGGTCGTGGCGCTGTTTCAGCTGCACGTCGATGTCTGCAAAAGCATTTTCACGGTTATTTCTCAGTCTCACCAATGAGTTGTACATGGAAGCAAAAATGATTCCCAACAGTACGATTATTCCTACGATAATAAGTATAGTCATGTCCTTTACTTTAAGTTAATAATACTACCCAAAAGTAAGTTATTTTGTATTGCCAAGCAAGAAGAAGAGAATAAAAAACGTCCTAAACCACCTAAAAACTATCAAAAAGCACCTAAAATCTATCATTTGACAGTTTCACCCCCTAAGAAATGACGAATTTCCCCCTGTTCGACTCATAAAATACCTTTAAACTTGCAAACGTCAAGAAAGAAACGAAATATTAACCGTAAAACCCTTAAAGTATGAAAAGTTTAAGTTTCAGAAAAGATTTAATTGGAGTTCAGGAAGAGTTGCTTCGTTTTGCTTATAAATTAACTGCCAATCGTGAAGAAGCAAATGATTTATTGCAAGAAACATCATTAAAGGCCTTGGATAACGAGGAAAAATATGTTCCCGATACAAATTTTAAAGGATGGATGTACACGATTATGCGTAACATCTTTATTAATAACTACCGTAAAATAGTACGTGACCAGACATTCGTAGATCAGACCGACAATCTGTATCATTTGAATCTCCCCCAAGATTCAGGATTTGAAAGTACGGAAGGCGCTTATGACTTGAAAGAGATGCACCGCATCGTCAACGCGTTGCCGAAGGAATATAAAGTACCATTTTCAATGCACGTATCTGGTTTTAAATACCGTGAGATCGCTGAGAAACTGGACCTACCCCTCGGAACGGTGAAGAGCCGCATTTTCTTCACACGCCAACGTTTGCAACAAGAGTTGAAAGATTTTGTATAAATAGGGATAACACATTAGTCAAACAATTAATTCTGGTAAGGAGCAACGAGTAAAAACTCGCTTGCTCCTTTGATTTTGTGACAATATGATATTAAACATGTCTTTATACTCCAACTTATTCTCTCTGTATTTGTTATTATGTCAGAGAACTCAATATATTTGTATCAACTAGTTAACCTAAGTAATATAAATCTCATCTATTTACGGCAATGAAAAAGGAAATCAAATTCAGTCTCGTTTATCGGGATATGTGGCAGTCGTCCGGCAAGTATCAACCGCGTGCCGATCAGTTAGTAAAAATTGCTCCGTTAATTATCGAAATGGGTTGTTTCTCCCGTGTAGAAACCAACGGAGGCGCGTTCGAACAAGTCAACCTACTGTATGGCGAGAACCCGAACAAAGCCGTCCGGGCTTTCACGAAACCTTTCCACGAAGCCGGCATACAAACTCATATGCTCGACCGTGGTCTGAATGGTCTTCGAATGTATCCCGTCCCGGCAGATGTGCGCCGGTTAATGTATAAAGTGAAACATGCGCAGGGAGTGGACATCACCCGTATCTTTTGCGGCTTGAATGAAGTCAGAAATATTATTCCTTCCATTCATTATGCCCTCGAAGCGGGGATGATTCCGCAGGCAACGTTATGTATTACGTTCTCGCCCGTGCATACCGTAGAATATTATACCGCCATCGCCGAGCGTCTGATAGAGGCCGGCGCACCGGAAATCTGTCTGAAAGATATGGCAGGTGTCGGTCGCCCCGAAATGCTGGGACGTCTGACGAAAGCAATCAAGGAACGGCATCCCGAAATCATCATCCAGTATCACGGACATAGTGGACCGGGGCTTTCGATGGCTTCTATCCTCGAAGTTTGTGAGAATGGCGCGGATATTATTGATGTTGCAATGGAGCCGATCTCGTGGGGGAAAGTTCATCCGGACGTAATCTCCGTGCAGGCTATGCTGAAAGACGCGGGATTTCAGGTGCCGGAGATTAATATGAAAGCCTACATGAAAGCCCGTGCCATGACACAGGAGTTCATTGACGATTTTCTGGGTTATTTTATGGACCCTACCAACAAGCATATGTCTTCTTTGCTCTTGAAATGCGGACTTCCCGGAGGCATGATGGGGTCTATGATGGCCGATCTGAAAGGAGTACATTCCGGCATCAATCTGATATTGAGAGGTAAGAACGAACCGGAACTGAGCATCGATGATTTGCTCGTGATGCTGTTTGACGAAGTGGAATATGTGTGGCCGAAACTCGGCTATCCTCCATTGGTGACTCCGTTCAGCCAATATGTGAAGAATGTGGCATTGATGAATGTGATGTCTCTGATCAAGGGAGAGGAGCGTTGGACGATGATCGACAACCATACCTGGGATATGATTCTAGGTAAGAGTGGTCGTTTGCCCGGTGCACTTGCTCCGGAGATTATCGCATTGGCAAAAGAAAAAGGATACGAATTTACGGACGAAGACCCGCAGAAGAACTATCCGGATCAACTGGACGAGTATCGTAAGGAAATGACAGAAAACGGCTGGGACTTCGGACAGGATGATGAAGAACTCTTCGAACTGGCAATGCACGACCGCCAATATCGGGATTATAAATCGGGTATTGCCAAGAAACGTTTCGAAGATGATTTGCAGCGTGCCAAAGATGCCGCATTGGCAAAACAGGGATTCTCCGAAGAAGAAGTGAAACGGATGAAACGTGCCAAAGCCGAACCGGTGACGGCAATGGAGAAAGGTCAGATCATTTGGGAGATTGATGTGGAATCGCCTTCTATGCCGCCCGAAGTGGGACATAAATATGATCCGGACGATGTGTTTTGCTATATTGCTACTCCTTGGCATACATATGATAAGGTGTTGGCGAATTTTAGCGGTCGTGTGATTGAGGTATGTGCCAAGCAGGGAGCATTGGTAGATAAAGGCGAACCATTGGCGTATATCGAGAGATGTGAGGAACCGGCATAGTCTGTCTCTTAAATAACGAAAAAAAGAAATCCCTTTATCCTTGTCTTGTTTCTTGATGAAATAGACTGTGATAAAGGGATTGCTTTATTTCTTTTTCTTCTTCTTAGTGTCTTTCTTATCGACCGTCTTCTTCTCTACAGGCGGAAACTTAGGAACCAGATTCATTAATCGCAATATCTGTTTTTGTCGTTTCAATAGGTAAGCCGAAGGCTTCGCAGAGTTAAACCGTATCGGGTTAGGGAGCGTAGCGGCAATCAGTGCGCACTGTCCTGAGTTCAACTTGGCAGCTGTTGTGTTGAATTTATACTTTGCGGCAGCCTGTGCGCCATAAATCCCTTTTCCCATTTCGATGGAGTTAAGATATACCTCCATAATCCGTTCTTTTGACCAGAACAACTCTATCAGAAAGGTGAAATAAACTTCGAAACCTTTGCGTACCCAAGACGATTGCGGCCATAGGAACACATTCTTGGCTGTCTGCTGACTGATGGTACTTGCTCCGCGCTTCCGTTTCCGTTTCTCGTTTTCCTTCATCGCTTTCTCTATCTCGATGAAGTCAAATCCATTGTGTTCGGCAAAGCGGTTGTCTTCGGAGGCGATGACCGCCATCGGCAGGTGAGGAGATATCTTATCAAAAGAAACCCACGTGTGTTTCCACGTGGGTTTATCTCCTGACGCAAGCTGCTGTACACTTCGGATGACCATCAGCGGAGTGACATACACCGGCATAAAGCGGTAGACGATCACAGCCAGAATGGTAGATGCAAAGAAGAAAATCAGCAGGTTGCGCACATAACGCAATATTTTTTTAATTGGAAGCGGCCTGTGCATCTTTAATCATCTGCTCACTTGCGTACATGTAAACTTCTACACGACGATTCTGTTCTCTTCCGGCAGCTGTGTCGTTGCTGGCGATAGGATCGCTTTCGCCCATTCCCTGCACACCTTTAATCTGGTTGGAAGAAACGCCGCAGTTTAACAGGTAGCTGGCTACACTCTGTGCACGTTCCTGTGACAAGTTCAGATTTTTCTGACGGCTTTGTTCGGCAGTACTGTTTCTCCAGCCCTGATTGTCGGTATATCCGTAGATGGATACGTCCATGTCTCTGTTCTGGTTGAGTACGTTGTTGGCGAACTTGCTCAATGCAGACTTGGCGGCAGCACTCAGAGTTGCATTACCGGTAGTGAAAAGAATACCTGAATCGAATGTAACTTTTACTGCCTGCAATCCGTTGTTGTCAGTTATCTGCTCTACTTGTGCGCCTTCAATTTGTTTTGCTTCTGCTGCCGCTTTATCCATCTTCTTTCCGATAAGGGCACCTGTTCCTGCACCTACTGCAGTACCGATAGCCGCACCGATGGCAGCACCCTTGCCTTTACCGATAACACCGCCGAGGATAGCACCCAATGCAGCACCCGAACCACCGCCGATTGCGGCACCTTTGCCCGTATTGTTCATGCTTGCGCAGCCACTGAATATCATGGTTATACTCATGAAGAGAACCATCCATTTCATTTTGTTCATAATGCAATGTTTTTTAAATAGGTTTATAAAATAATACTTTAATAAATTAACAACGCAAAGATACATATTATTTGCCAAGGTCATACTTTTTAAGTTAAAATAACTCCGGACGATCTTTGTATATGTAAAATAACAAACGACACGACTACCTTGTTGACACGGAAGGCAGATTTAAGCATTTTTTCTTGATCATGGTGAACCATCCCAGGAGAATCAGCCCTTTGGCAATCGTTGTGACGCATACTGCCCACCAGATACCTTCTACTCCCATGCCCATCCGTACAAACAGGATGGCAAGCGGAATGCGCATATAGTTGCATACGATGCTGACAATGGCGGGAGGCACGGTACGCCCGATGCCGTAGAACACTCCCTGCATCGTGATTTCGAGCATCATAAACAGCTGCGAATATCCGTCGATACGCAGAAATACACCTCCGGCTTCGTAAGCCGCCTGTTCGGGGACAAAGATCGAAAAGACCTCATTGCCGTAAAAGACAAACAGCAGCGTGCAGAACGTTCCGAAGATTCCCGTCATCCATAGGGTGGTGTGCCAGGCTTTCAGTACCCGTTCTATTCGTCCGGCGGCGAAGTTCTGGGCAATAAAGGCGCTGAGTGCGGTGGAGAAACCTTGGGAGGTATTCCAGGTGATGGCTTCTATCTGGCCGCCGGTGGTGAAAGTCATCAGTCCGATGTGTCCGCCCTGTTCGGATGCGGTACGGCAGAGGAACATATTGACGAAGGCGAACAGTGTGTTTAGGGTAGCTACGGGCAGGCCTAATTTCAGAATACGCCGTGTGTACTTTTTCTTCAGTCGGGAGAAGAAGGGGAAACCACCGAGCAGGGCGTCTTTGCGGAAACGCAGCTGATAGATGAAGATGGCGAAAACCGTTGCCTGCGAGAGCCATGTAGCGTAGGCGGCACCGTTTGTTCCCAGCCCGAAGCCGAAGATAAACAGAGGGTCGAGAATGATATTCATAATCAGTCCCGTCCCACTGATATAGAATGGAATTTTGCTTCGTCCCGCTGCATTATAGATACCTGTGAAGGCAGCAGACAGGAATATGAACGGCAATGCGGTGGAAATAATCCGCAGGTATTCGATGGCATTGGCTGTGATGTGCTCTTCTAGTTCATAGATGCGGATAATGGGGCTTGCGAACATGAACAGCAGTCCGCCCCAGCAGATCGAAATGATCAGAGCAATCGTGATATTGTGTGAAGCGAACTGGCGGGCATCTTCCTGATTCTGCGCACCGATGGATTGGCCTACGCTGACTTCGGACCCTACCTTATTTAATAAGGAGATAGAACCGGACATCCACGTCAGGATTCCTACCGAACCGATGGCGGCGACTGCCTCACTGCCCAGTCGTCCCACCCATGCCATATCTGTAAGGCTGTATGCCATCTGTATAAACGACGTTGCCATAATAGGCATCGCCAGATTGAAAAGTTGGCGGTTGATAGGGCCGTGTGTCAGATTCTTAATTCCTTGCATATCATTTTTTTCTATTTAAAAGGAGGCGCAAAGATACATAAAATTACTATCTTCGCACATCAAATATTCATTAATCAAAGTATACAGATACTATGAAACAGAAATTCTCTTCTCTTTTTGTATTGTTGGTCCTGCTATTGACAGGACTGCAAGTCTCGGCACAAAGTACGCCAAAACCATTTGATATTGAACAGCCTTCTCTTCGTGTTTTCCTGCCGGCACCGGAACTGGCGACAGGTCGTGCTGTGGTAGCCTGTCCGGGTGGGGGATACTCCGGTTTGGCGGTCAATCACGAAGGGTATGACTGGGCGCCGTATTTCAACAAACAAGGAATTGCATTGATTGTTCTCAAATACCGGATGCCGAAAGGCGACCGCACCCTCCCGATCTCCGACGCCGAAGCAGCCATGAAAATGGTACGTGACAGCGCTGACGTATGGAATCTGAATCCGAATGATATTGGTATCATGGGGTCTTCTGCCGGAGGCCATCTGGCTTCGACCATCGCTACACATGCGCCTGAAGTACTTCGTCCCAACTTCCAGATTCTCTTCTATCCGGTGATCACGATGGACAAATCTTTCACTCACATGGGGTCTCATGACAATCTGTTGGGCAAGGATGCTTCTGCCGATCTGGAAAAAGAATTCTCTAACGAGAAGCAAGTGACCAAAGAGACTCCCCGTGCTTTCATTGTTTATAGCGATGATGACAAGGTAGTTCCTCCTGCCAACGGAGTCAACTATTATCTGGCTTTAAATAAGAAAGGTGTTCCTTCCGTTCTCCATATTTATCCTACAGGCGGACACGGTTGGGGAATCCGTGAAGATTTCCTCTACAAGAGTGAAATGCAGAACGAACTGACTTCTTGGTTGCGTAGTTTCAAGGCTCCTCGCAAAGATGCCGTCCGTGTGGCTTGCATCGGCAACAGTATTACGTTCGGAGCAGGAATAAGAAATCGCAGCCGCGACAGCTATCCTTCCGTACTAGCCCGTATGCTGGGCGACAACTACTGGGTGAAAAACTTCGGAGTGAGCGCCCGTACCATGCTGAACAAAGGAGATCATCCTTATATGAACGAACCTGCTTATAAGAATGCATTGGCTTTCAATCCTAACATCGTCGTTATCAAACTTGGTACAAATGACAGCAAATCATTTAACTGGAAATACAAAGCAGACTTTATGAAAGATGCGCAGACCATGATCGACGCTTTCAAAGTTCTTCCTTCGCAGCCGAAGATTTATCTCTGCTATCCTTCCAAAGCTTATCTGACAGGTGACGGCATTAACGATGATATTATCTCTAAAGAAATCATTCCGATGATCAAGAAGCTCGCCAAGAAAAACAACCTGTTCGTTATAGACCTCCATACTGCTATGGACGGAATGCCCGAACTCTTTCCGGACCGTATTCATCCGAACGAAAAGGGAGCGCAGGTAATGGCAAAAGCTGTCTATCAATCTATCTCTACTTTAAAATAAAAAAGATGTTACCGATCATTGAGCTTTTAACCGGATAATTGTATTAATAATATAGCCCCTGATAAAAGAAAGGAGAATATTATGATTAGAACAGTTGCTGTCTTTGTTTTTGTGTCTTTGGCTTGTGTTGCTACTGCCTTTTCTCAAACTATAGAAAAGGAGAATAAAATAGATGTGCAAAAGAAAAATAGCTCCGCGGAAGTGAGCGGACGGCAGTTGCCCGAAGCAAAAAACATAGAACCGAAGTTACCGGATATAGAGGCTAAAAAGCTCGCAACAGATGATAAGTCCATGCAGACATACGGTCTGACACCTTCAAGTCCTGCATCGGGCTTATCTCCCTATTTTTACGATTTTCCGGCATTGCTGGAAAGTAATCCGACATTGACGGATTTTTATAATTTGCGTCAGCATTCTATGAATGGACAGCTTTCCTTTATTGGGAGTGCAGAACAAAAGACTTATCTGGGATTGGGGCAATATGTAGCGGTAAATGCCGGAATGCGCTGGATTCCTTCTCAAAGATTTTTCGTTGAAGCGGGAGGAACCTTAAGCCGGCAATTCTATTTGGCTTTGCCTATAGCGAGGCAAGATATAGCGGGAATATATACGAGAATGCATTATTCTTTAGCCAGAAATGTCCGGTTAAATGTCTGGGGACAATATTTTATGGGGGGAAATACACCTCCTCCGGCTTATAATCCGTTATTTCCACATACAGGGGTAGGAGCCTCTATCTCGGTCGATGTGAAAAAGAATACGGAAGTAAGTGTCGGTGCGGAATACCAGTACGACAAAAAATCAAGAGAATGGAAAATGGAAACGTCAGGCCGCATATCCATTGGCTTTTGACACATATTTCATCATTCATTTGGCTCTGTTATTTATTTCTCATATCTTTGACGCATTAAAATTATAATGTTTCATTAAAACTAGTGGATGTTTAACTCATCATTTGTTACATCGGATTTGGTCTGATAAGAATCTGTTCACTTTAACAGATTCGAACTTCCATACTTTCGGATAATCTTTCCGGAAGTGATTTTCCTATATTATATAACTTTAGTTTTTATACCCGCATACAATAGCGAAAGCATTGTTGTGCTTTCACGTGTATGCTATATACATTAAAATAATGAGTAACGAAAATAATAATCTGTCATTATATGGTTGGAGTGATAATCTATTCCGGCAAAAACAAATCTCACAATATAAAGATATGTCTCATGGACGAATCATCGTGACACATAAAACCTGTTATGAAGTAGTTGCAGAGGATGGCGTATATTTGTGCGAGTTAACAGGAAATATGATTTATGGCAGAGTGCCTGATGAATATCCTTGTACGGGCGATTGGGTGATTTTTCAGCCATTCGATGCAAACAAAGGGATTATAGTTGATATGTTGCCCCGTGAACGGGCGTTGTATCGAAAGAAGAGCGGAAGGGTAGCCGACCGGCAGGCCATTGCTTCTTACGTCGATAAGGCATTTATTGTGCAAAGCCTTGATGATAATTTCAATGTTCGCAGGGCGGAACGTTTCATAGCCCAGGTAATGGAAGAAAAAATCAAACCGGTATTAGTGCTCAATAAAGCCGATTTAGGTTGTGACAGACAGAAAATAGATGAAGCGATCAAACACATTGCCCGTCAGTTTCCTGTATTTATCACAAGTATTCGTCAACCTCAAACGATTCTTCGGTTGCGGGAATCCATAACAAAAGGCGAAACAGTTGTGTTTGTCGGCTCTTCGGGTGTCGGCAAGAGTTCACTGGTGAATGCCCTTTGTGGGAAATCGGTATTGAATACTTCTGATATAAGCCTGTCTACAGGGAAGGGGCGGCATACTTCGACTCGTCGGGAAATGGTATTGATGGATGGCTCAGGTGTTTTAATCGACACTCCGGGTGTTCGGGAATTTGGTTTGGCGATTGACAATCCCGATTCGCTCACCGAAATGTTTGAAATATCCGACTATGCGGAATCATGCCGTTTCAGCGATTGTAAGCATATCGACGAGCCGGGGTGTGCTGTTTTAGAGGCGGTACATAATGGTACGTTAGATCATAAGGTATATGAGAGTTATCTGAAACTCAGACGAGAAGCATGGCATTTCTCCGCTTCCGAACATGAAAAACGTAAGAAGGAGAAATCCTTTACGAAACTCGTAGAAGAAGTGAAGAAACGCAAGGCTAATTTCTAAAGAACTATTGAAGCAGGGAATGCCGGTACTTTATCAGACAAGGTGATACTGTATGACGGCTTCTCTGCTTCTTATTGTTTGGTAAGAGTTTACGGCAACTATTCTCTTGCTTTTAGAGTAAAGGCATTTCAACTCTTGTGACATGTTCCTCTTCGGGTACATCCGGATTGCTGTAATAATACTCTATTGATGTTCCCGAGGCCTTGTAGCCATTTGTTTTTATCCATTCGGTCATCTCATTGTACAACTGTGCCAGTTCATTGTAATTTCCTCTGTGCAGACATACGACTATTCTTCTGGCGGGGAGGATGACAGATTGTATTTTTTCGTCACCTTGTAAAGGTTTCGAAGATTTCAGTCCGATAATCATTTTTATACGATCTTCGGTCAGACTTTCGAAGTCGGGGTACTCTACGAAGGGGATATCCGTGGTTACTTCTCCCTGTTGCTTGAATAAAGAGTCTATTCTTACAAAATTCTCTCCGATAGCCTGTGACATACCTTTCATGTCGGTTTGTACTTCAATAGCCAAAGCGGACTGTTCCGGCTGCTGTAAAAGCATGATTTCTGATATTTTTGCCATAGATTCTGTTTTAATGGTGATTATTTCCGTATGACCGGTATATATATTTCTGTTAGTAATTCTGACGTTTCCGTGGTAGACGGATGATTCATATACATCTCAAAGCTGAATGTGCTTTGGGGATGGTATTTACTTTTCGGAAACCATTCCTCATAAATGCTCCTGTACACCTTGTGTAAGGAAGAATAGCTCCCCGTATGCCTGAACACGGCATATCGCCCTCCGGGAATCTGCATGATTCCTGGTGCCGGTCTCGCTTTAGTATTATCGTGAAGGGTGATGCCCAGATAGAACCGGCACTTCTCCGTAGGCGTAATTGACGGATCGTCCATACTAAGGCTGATAAACTTGTCATATCGTGGGTCTGCTTCATACTGTTCGGCATGATGCAGTAGTTTATTCCAAAGTAATCTGTATTTAAGTTTGTTTTTATACGCTTCACCCACTTCGATGCAGAATATCTTTATCGGGCTGATCACTTTTATCTCCGGTTTTATGTTTGTTGCCGGATTTTCACCGTTCGGTCTGTGCTTCTCTCTGTATTGAGAAGTTGATATACCAAAATGTTTCTTAAAAGCTTTGGCGATACTGTATTTAGTCTGATAACTCGTTTGTTCTATGATTTGCTTTAGCGTATAGTCCGTAGAGATCAGCAGATGTGCAACGTGTTCTATGCGTAAACGCTGTATGTAACTGCCGATATTCTCTCCGGTAGCGGTGCGGAACACTCTTCTGAAATGAAATTTGGACAGTCCGCTCATTGAGCTCAGCGTGTCGGTATCCAGTGCTTCCGTCAGGTGACCGTTGATGTACACTATTATGTTCTGAATCATCTTATGATGAAGGCTGCTTGTCTCTTGCTTTTGCCGCCACCTGTTCAGCGTGGGAAGACGTTTGTCCAGTATCTCCCTTAGCTCTTTCGGAGAATAGTCCGTGTCTGCGTATTCATTATATTTATCTGTATATTTTATCCAGATATCGATCATTTCCCACATGGATATATCGACAATGTATTTCCCATCCTTCAGGCAGTAATAACAAAACTCATCACTCCTCGAACCGTCGGAGTTGGTGCCTAAATATTCCTCCACGTCGAAGCGGAGCGGCATTCCGCAGCTTTGGCAATATCTTTTATTTATTTCTGATTCAACCATTTGACTAATCTTGCATTCTTTGCAAAAATAAGCTATTTTTTCAGTAAACAGTTGTCCGGAATAGCCATCTTTTTATTAACAAATGTTCATTTCCGCTATTTCTTAAAGTTGTATCTTTGCCGCGCTTTTATAATATATAAGGTAAAGATGGAAACAATAACAACAAACAATAACTGGAAAAAGAAGTTTATCATTATATGGACCGGACAATTGTTCTCTATTTTAAGTAGTTCGATTGCGCAGTTCTCGATGGTGCTGTGGATCGGTATGGAGACGGGTTCGGCAGAAGTCCTTTCGTATGCTGCCATTGCCGGGTTACTGCCTCAGATACTTTTGGGCCCTATGGCGGGTGTTTTTGTCGATCGCTGGAATCGGAAATGGACGATGATAGGTGCTGACAGTTTCGTTGCTCTCTGTTCGGCAGTCATTGCTCTGCTGTTCTATCTGGATATGGTAGAACTGTGGTCTATCTATTTGTTGTTGATGCTGCGGTCGATAGGCGGTGCTTTTCATGCACCGGCAATGAAATCCTCGATTCCTTTGTTAGCTCCGCCTTCCGAGCTGGTACGTATTGCAGGGATCAATGAAGTGATTCAGTCGGTATGTACTATTTGCGGGCCGATGCTGGGGGCTGCCTTGTTGTTGGCGTTCAATATGAGTGTCGTGATGCTGCTGGATGTGGCTGGTGCTTTTCTGGCCTGCATCTCTCTGCTGTTTGTTTTTATCCCCAATCCTGTCCAAAAAGAGACCAATAGGAATATATTGCATGAAATGTATGAGGGTGCACGGATTATTCTGCGCAATCGGGGAATGAGCTGGCTGATGGTTTCGGAGATTGCGGTTACTTTCTTTGTTATGCCGATTGTGGCTGTTATGCCTCTAATGACTTTGCAATATTTCAATGGTACTCCTTATCAAGTGAGTCTGATAGAAATGCTGTTTGGTATAGGTCTGCTTGTCGGCGGTTCGATACTGGGTGTGTGGAATCCTAAAATAAGAAAATCAATCCTGCTTATTATAGGATACTTCGGACTGGGCCTGTCTCTGGCTTTATGTGGAGCGCTGCCTTCCACCTATTTTATTACGTATGCTGTGTTGACGGTGATACAAGGGCTGGTCGTACCTTTATATACAGGGCCTTTTACGGCGTTGCTGCAAACTCAGTTTGCCCCTTCCTATCTGGGACGTATCTTTTCTTTATACGGAAGTATCAGCCAGTTTCCTTCTGTCATCGGTTTGTTGTTAACCGGATTCATAGCCGACAGGCTGGGAGTGGAGAATATCTTTATTATCGGAGGTATAGCGATCAGTATTACCGGTATATTGCTGTTGTGCAGTGCTTCCGTTCGGAATTTGGAGCGGAAAGATAGTAGTACCTTCTAAGGGTTGGTTGATAAAGAGAATGCTAAACTGATAATGTCGGAAATTGAAAGTCGGAGTTGCAGAAAAATTGTTTTAAAGTGAAAATCTTGATTCAGATCAAGGTTCTTGTCTTTAATATTGCCGTATTTTGTGGTTATAGATAAATTATATAATCATTCTCTCGATATGAAAATAACATATAACTCAACAAACTATTATCTAATACCTTGCAATGATGGATTTTTACTCATTGATGCAGGGTGGAACGGACTACTAAGAGTTTTTCTTGAAAAATTGCATTCAATAGGAATTGCACCTGTGCAAATTAAATATATCCTTTTAACTCATCATCATCATGACCATGCTGCTATCGTACAGGAATTGAGAAAAATGACTGAGGCAAAATTAATTGTACATAAAGAACAGCTGCCTTATTTGAAAGCCGGATTTACAGATTATAAAAAATTAAAGCAATATAATAAATTACTATGGATAATAGATAGAATCTCACGTCCTTTTATAAAGTATCAGTATCGACCGATTGATTTTGATGCAGCAGATGTTATAGTGGATTCAGATATTGATGATGTTTCTTTAAGAAATATCGGTGTTCAGGGAAAAATTGTTTTAACGCCCGGACACTCCCATGATTCTATATCCGTATTGCTTGATAATGGAAATGCTTATATTGGCGACTTGGCAATGAATATGAATAGCATGAAACTACTTGGGAAAGCCCCCTTTCCGATTGAGGCCGAGGACTACTTACAAGTCAACCAAAGTTTGAGAAAACTTGTAAATTTAGGTGTGACTTTATTTTATCCATCGCATGGTGAGGTTATTACACAGGAGAAGATTGTGGAAACTGTAAAGTGAACAAGTTTTGTAGTTCACAAATATGCAAATCTTTAAATAAGCCATCTTATAATGCAATAAGAGTAACTCGATTAAACCTCGAATTACTCTTATCATTTTTACTCCGTGATCCAGCTGGGGCTCGAACCCAGGACCCCAACATTAAAAGTGTTGTGCTCTACCTGCTGAGCTACTGAATCAATCCATCTTGCTTTCTTTCGAATTGCGGGTGCAAAGGTAGAACATTTTTTTAGAACTCCAAAGCATTTCAAACATTTTTCTTATCTTTGTGCCATTATCAACAATATACAATCATTAATATATGGCTGACGATAAAAAAATCATCTTCTCAATGGTGGGAGTGAGCAAAGCTTTCCAACCAAATAAAAATGTACTGAAAGACATTTACCTGTCGTTCTTCTATGGAGCGAAGATTGGTATTATCGGTCTGAACGGTTCCGGTAAATCTACCTTATTGAAGATTATCGCGGGTCTGGAGAAATCCTATCAGGGAGAAGTGGTCTTCTCTCCGGGATATTCTGTAGGCTATCTGGCACAGGAACCTTATCTGGACGACACAAAGACAGTAAAAGAAGTAGTAATGGAAGGTGTGCAACCGATCGTTGACGCACTGGCAGAATACGAAGAAATCAATCAGAAATTCGGTTTGCCCGAGTATTATGAAGATCAGGACAAGATGGATATACTTTTCGCCCGTCAGGGAGAATTGCAGGATATCATCGACGCAACCGATGCATGGAATCTGGACAGCAAACTGGAACGTGCGATGGACGCACTCCGTTGTCCGCCCGAAGATCAGCCGGTGGTGAATCTCTCCGGAGGTGAACGCCGTCGTGTCGCTCTTTGCCGTTTGTTGTTGCAGAAACCGGACATCCTGTTGCTCGATGAGCCTACCAACCACTTGGATGCTGAATCTATCGACTGGCTGGAACAACATTTGCAGCAGTATGAAGGTACGGTTATCGCCGTAACTCACGACCGTTACTTCCTCGATCACGTTGCCGGATGGATTCTTGAACTCGATCGTGGCGAAGGTATCCCTTGGAAGGGAAACTACTCATCCTGGCTGGAACAGAAGACCAAACGGATGGAAATGGAAGAAAAGACCGCCAGCAAGCGTCGTAAAACACTGGAGCGTGAGTTGGAATGGGTACGCATGGCTCCGAAAGCTCGTCAGGCGAAAGGAAAGGCCCGTCTTAATTCATACGACAAGTTGCTGAATGAAGACTTGAAGGAGAAAGAAGAGAAGCTGGAAATCTTTATCCCGAACGGTCCCCGTCTGGGTAATAAGGTAATCGAGGCAAAACACGTAGCGAAGGCATACGGCGACAAACTGCTGTTCGATGATCTGAACTTTATGCTTCCTCCTAACGGCATTGTCGGTGTCATCGGTCCTAACGGTGCAGGAAAAACGACTCTTTTCCGTCTGATTATGGGGTTGGAAACGGTGGATAAAGGTGAGTTTGAAGTAGGAGAGACCGTAAAGGTATCCTATGTAGATCAGCAGCATAAAGACATTGACCCGAACAAGAGCGTCTATCAGGTAATCTCCGGTGGTAATGATCTGATCCGTATGGGCGGACGTGACATCAATGCACGTGCGTACCTGTCCCGTTTCAACTTTGCCGGTGCCGATCAGGAGAAACTTTGCGGTGTTCTTTCCGGTGGTGAAAGAAACCGTCTGCATCTGGCGATCGCTCTGAAAGAAGAAGGTAACGTTCTGCTGCTCGATGAGCCGACCAATGACATTGACGTGAACACCCTTCGTGCTTTGGAGGAAGGTTTGGAAGACTTTGCAGGGTGTGCGGTAGTCATCTCTCACGACCGTTGGTTCCTCGACCGTATCTGTACGCATATCCTTGCTTTTGAAGGAGACTCTAATGTATTCTACTTTGAAGGTTCCTATTCAGAATATGAGGAAAATAAATTGAAGCGTCTGGGCAATGAAGAGCCGAAGCGTGTTCGTTATAGAAACCTAATGACTGACTAGTATTTGCTGACAGATTACAAGTTAAATCTCGCTTAATATACGAAAGTGAAAGGCTCTGCAAACATTGCAGGGCCTTTATTGTTTTCGAAAGCAATAAAATGTTTATCTCTCTTAAAAGAATGTAGCATAATTGTCATCTAAGTCTAAATAATATTAATTATCTTTGTGCACAGTTTCAATGAAACAAACAATTAGTATTAACTAATAAATTACATTATGTTAAAGAGAATGCGGTCTTTTTTAGTGGTCGTAATGTTACTGATTACTGCTACGATGAGTGCGCAGGTTACCACAGCAAGTATGAGTGGTAAAGTAACAGCACAAGATGAACCTATTATTGGAGCAACGATCGTTGCTATTCACGAGCCCTCCGGTACCCGCTATGGTACAGTGACCAATGTCAGTGGGCAATTCAATCTGCAAGGTATGCGTACGGGCGGCCCTTACAAAGTCGAAATCACCTATGTTGGCTATCAGTCAGCCATTTACACAGGCATTCAGCTCTCTTTGGGAGAGAATTACGTATTGAATGTTTCTTTGAAAGAAAGTTCGGAACTGCTGGACGAGGTAGTAGTAACTGCCTCAAAGAACAGCAATATGAAGAGCGACCGTGCCGGTGCTATCACGAATATCGGCGAAGAACAAATGGCGATGCTTCCTGCAATCAACCGTAGTATGAATGACGTGATGCGTCTGACTCCACAAGGAGCAAATACAGGAAATGGTTTTGCAGTTGGTGGAGGTAACTACCGCCAGTCTTCAGTTACAGTCGATGGTGCTGCTTTCAGTAATGCTTTCGGTATTGGATCTAACCTGCCCGGTGGCGGTTCTCCTATTTCTTTGGATGCTTTGGAACAGATCGCTGTATCTGTTACTCCGTTTGACGTTCGTCAGAGCGGATTTATTGGTGGAGCAATCAATGCCGTAACCAAGAGTGGTACAAATGATTTCTATGGGACAGCTTATACTTATCTGACTAATGAGAACCTGAAAGGTAACAAAGTAGGCGATTTGGATCTGATACGTGAGAAATCTCAGAACTATCTTTATGGTGCCAGCTTTGGTGGTGCTATTATAAAGAATAAGTTGTTCTTCTTTGTAAACGGTGAGTATGAAGATAATGTAACGGCAGGACCTAAAGCACGTGCACGTCAGAGCGATAGCGATGACTGGGGACCTAACACAGCGAATGTTAATCGTCCGACTGTTGGCAAAATGGATGAAATCCGTAACTATTTCATTAATGAATATGGTTATGATCCGGGACAGTATCAAGGATATTCTATCAAAACTCCTGCTTATAAGATTATGGCACGTTTGGACTGGAATATAAATGATAACAACAAATTGAACTTCCGTTTTACACGTGCTCATTCAAAAGACAATAGTGGTCCTACTTCTTCAACGTCCCCACTATATGCTACAGATATATATCAAGGACCGGCAGTATCGCAAGGTTCGGGTAATGTGAATAATAATGCTGCTATGTATTTTGAGAATTCTCGCTACTTCAAAGAATATAATTTTACATCGTATGCTTCAGAGTGGAACTCAAAATGGCTGGATGGTCGTTTGAACAATGTGACACGTATGACTTATTCTTTCCAGGATGAACCTAGAAGTTATGGTGGTGCAGCGGATTTCCCTACAATCGATATTTTGGATGGTGGCGCAGTGTATGCCCGTATCGGTCCGGATATCTTCTCACCGGGCAATCTTGCACAAGCCAGAACTTTTGTGCTGACAGACGAATTATCTTATACGACAGGTATTCATAATTTATTAGCAGGTTTCCAATTCGAATATAATAAAGCTACAAATGGCTTTATGCAAGCAGGTAATGGTTACTATATATATGATAGTTGGGAAAGTTTCAAGAATAAAAAAACTCCGGAGGCTTTTGCTATTACATATTCCAATGCAGATGATTATAGCCAGTTTAATGCTGAAATGAAGACTCAGCAATATTCATTGTATTTGCAGGATCAGATGAATATCAGTGAAAACTTTAAGTTGATGGCTGGTATCCGTTTCGAAATGCCTAAGTATCCTTCTTTGAAGAATAATTATAATGAAGATTTTGCGAGATGCGAATTTGGTGGAGTCAGATATTCTACTGATCAAGTGCCTTCTGCTAAAATTTCCGTTTCTCCTCGTGTAGGCTTCAACTGGGATATTACAGGAGAACGTAAATATGTACTTCGTGGAGGTACAGGTATTTATGTAGGGCGTTTGCCTTTCGTATGGTTAGTTTCGGCGGTAGGAAACTCTAATGTCGGTCAGTCTCAGTATTATTATACAAAGAATGCAGGCGCTTTGAAGCCATATTTCCAACCGTCAGTATCAGGTGTGTTGAATGAGTTGTATCCTAATGGTAGAACTACTACTATCAAATCTCCTACAGACCCTACGATCATTGATAAAGATTTGAAGATGCCGTCCACATGGAAAACGTCTTTAGCATTCGATACCAAACTCCCTGGTGATATTGACTTCTCTATTGAAGGTATATTTAACAAAGATATCAATCCTGCTGTTATTTCTAATAAGGCATATAAGCCTTCTGAGACTACAACGACATTTAATCCGAATGATACACGTAATGCCTATTCTAAATATACAGATGCGTCATGGACTAATGGCAATGGAAAGCAGAATGTATATTTCATAGAAAATGGTGGTCATAAAGCATACTATTATTCAATTACAGCTCAATTGGCGAAGTCATTTGATTTCGGTTTGTATTTATCAGCTGCTTATACGCATTCAAAAGCTAAATCATATAGCGATGGTATCGGTGACCAGGTAACTTCTGCATATAAGACAAATACATACTCTGTGAATGGAATCAACGAACATGAAACAGGATATGGTACTTATGTATCACCGCATCGTGTTGTAGCTTCTGCCGGATATCGTGTTGAGTATGCTAAGAACTTTGCTTCTTCATTGTCTTTGGTTTACGAAGGTATGAATATGGGATATGCAGGCGGTTATGGTTATGCTCGTTATTCTTATACATTTGCGGGTAATATCGTAGGTGATGGTGGAGCAAATAACTTGTTGTATATTCCTGCTTCCAGAGAAGAACTGAACAACTGGACTTTTGCTGAGAAAACGTGGAATAGTACATCGAATAAGGCTGTTGACTACAAATTAGGTGATGGTATATATACAGCAGATCAGCAGAAAGATGATTTTTGGGCATATATCAATCAAGATAGTTATTTGAAGAAGCACAAAGGTGAATATGTAGATCGTGGTGGTGTTGTCATGCCTTGGCATCATCAGTTAGATTTGAAATTCATGCAAGATTTCTATATGAAAGTAGGCGGTAAGCGTCATACCTTACAGTTCGGTGTTGATATCAAAAATGTCCTGAATCTTTTGAACTCTGATTGGGGATTGTATAAGACTGTAAATAACACCAACCTTTTGGCTTATTATGATGGTTATAAGAGTGCTGAATGCAAGGGATACACATTCCAAAAGAGCAGCGGTAAGAAGCTGACCGATACTTATACTGATTACAAAGATTTCAGATCTACTTACTCAGTGATGTTTAGCGTTCGCTACATCTTCCATTAATTAGATCGAACGATAATAATAAAAGGCTGCTTCCCGTGGAGGCAGCCTTTTATTGTATGTGCTTTTATGTGCATGAGGATCTATTTTATTAGCATCCTCATCACCACCGGATTATGATCACTATACTCCAAATCCGGAGAGAAGTAATCCACCCCTTGAAACTCTGACGAATGGAGGATATAGTCGATTCTCAGCAGATGTTTGAAATATCGGAAAGTGTACATATACCCATGTCCGCAGGTCTGAAAGCCATCATTCATCTTTTCTCCTTTTACCGTTTGGTATACATATGAAGAAGGAAGAGAGTTGAAGTCACCGCATACCAGGGTGGGATAGGGAGAATCGGAAATCAATTGATTGATATGTTCAGCTTGTGCGGCACGTTTCTTGAAGTTCTCATGCAGACCACCGGCAAGGGTGAGAGCGGCACGTTCTGCACGGTCGGTATCGTCCGCACGAAGTTCTTTTTCCAGTTTGCGCTTGTTGCGGCTGACTTCCGTAGTCTGCAAATGATTGTTGAACAGACGGATTGTTTGGCCGTTGATGTCGATATCACACCACAGGCTGCAGTTGTTGGAATTTGGGTAGGTGACGAGCTGCTTCTCCTTGATAGGATAACGGCTGAACACAGCCAGTTGTAAGAGCCTCTCCCCGGCAGGAGAAGAAGGTACATAGTAATACGGCCATTCGGAAAGAACGGTGCGAAGACTGTCAATACCAAATTCATGATTGATCCCAAACTCTTGAAAACAGAAGATATCTACACCGAGCTCCTTCATGTAAGCAGCGATTTCCTTACATGAGAAACCTGTGTGCTCGTGATTAAAGCTGTTAACGTTATAGGTGGCAATAGTCAGTGCTGATTCGGTGCCCCTTTCGTTTTTCTTCAGAGACGAAGATTCAGTATTCGGTTGGGAAGCCGAATCAAAAAGCGGGGACTGGAGGACACGGGTCAGATACCCCCAATTTCCCAGAATGGCAATTAAAGGTATGAAAACCCAGCATCGCCAGCGAACCGTCCAATAGATGGCAGAGGCGACATTAGCCAGCAAAAGCATCGGCAGAACCAATCCGATAAAGGGCATCAGCTTAAAGCCGCCCGGCGAAGCATCTCCGGCGAAGGCTCCGGCTAATGTGAAACCTGCCAGAATACTTGTCAGCAGGATAGACAGGTAGTAAAGTAATCTATATAAGGCTTTCATTTTATGGTAACCATTTATTAATCATATCCTTGAGCTTCGCTTGCGAGATCGGCTTGGCGATGAAGTCGCTGCATCCGGCATCCATTGCAGCTATCTGATCCTGTTGATAAGCATAAGCACTTTGTGCGATAATGGGCACAGTAGGAGAGAGCTCACGAATGATCTTCGTAGCCTCCAGACCGTCGAGATTAGGCATTTTGATATCCATCAGAATAAGGTCCGGCTTCGCTTCATCGTATGAGGTAACGGCCTCCATGCCGTCTCGTGCACGTATAAGCCTGTACTTTCTTCCAAGAATAGCCTTCAGCAAGTCGAAGTTACTGTCCTCATCTTCCGCTATCAGAATAGTCCGCTGGCTTGGAGAGGCATTGGCGGAAATACTACCGGAACTATCATCGTCCGTACTTCCGGAAGTCTTGTCAGAATCCTCCTTGACAGACGTTTCTACTGACGTCTCCGTAGAAGCCATGTCAATCTTTATAGAACCCGTGCCGATCGGATTTTCATTTGCATTCTCTTCCTGCCGTTTTTCCTTCTTCGTATTTCCGGTTGATTGATCCGACTCGTAAGGCAGGGTGAACGTGAAAGTCGTCCCTTGACCTACCACCGAAGAAACGGAGATTTCACCTCCCAGTCGTTCGACAATTGTTTTGCAGATAGACAGTCCGAGTCCCGTTCCCTGCGCATAGTTGTTCAACTTGGCAAAACGTTCGAACACACGTCCTATCTTCTCCGGTTCGATGCCCGTACCGGTATCAGTCACGTGGAAAACGATCTGATTACCCACCAGTTTATATCCGTAACTGATGCTGCCCGCTTTCGTGAATTTGAATGCGTTACCTATCAGATTCGAGAACACCTGGAACACCCGGTTCTTGTCAGTCTCTATCACCAGTCCGTTTTCGGATGGCTCGTAGATCAGTTGTACCCCTTGCGGTGTGCGAAATACGTGAGCGTCATGTACTTCTTTACACAGACTGTTGATATTTATCGGTGCGCTGGTGAACTCGATAATGCCCGATTCGATCTTCGAAAGATCAAGAATCTCGTTGATCAGTTGCAGCAGACGTTCGTTGTTGGCTTCGACGATCTCATAAAATGTTTTACGTTCTTCCTTATTTTCACTTTCGGCTATCAGATGCGAGAAGCCGACGATGGCATTCAGAGGTGTGCGTATTTCATGACTCATGTTGGCGAGGAAAGCAGACTTCAGTTTGTCCGACATTTCGGCTTTCTCTTTGGATGTCTGAAGTTCCCGTTTGATCTTCTCCAGTTCCGTGATGTCCCATTCGATGCTGACGATGATGGGGGAGGAAAGTTCGTCTCCGTCCACCCGTATTTTCCGTTTGTCGAGGATGATCTCGTTTCCGTTTTTGTCTTTCCCTTCGGTTGTCCAGTGCAGTCCCTGTCCGGTGGTGGCAACTAGTGTATCTTCCTCCCTTTTCTTTTCTGCCACTTCGGGGGGATAGTAGTCGAAGTCATTCTTGCCGATAGACTCGCCGATGCACAGATTCCGGTTGTACGATTCCCGGTTGCGGTAGATATATCGGAAATCGTTGTTGATCTCCTTGACGACAATTCCGGCGGGGAGGTTGTCGATGGTAGTATCCATGATCAGGTTGAGCCGTTTGATTTGCGCTTCGTAGTGCAGTCGCTCGGATATGTCGTGGGAGAATGACCAGTAACTTTCTTCACCGGAGTCGTTGGTGACGTTATACATGATTCCCTCGTAAGCCAGTATATTCTTGCTGACTTTCGAAGGATGATGGGCGACGAAACTTCTGCTTCCTCCGTGCAGGATATCCTTGCAGCGTTCATGCCAGTCTTTCTGCGTGTTCATATCGCCGGCGATTTCATAGATTTTCAGTTTGCCGATCTCCTCACTTTCCGGGATGCCGTGGTTGTGGAGGAACTGGCGGTTGGCGAAGATCAGCGTACCGTCCTCTTTGGCGGCGAAGATGCTCTCCTTTGCGTTGTTGATGGCGTGCGTCAGCGTGTTGATGTCGTTTCTGCGACGCTGTATGTCGGTGATGTTCTGGATGTAACCTTCGATGTTGCAGCTGCCGTTCGGTAGTTCGTCTCGCAGATAAGCCTGAAGGCGCATATAGTAAATCTCTCCGGCGACACGGACCCGATAGCTGATACTTTCTTCGTTGAGTCCTTCCTCATTTTTCCGGCACCAGTTGGTGAAGCTCATGCGGTCTTCTTCGACGATAAATTCCTGATATTTCTCCAAAGAGATGCTTCTGGAAGATTCCTCGCACAATACTCCGGTGTAGCCCATGTAATAGAAGACATTGTCGCGGGTGTTGTACATCCACTGTCCGATCTGAGCCACTTTCTGTATCTCCCTCAGATTTCGGTTCACCTGTTCCAGCTGGCGTTTCACGTTGCTTCGCTGGGTGATGTCCCGATATTGGCAGAGCACCATGTCATCGTAAGGATACATGATACACTTGAAATAATAGGTATTATCCTCCAGTTCCAGCTTGTAGTTCTTGCTGATGCTTCGCTGTTCCCGAAGCACGGTCTGGAAGGTGCTGTAAACCTTCTCACGGGTGTGCTCGGGCATCCGTTCGAATATATTTTTTCCTAAGAGCCTCTCTTCTTGTAAAAACCATAAATTGCTATGAATATCAATATCAATGCAAATGCCATTTCTATCGACTAATAGCATGGTGTCGGCGGTCAACTTCAGTATTCTCTGCGCATTATCTGCCTCATGTAATGTTCTGTTCATGCTTGTCCGATTAGATTTATAAGATTCTGTTTCATGCAAAGATAGCAAAATATTTGATTCTCTGTTCTTATTTTTCGGCACGTTTTGCTTTTTCCCAGGCACCGCTTCCTTTTTTTCTTTTCAGATAGCCGATTCCTTTGAGCACATTTACGTTCATGAATAAGAAATAATAGGGAATAAACAGTACTTTATTCTTTATTTGTCTGGTAGAGAGGTAGTATCCCCAGTATCCCATTCCGTAGAAAAGAATCTGCAACCCCAGCAGGATGCCGTAAAACAGGGGAGATCCGCCCAGCAGCAAAACGACTATATTCAGCGGCAACAGCGCAAACAGCAGGAAGGGAGTGACGGACCAGCGCAATACCCGGTGTGACGTGTACTGAAAACTCAGGATTCCGTAACGGAAAGGATTCAGCAACGGGCGCAGACGCCAGATCGACTGTAATCCTCCGGCAGCGATGCGTACTTTTCGTTTTTCCTCTTCACCCATATCTGCCGATCCGCTTTCGATGGCGTAGGCATTGGTGCAGTAGGCGATGGTGTATCCTTTCATGGCGATGCGGAGAGAGAGGATGAAGTCGTCGAGCAGCGTATCCGGTTCCATCGGTTCGAAGAGTTCGCGGCGGACGGCAAACAGTTCTCCGGCAGCGCCTACAGCCGAGTAGAGGCGGGAGTCGAGCGCTTTCAGTGTCGATTCGTATTTCCAGTAGATGCCTTCGCCTCCGGCGGCTGCTCCGTCTTTCGTCTGTACGGCTATACGTTTTTCTCCTGCCACGCAACCCACTTTCGGGTTTTGAAAAGCCAGTACGATTTCACGGATTGCCTCGCTGTTGACCATCGTGTTGGCGTCCGTAAAGACGACAAGCGGGGTCCGGACGAGTGTCATTCCTCGTGTCATGGCGGCTGTCTTTCCCTGCCGTTTCGGCTGGAAGTAGACGGTTGCTTTTCCGTTCCAGCGGGTTTGGAGACGGTCGTTTGTGCCGTCATCGCTTCCGTCCGTCACCCAGACGATGCGGAGTTTGTCCGCAGGGTAGTCCAGGGCGAGGCTGTTCTCCATCTTTTCGTCCACCACGTCTTCTTCGTTGAAGGCGGTGATGAAGAGGGTTACTTCCGGCAGGTCACTGTCCGGTGGCAGCACCCGTTTCTCGGGTTTCACGAAAAGCTCTTTCAGCTTGACGAGGGCGTAGAGGACGATGCCGTAGCCCAGATAGGTGTAGAACACCATGAACAGGGCGAACCAGAAGAGGATTTCGAGGGTGAGGGTTTCGTTCATAGCTATATTTTCGTTTAATAGATGTTGGTTGATTTACTTATTGAAGTCGTTTTTTTAGTGCCTCTTTTTTAGCCGATTCTTTCAGTATGTTTACAAAGTAGAGGGCGTCTGCTTTGTTGGAAGCATCGGAAGGATTGGCCTCGTATCGTTTTACGAAGTTCTCGGCGTGTTCAAACAGGTATTTCCGACAGTCGATATTGAGCATGATACCGTCATTGTAGTCAGCATAAGATAGTCCGGTCACGTCATTATTCGTTTCAATAGAAGCAATGTCATACATGCTAATTCCCGACAAATTGATAGTGGTAGAAGGATAGTAGAAGAACTTTTCTCCCGGTAAATTTACTGTTAATTTGAAAGAACTTGCGTCTATTTGTGCTATACTAATATGGCTGTTTAAACGATAATAGTTATATTCATAATATTCTTCCTGGCTTGGAAACCATAACGAATCATCCCCATCTTTACCATAATTACTATTTAACCATAATAAAAAGTCGATCCAATTGTTGTCCGTACCATGAACACCTATGCAGATTGCTTTACGTTCTTCTTTGGGTAATTTTAGCAGGTCAGTAATCTGTTGTTTAAAGTATGCTGGTGAATCGTTAAACTCCCGTTCTATCAGAGATTTTTGTAAAGTTTCAGACACTTGATACGGATATAGGGTAATTGCTCCTGCTTGTGCGGTCATCGTTTGAATTTCCGGACATTGAAGAGCAGCAGTTACGTATGTTTTATTTCCATTGGGTTCAGCAAGAAATTTACATCCCCTTCCTGTGAGTTTCTCTACAATAATGTTTTGGGCAATATCAAAATGTTCCAATATTTGCATTGGATCATTAGCATCTTTTGTCATTACATCATGGAGGGCAATGCCTGTTCCATAGTTCAACATCTCTCGTATGTTATCCCATATAAGTCCGGATTTCATATAAAAACGATAATAGTTTGCAGTAAACCCCGGCAGTACGTTTGTTTCAGCATCCATCCATTTTTCTTCAGGGGCAAGAGTGGTAGTAATAGCAAACCGAACTTCATTTCCTGCTCCGTCTGTACATCCCAAAGATTGGTTGGCGGAAATAATAGTAGGGGGAAGATCCCCTTTTTGCAAATGTTTGATGTCAAAATATAATTGATGTTTCATATTCTGATCAGTGGGAGTTGGAGTAGGATAAGGTATTGAACTTGAGATCGGTTTACCGTTTATTGCAGCCCACGTACGGCAAAAAGCAGCCTGCATGCAGTCGTCTTGTGTGAGCATCAACATCCATGTCTTATTGTATTTTAAATGAGGGATTTCGACATTAATATCTTTGGTCTGTATTTCTTTTTTTGTGTGGATAATGATTTCTGCTGTAACGTTTGTTGTTTCTTTGTCGAAAGGATACGTATAGATGGGAGTAGAATCTGTATCTTTTTCGTTATTGTCTTGTCCTGTATTTCTATTCTCATCATATAGATTCATTTTTCTTATACAGGAAGTATAGGTGAAAAGACAAGCTGTTACTAAGATGATATTTACTATATATTTTGCCATATCCATAATGATTTTGATGAGACTTTATTTGATGAGATTAGAGTCTTTATCTTTGTATGCCGTTTTTTTGATAAAGAGTCCGGTGATTCCTTTCAGTGCTTTGATTACCCGTATCCGTATATTATCAATCAGCGATCCTTCTGTATTTAGGGTTCCATTACTTGTAAGCACTCGTGCTTTGCGACTTGTAATAAATACGATTTTTCCATACGGTTTCATAGCTAATGCTAACGAACCGTCTTCTCCGCGGATAATATCTGTACGAAATCCAAACCGACGTCCTATTTCCGTATTAAAACTGAAAGCCATACCCCGCACACAGAGTTCAGGACGCTGGATGGCTTGTAAGCGGAGGTATATATCGCGTAGGCCTTCGTAGCACCATAGTCCGAAGCGGGAATGTCTTTCGTCAACCATGAAACTCCATAAACTGAATGTACATACAACCTCCGGATTCATTAGATATTTTACATGTGTTTCAATGTAATGCGGCGGATATAAAGTATCTGCATCAATACAAATATGATATTTTCCTTTTGCATGGTCCAATCCGCATTGGCGGGCATATCCCGGACCTTTCTTCGTTTCGTTATAATAGGTAACTCCTAATGATTTTAATATTTCTTCCGTTTTATCCGTTGAATTGTTGTTAACGGCTATTATTTCAATGGGGAAATGGCAATGATTTCCGGAGAGTGACCAGATACAACTAACCAGGTGACGTTCCTCATTGTGTGCAATGAGTACAACCGATACCAGTGGAGAATCGTTTTGACATTCTTTGAGTTGTCTTTTGACTTTGCGGATACTATCGTCAGAAATCTCATCAAAAGATTTCCCGTATACTTCCAGATAAGTTTTATACCACTTTACCATATATTGTTCTGTTATTTAGAAGAATAAGTTAATGATTCGAATAAGTTTTTCCATTGTGGCATCACATTTTCCGGCAGAAAGCGTTTTACGTTTTCCCTGGCTTTGTGTCCCATCTTGATGCGTACATTTTCATTCTCAATCAGATAGCAGATTTTGTCTGCAAGTTCCTTGATATTTTCTTTCTCCACTAGTAGACCGTCTTCATAGTCTTTTATAATATCCGAAGGACCATGCGGACAGTCAAATGAGACACAGGGTATACCACATGACATTGCTTCTGCCAAAACGAGTCCAAAACCTTCGTATCGGCTTGATAAGACAAATATCGAACTCATACAGTATTTTTCGGCTATATTCGATACAGTGTGATGAAGCAGACAATTATTATTTAGTTGTAGTTCATCTATTAGTTTGGTGAACTTCTCTTTCAGGTCGCCTTCTCCATAAATATGTAGTTTCCAGTCCGGATGTCTTTGGGCGACAATGCTCCAGGCGGGGATTAGCATATCAAATCCTTTTTGGGGCGCATATCGCCCTACAGCAATAGCATTATGTGACAGAATATCTGTTTGTTTTCCTTCTACAGGAGTAGAAATAGGATTAGGGATGATGCTGATATTAGTCAGTTCCGGCCAGTCTTTAGCTCCTTCACTTGTAAGTATAATCACTCTGGACAGTTTAGACAGGTTTTTGACAAATCTGTTTGCCCATCTTTTCTTTATCATGTTGACAATCGGGCTTTTGCGTTTCAGTGCTTCTGCTCCATAGGCGTAACGGCTGACGTGAAACTCTCCGATTTTCAGGCTACCGTCTTTCAATTTAGTGATAAAGTTCAGTTCCCGGCGCATGGTTGAGATAGTAATGTCCGGTTTCAGTTCGTTCAATAGATTCGATAGTCGTTGTTTAAACCGATAGTAGCGGAACGGATACTTCAGCACTTTACTTACTATGGATTGAGAGTAGGGCAGGTCGAAAGATACTCCTAAGTCGATATGCTTTACTTTGGGGGATAGTGGAAAGTGTGGTGCTTTACCCATTTGTTCGGATGTAATGATGGTGATGTCGTATCCTTCAAAATGTTCTGCAAAATAATTGGCTTTGAATGTAACTATCCGTTCTATTCCGCCAGGTGCCTGTAGTGAGGGCAGATAATAGGCTATCTTCATGATTTAATAGATTTTAGCAATGATTTGTTTCCGATAAAATTCTCCGGCGTCGGACACTTGTTTTCCGTTGGCGGCTTCGTTTACGTATTTTCGTTCCAGCTTTACTTTCCGTTTGGCGCCCATTCGCCACCATTCATATTCCACGTCCACATGCCCTGCGTCAATTGCCTGATAACCGGACTTGAATAAATCGTAAGCCAGTACAGTAGCCGTAGGTCCTAAAGCAATCAGGAAGAGAGCGGTTTTCTCGAGTTTTTGCGCTTCATTCAGAATTTCTTGGTAGCGGTCAAATGCGTCACGGGGCGGACAAAGAATACGTCTGATGCTTTTTACATTGTCAAAGAGGTTGTTGCCTACCCCCAAACGGCTTTTTTCGCCTTCAATGAATACGACATCCCTGTCTTTCCAGATAGCTTTCATCTGGTGAAACCACCGTGGGCAGTCTTCTTTGGAAGCGAAGTCCATGTAGGGACGGGTGATGAATGTATTGTAGTATAGCCTGTCGGGCAACAGCAAGCGGTCCCACCAACTGCCATACAGAAAGAAGTGAGTTCTCCAGAATCGGCGTGCTTTGCGGTTATAGCGATAAATGTTTTCGAAAGTATCGGAGATACAAACCAAATGTCCTTCTTCATGGCTTGTCAATACTTCCTTGAGACGCTGAGCCAAGAGTACATTTCCTTTTTGGAATCCTATTTCCTTGTCCGGGTTGGTAAGCAGCATCTCACCATCGCCGAAACGGCTCACGGAACATTGGTCTTCTATGATTATCCGAATGGTCTCATCAATGGAAGCTACCTGCGGAGTTACTTTCTGATGGCATCTGAGAGCCATGTACCAGAAATTGTACCATTCTACAGTAATGCCATAACGCAATTTATAGCGGATAGCATTGATCAGTGGCTGTATATTCATAGTGATATAGTTTTATTCAAAGGTTTCATTAATAACAATTTGCATCTGGGCTTTCCATGAAAGTGATTGCTCTATAGACATCCGTATTTGGAGCGGCGTTGTTTTCAATGATTGATAAAAGCGAATTACTTTTTCGATGTCAAGGGGCGAATCGTCCGGTGCTGCCTTAAGTATGTATGGTTGATGCTCAAAGTCATCATCCGTTTCTGAATAAACAAAAGGAATGCCTCTTGCTGCATATTCACGGTTTTTTAAGGTCTTGATTTTGTCAATACCGCTACGATGGCGAGCCAGACTGCCTATTCCCATGTCCGACTGCTCGAACACGGCATCCAGTTCTTTGCCGTATAAGGCACTATGAAAGATGATATATTTCTCTAACTGATGTTTGGCTACATCTTTTTTATAGCTGTCTACCAGTTCGGGAACCCCGAAGCCTACGATGTTGAGATATACTTTATAATCATGAGTGCCGGTATGTGTACGATAGTAATTTGCCATGCCGGCTATAGCTCTGTCGAAACCATGCCATGGGTGCATTGTCGCTACGGCAATCAGTTGTAGAGAATGTGCGGTATCATTCTTTGGACCTCTTAAAGGGATTTCGCTGAAATCAATTCCATTTGAGATGCGGATGGTGGGGCGATTCCAAATAATGTCATAGTCCGAAAAAGTGACGATCTTGTCAACATAGCGTGCCAGATGCTGTCGGAAACATTTGTCTATAAATAGGATTCGTTGGTATACGAATGGGAGGCCCTTATATTCTTGGTCGTATGGATATGTCGGGATTTCCATCACTATACGTGCTCCGGTCTTTTTTAGCAGTTTCATCAGCCGTATGCTGAAAGGGCTGGCATTATGGACATAGCGTACATAGATAAAGTCTATGTTTTCTTTCTGTACATAATGTACGATACTGTCAAATTCGATTCTTTTTAGGATTTTTCCTTTGATCCCGAAACCATAGTCGGCGATTATCGATTCATCTACCATACGGCGTTTATGGTTGTCCGTATCGTCTAGCCAACATGTATGCATTTCTAGTCCGCACTCTTGGAGGGCTTTTACTTGATAACGTATCTTTTTACTGATTCCGTTGAATGCTTCGAAACCATGGAATATGAGGAATAATCCTTTCATTGTTTGTTCTTTTGTACTAACTTTCTATTTCTTACAAGAGTCTTCACTTTGCCTGTGATATCATAGGTGTGTGTTACTTGCATATATGTCCCAAAGATAATAAAACTTACGAAACTTTTTGCAATAAGTGTTACGAAAATATTCATATTTTCCATCATATAATATATAGGCGTGAGGAATGCTGTTATTAGTAGGCTGACAAGGAGTGGAGAAAGAAGTTGTCTGATAAATATCCATGCGTTTCTTTGGAATGTAACTCGATACATCATCCAATAGCATTGTACGAAATTGATAGTAAAAGTTATCACGATACATATTGCTACAGCTGTCAGTGTACCGAAATAGAATATCCCTGTCAGCATTCCGGTCACATTAAGTATGGACGAAAAGAGTCCGCAGACAAAGAGGCTTCGTGTGTCTCCTGCTGCCTGAAAAATAGAGCCTGAAGAGGAGAGTATGATCTGAATACCGACCGAAAGTGACAGTATCCGGAATACAGGAACAGAAGGCAGCCATTGATCACCAAAAATAATCAGTGTCACTTCTTCTGCCGTAAAGAAAAGCAGTACGCTGAGCGGCAGACCGATGAATGACAGAAAACGGACAATGCGTTCGTAGGATGTTGCCAGCTTTTCCTTGTCATTCTGGAAATCGCTGAAGATGGGGTGCATGACCGGTGTGATGACTTGCGTAATATTCTGCAGAGGGAGCATCATCAAGCGGTAGGACTTTTCATAGTATCCTAAATCAGACATACTCATATATTTACCAATCAGCAGTTTATCCAGATTGCGGCTGAAATAGTTGATCACGTTAAACAAGAACTGATAGGCCGAATAGGAGAATATCTTTCGGAGTACTTTCAGTCCTAACGTGAAACGCAGCCGTTGCGGATAGCGTTGATAGGAAATAACGAATATCAGTATGCTGGAAAGTATAGGATTGATGATCAGCGCATATAAGCCGGCTCCGCAAAGCGCGGCAGTTATTGCTCCGGCACCTCCGGCTATCTGGATGATAAAGCTTCGGACAGCAATAAACTTGAACTCTTTGTTGCGGTAGAACAAGGCTCCCGGCACGATGTTGGCAGAGGCGAAGAACAGGTTGACGGACAGGAGCTGGCACAACGTCCGTAAGATCCCACTTTCGTAGTAATCGGCGATCAGCCAGGAAGCGGCAAAAAAGAGTATACTGATTCCGATGCCTGTCCATACGGTGAATGAGAAGATGTCCGATAGTTCTTCTTTAGTCAATGATTTATGTTGTACGATAGCAGGCGATATTCCCATATCCGTAAAGAGATTGAAAAATGCAATAATGACCGTAGCGATTGCCACTACTCCGAAGTCATCCGGAGAGAGCAACCGCGCAAGAATCCCTGCCACGACGAGTGATATAATGATTCCGCTGTATTTGGCTAGTGCCGTGTAGAAAACTCCGGAAAATAACTGATGTTTAATATTGTTTGCCATTGCCTGAATGATTCTTTTCTGATCTACTTGTGAATGATAAATTTGAATAACAAGACTCCGATGCTTCTTATAGATATAAGTTTTTTGTATCTAAACAGACACCGCCACGCCAGCCGAAGCCGATATGGGTAAGGAAGTACATGGGCTTGCCAAATGACAGCATTCAGCATTTGCGACAGATATAAATCAATAGTATCCTTGATTTTGTTTTCAGAGGTTTGTTGCTTGAATTTGACTATCTCTTGAGTAACAGTGAGATATCCTTTTAAATTTTTGAGTGAAAAATCGCATGTCATAATTGAATTTTTACGTATGCGCCGGTGAAAGAACGATCGTTGGATACAACTTGTTCTTCGGGCTTGCAGATAAAGTAAGGTCGTGAATAGCTGATCCTCGTGTACAATATCCGGATAAAAGAGGAGCTGTCGTTCTTCCAAAAAAGCAGTGCGGATAACGTTCAGGCAGGCGGATGGGGTGTACGTTTTGTGCTGCAATTGTATGTTGATAGCTTCGGGACCTGTATAAACCTTGTCTTTTAATTTATCGGTACGTTGATAATTTAGTACGGGAGCATTGCGAATATCCTCTTCAAAAAAGCTCTGAGCATCAAAGAAAACGAAATCCAGTTCTTTTTCTTCGCATTTGCTGTAGCACAGTTCCATTGCATCCTTTTCCAACAGATCATCACTATCCATGAAATAGATGTATCTTCCGTGGGCATGCGTGATGCCGGCATTGCGTGCCATTGACAATCCCTGATTGCTTTGCGAATACACCTGTATCCGACTGTCTGCCGCAGCCAGTTCTTCTACAACTTGCAGACTGTTATCTGTGGAGCCGTCATTGATGATGATGATCTCTAACTCCCGCAGTGTCTGATTCATAATGCTTTCTACTGCCTCCCGAACATATTTTTCGGTGTTATAGACAGGTATGACGACACTGACTTTTATTTCTTCATTTTCCATAAATACTGTGTATGGCTACTCTATTGTTGTTTGTTTTTGAGATCGTTTAAAGAGAGAGATTGGCTAGGTTTCTGTAAAGCTCCGCATATTCTTTTCCTATTTTTCCGCTGTTCATGTTTTCAATGGCATATGCATAATTGTCTTCCCCCTTCCTTCGGGCGGACAGTTGGCGGGCTGTCTCCAGTGCTCGTATGATATCAAATTTGTTGTCGGGGTGGAAGACGGGGTTGCCCGTATCTTGGAGGATTTCTCCTATATTCCCGATATTGGGACCTATGACCACTTTGTGAAAAAGGAAGGCGAGAGGTATACTGGCAGAGTTCAGAATATCTTTTCGTTGGATGAATATTACATCCGAAGCGGCCATGTAGTAAGGTAGGTCGCAGTTGTCTATAGGTTCGTCGCTGGCTCCGGCGTGCATTCTGCGCAGGCGGTTGAGCAAGGGTATAAGCAGGTAATATCCTGCCCGGGATGTCCAGCGCTTGAAGAAGTTGCTGCCATACCTGTTGAATCTCGAAAACGGGTACAGCCGTGGAGCAAGCAGGAACTTCTTTGCTTCATCCCATTTTCGGAACGCTCCGGTCACCATCCGCCTCTCTTCACGATTCCGGAACTTTCCGAACGACGTGACGATAAACGCCTCCTGCGGCAGATTAAGATACTGGCGTGCGCGTTCCACACTGATGTTCTCCTTGTACGTGTATTGATAAATATGATGCGGAATGATGACATTCCGGCTGTCCGCGTGTTTGGCTGCAAATTCGTCGAGACTGTAACGTCCCATGTGCACCACCACGTCGCTTTGTCCTTCGATAATGTCATAAGCACGGCCGATCACCTCGTTCGCATCATACGGACGGACATTGTGGCGCGTATACACGAACCGGGCCCCACGGGACCGGAAAAAAGCGATACGCTCCTTCAGGCGGCGAATCCTGTCCGGATCGTCACAATTCCATCCTATCACCTCTTCGGGCCATTGGAAGTGGATGATGTCATAAGGTGTATCCGAGTCCCAAAACTCATTCGTGGAACATCGTACGTCAATCCCCGTCGTCTTGATAGCATCGCATAAAATGGGAACAAAAAGATTATCCGTATCACTATTCTCGCTGAAAACGATTAATGCTTTTATCGGTGGATTGCCTATTTCATTGTCGTTCATGCTTATTTCTTTGTTTTTTGGTGGGCTTTTGCCATATACAAAGGTAATAAAAGATATGATACTTTTCATCTTTTTTGCTTTTTTTCGGTGTTGTGCCTTTATTCTTTGTGTGTCCGCCTTATCTCTCTGTCACTCTTTAGTTGTGAAACGAGTTCATATCTATGAGAAACAGGTTCTTGTCGAAGGGGATATGCTGCTCGTAGAGGTATTTCTGATAGTGGTAGTATATCGTTATGAGGCTCTGTACGCTGCATTTGGTCACTTCGTTTTCGTACCGGCTCAGGGTAGATATGCTGAGATTGGTTACATCTGCCGCCTCTTCAAGGTTCAGATTACATAGGTGACGTATGTAGATGATTCGTTCAACTTGTGCATGACAGTTTTCTTCAATACGCAGCCGGTCGTTAATTTCTTCTTTAGTTGCTCTTTCGTATCCTTTCATAATTTCTATCTTTTTACAAATAATGCCGCAAAGTTCATAGAAAAATGTCAAACATCGTTTGCAGTTCTGCAAGTAGTTTTTCGAAAAAGTATTTAGACCTTTGCAGAGTGAATTCGGGATGTTCTGAATCACAGTCATTTAATTGTAAGATATGAAGAAAGATCAGTATTTCAATTTAGAGGTAAATTTTTTGAGTAATGACAATATTGTCAGGATGATGATGGAACTTGACGCTGCGCAATCGCTCGGAATCTATATGATGCTTCTTACGCATCTGCGCAAAGCGGACAATTATGAAGCGTCCTGTTGTCCGCTTTGTATGGGGGCTTTCGCACGAATGTATGATTTGGATGCCGGTGTGTTGCAAAGGGTTCTCCGTGAGTTCGACCTTTTTGTGCTCGACGAAGAACGGCAAATGTTCCGGTCGCCTTATCTGGACAGGGTGATGGCGAAGCTCGAAGAAAGACGGATGATTAATGTGGCGAACGGCAAAAAAGGAGGTCGTCCGAAACGCATGGAGAGCACGCCGGAAACACCGATGGATAAAGGCGAAAAACCGAATCAAAACCAGAAGAGTAGAGAAGAGGAGAGAAGAGTTACTACTGTTGTCAAAGACAACAACAGTAGTAACGAAGAAAAGACAGAGAAAGAAAATTCTGCCGCCGCTTCTGACAGACTTCAGATCGTTTCTCCACCGGAGGATAGGGGACAGTTGCCCCTACAGCCGGTTCTTCCGTGGGAGATGCTGGTGGATCAGATGGCCGAATCGGAAAGTTACATGGAGTCGATGGCTATGCACTCCTGTATGGGCAAACTTTTCGTGGAACGGCAGGAGGAGGTGATCACTGCTTTTAAAGAGCATATCCGACGCTTTGGCAGGGAAGATGGCTTGCTGTTTTTGAGGGATGTGAAACTGTATTTCGGCAATTACCTCTCTCCGGGCGGACGTCCGGCTCAGGAGCTGAAGAAAAGGCTGCTCGGCAGTTGCCGGGAATCGGCTGAGGAAGAACTGTATCGCTTTGAACAACTCATTGGCGGGCAACGGACGTATCTTGGGCATCCGATTCCGAAGGATGCGCCTCCAAGGCCGGACAGGTCTGCCGTGTGGGATGAAGTGCATTGGAAGTGGGGAAATTAGCTCCGGATCTCTCTGACATCCGGCTACGTGAGCGTTGCCTTTCAGCTCAATGTTCGTTCATTCTCGGCTCGGTGCTCGTTCATGCTCAGCTCGGTGCTCATTCATGCTCAGCTCGGTGCTCGTTCATGCTCGGCTCGCTGCTTATCGGTGTTCAGCTCGCTGCCCATCGGTGTTTAGCTCGGTACCCATTGATGCTTAGCTTTCCGCCTGCATTGGGAACTGATAGAAAAATTGTTAACTGAAGTTTCGCAAGTTCTTTATAATATTGACAAACAATAGTATCTCAATTGGAGTTGACTAAAAAGTCGGTTCTACCTTTATTCTCCTCCTTCGGGAAGGAGGAGTACCCGTAGGGGGAGGTGGTAGGTAAATACGCAATGCTTTTATTCACAGTAAATTAGGTGCAACCTTATTTTACCTACCACCCCGCCCTACGGGCACCCCTCCTTCCTGAAGGAGGGGAATTAAGATAGTTTTGATAACGCAAAGGTAACCTGCGAAACTTGAATTATTAATACAACTTAAAATCTCCTTTTCGAAAGGGAGGAATAGAAACAAGAAATATGAGAAATTTTGCTAATTATCATGTCGATGTCCGCAGGCATACCAGCGGTGTCGTTAAAACCATTTGCGAGCAATGCCTCCCGACGAGGCACAACAAGCGTGACCGTTCGCTGCGGGTCAATATCGACACAGGACATTGCCATTGCTACCATTGCGGAGCCGACTTCTACGTCCCCGACGATGCCGAAGAGCGTGCGAAAACCGAGCGACAGGCTGCCCGTAAACGTCGTGCGGCATCTGCCGTTCCCCAGCATTTCCACCGTCCGGTGTTCGACGCTTCGAAGACGACGCTTTCCGAAGCTACGGAGCGTTGGCTGGTAGAGACGCGTTGCATTCCGCAGTCCGTCATCGTCGGTCTGCGCATCACGGAGCAGGAAGAGTTTATGTCGCAATCCGGCACGAAAGAGCGGTGCGTCTGTTTCAACTATTTTGAGGACGGGAAACTCGTCAACACCAAGTTCCGCAGCGGTGCCAAAAACTTCAAAATGGTGCAGGGAGCCGAACTGATTCCCTACAATATCGATTCCGTGCTGGGACAGGACACCTGCATCATCCACGAAGGCGAACTGGATGCCGCGTCCTCCCTTGCCGCCGGATTCAAAAGCGTGATCTCCGTACCTGCCGGAGCAAACGCGAACCTTTCGTGGCTCGACCGCTTCATGGAGTCGCACTTCGAGAATCTGAAAGACATCATCATAGCCGTAGACACCGACTCTGCCGGGCTCAAACTGCGTGACGAACTGGTTAACCGTCTGGGTGCCGAACGCTGCCGTGTGGCCGTCTACGGACCGGGGTGCAAGGATGCCAATGAACATCTTGTCAAATATGGGATCGACAGCCTTCGCATCGCCATCGAGCAGGCGGAAGAAATCCCTCTTGAAGGCATCTTCACCGCCGCCGATCTGCACGAAGACCTGCGGGCATTGTTCGACAACGGCTTCGGTCCCGGAGCGGAAACGGGCTGGGAGGAGATGGATAAGATTTGTACGTACGAACGTAGGCGGCTAGTCATCGTTACGGGCATACCGGGGGCCGGAAAATCGGAATGGCTGGACGAACTGGTGTTGCGCCTCTGTATGCGCCATCAGTGGAAGATCGCGTTTTTCAGTCCGGAGAATAATCCCATCGTCTACCATCTCCGCAAGTTGATCGAGAAACTGACCGGACGCCGTTTTCAAAACGGTTGCGGCATGACGGAAGGACTTCTGCTCCGTTCGGAAGAGTTTCTTGCCGAAAACGTCTGTCACATCGCCCTCAAAGGCAGCGCCACTCCGGAACGGGTGCTTGCCAAAGCCCGTGAACTTGTCCTGCGTCGGGGATGCCGCATCTTCGTCTTCGACCCGGTCAACCGTTTCGAGCATACCCCCGCGCCGGGGCAATCGGAAACGCAGTATCTTTCCAATTTTCTGAATCTGTTTACGGAGTTTGCCACGCAATATAACTGTCTGGTGATTCTTGTGGCGCACCCCCGAAAGATGAACCGCAATCCGGTGACGAACCATACTCCGCGTCCGGATATGTACGACGTAAACGGGTCTGCCGATTTCTTCAACAAGGCGGATTACGGCTTGGTAGTGGAGCGTGACAAGGAGGTCGGAGTGACACGTGTCTATGTCGAAAAAGTGAAGTTCAAACACCTCGGAGCGGGTGGTGTGGCTACTTTTGTCTACGATCCCGTCAGCGGACGTTACCTCCCCTGCGAAGAGTCCCAAGACCCGTCCGTCCCTCCGGAACAACGGGTCAGAAACACTGTCAATGATAGCTCGTGCTGGTTGCCGGAGAAGGAGCTGTTTGAATAGGTAATAGGTAATAAGTATTAGGTATTAAGTATTAAGTATTAGGTAATAAGTAATAATCGTAGCTGGTGAGGGTGGTGGGTAACAGGTCACGGGGATGAGTAACGGTGCGGATCACTGGTTGAATGGTGATTCATTTTGATACCGGTTTACTTTATTTTCGCACAGTTTTGAGATAAATACGGATTCATGAAACGTCATCCGATAGAATGATTATATTTGCAATTCGATTCTAAGAAACAAATAATAAACCATTAATCTGTAAACAATGAGATTTAGTAACGTAAGATTATTAGTAAAGGACTTCGCCGGATGCTTCAAATTCTACACCGAACAACTCGGATTAGAGCCGGCTTGGGGAGATGAGAATAGCGGATACGCCAGTTTTAAAGTAGCCGACGGAATAGAAGGTCTCGCCCTTTTTGTATCCGACTGGATGGCGCCTTCGGCAGGTAATGCAGATAAGCAGCAGCCTGTTGGGATGCGTGAAAAATTAATGATCTCATTCAGTGTGGATAACGTGGACGAAACCTTTGTCGCACTGAAAGCAAAAGGCGTGACATTTATCAGTGAGCCTACGGATATGCCCGATTGGGGGATGCGTACCCTGTACCTGCGCGATCCCGAAGAAAATCTTATAGAACTCTTTACCCCTTTGGCACCGGAGAAATTTAGCCAGGAACTTATCGAAGAAGATCAGAAATTTCATTAAGAGACACGGCTGAAATGCAACGTGCTCATCCGAGTGAGCCGGAAAATGATATTGAATGGGGCTGTCCGAAAAGAGAACGTCTGCTATCGTTTTGCTCTGTCATCCTAAGTCTGCCGAAGAATCAGCTCTTTATATTAGTTAAAGAAGAGATTCTTCTTCGTGTGCTGAATGATAGATTGATAGTATTTATCTACTTTTCGGACAGCTTTATACGTTAATTCGGTATCTTGCCCGGAACTATTCTTATTTTGTTTTAACTGCTGATTGGCACCAATACTTAATACTTATCTTCAAGGTTCTTGCAGCACTTCTACGATCAGCCGTACTTGTGCGGGTGTGTAGTGTCTGCTTCGGGGATTCATGCCGGTGGATAGCAGGCGTTCTTTTAGTCCGGGTGCGGCTTCGATCCATTCGTTGAAGCGGTCTACTGCGCTTTGTTGCTGGACGTTGGGGATATATAGCATGGCGAGTTCTCCTTTTCCGTAGCTGCGGTATTGGAAGGATTTTTCTTCTTCCTGTTTTTGCAGGGTATCTGTATTTGCTTTCATTCTTGATTTAATTGTAGGGTGTTGTAATGGGTATAAAGTTACTGTTTTTTACTGGATTTAGCAAATTTGTTGCTCATGAAAGTGTTGCTTTTATGCTTGTATTATTTAGTTGTTATTCACGTTGTCTGCTTGTCTTTTGGGCGGTGTTTATTCGGGGCTGATTGGGAGCTTTTTCAGCTTTTATCTGCTTTATGGTTACTTTGTATTCGCTTTTAGTATGCTTTCAATCTGTTTCTAATTCACTTTATTCTGCTTTATGCTGTCTTAATCCGTCTTAATCCGTCTTTATCCGTTTTATCCCGTCATAGTCCGGTGCAGTCCGTCGTAATCCGGGAAATTGCCGGTGCATTGCCGTATCTTTGTTTCACCAACAGAAAGGGAGAATGTCCTTCTTTTCTTTAATACAAATTCAGTATGGCAACAGTGTCTGTGGTGCGCTATCAGCGCAAAAAAAAGATTGGTGATGACAAATCGCCGATGGTGTATGTGCTCAAACCCAAGCCGGGGGAATCGAAACTTTATTCTATCGAGTCGCTGGCGCGTGAGATCGAGTCGATCGGTTCGCTTTCGGTGGAAGATGTGGAGCATGTGATGCAATCCTTTGTCCGTTCGATGAAGAAGGTGCTCGTAGCGGGGAATAAGGTAAAGGTTGATGGCTTGGGGATTTTCTATACCACGCTTACTTGTCCCGGTGTGGAACTGGAAAAGGACTGTACGGTGAGGAATATCACTCGTGTCAACCTTCGTTTCAAGGTCGATAATGCTCTGCGGCTTGCCAACGACAGTACGGCAACCACACGTGGTGGGGACAATAACATGGTCTTCGAACTCATCTCCAAGAATGTGCCGGCTTCGGGAGGAAGCGGTGATGGCGGAGGCTCCGGTAGTGGCGGCGGCAGCGGCTCCGGTGGCGGTTCCGGTTCCGGTGGCGATGGAGGGGAAGAGGAAGCTCCCGATCCTACCGTTTAGTCCGGTAAGTACATCAGCATCATTAATGTGTGATACCTGTAAATGAATAACCTGTAAAAATGAAAAGTTATGATTGACAAGATTTTGGAGATTGCATTGGAGATCCTGTTTTTCTTCCGCAGGAAGAGAAAAGGAAAACGAACGAAAGGGCAGGTCGATGAGGAAGATTGACCTGATTGTGATCCACTGTTCCGCCTCTAGGGCGGACAGGGATTTCACGGAAACAGACCTTGAAGTGTGCCACCGCCGGCGGGGATTTAACGGGATCGGCTACCACTTTTATATCCGGAAAAATGGCGACATCAAGACTACCCGCCCCATTGAACGGATAGGAGCTCATGCGAAAGGTTTTAATCAGACAAGTATCGGTATTTGCTATGAGGGCGGACTTGACTGTCACGGGCGGCCTGCCGATACCCGTACCGAATGGCAGATACACTCGATGCATGTGCTTGTGCTTACGTTGTTGCGTGATTATCCCGGTTGCCGGGTGTGCGGACATCGTGACCTGAGTCCTGATCTGAACGGGAACGGGGAGATCGAGCCGGAGGAATGGGTGAAGGCTTGTCCGTGCTTTGATGCGGAGGAGGAGTGGGCTTGACGAAACTTGCTAATGAATATGATTCAGGCACGGTTTTCATAGGGAAATTTTAGGCACGGATGATACGGACGCCAACACGGATTTGAGAGGCTGCGCAGCCAAATCCGTGTTAATTCGTGTCATCTGTGCCTTTTCTTTTCTTTCACGGTGAGGCTTTATTCTTCTCCGTGCTCGGTATGAATAAACTTTTTGTTCGCTCCTTTCAGTCGGAACATATTGGCTATCATTGCCAGTGCCAGTGTCGGAATCTGCAGGATTGCTTTTCCTAATTTCCGGTTTAGCAACTTTCCCGGCACAGGTATGATCATGGCGGCAACTTGAGCGGCTGACAGTATCCACCATTTGATGGCTGTATACCATTCGTATCCTCCGCTTTGCAGACTCATTAGTAAGCCGATTGCGGTAAAGAGTAAAGTGAAACCGAAAACTCCCGCCAGTTGTATCAGACGGGGAGGCAGCATCCATTGAAGAATCTTGTCGCAGTAGTCGATATTTTCCTGAATCAGTGCTTTCGGGAAATCGGGCAAGGAAGCCCGCAATGCACCGTATTGTGCTGCAATCCATCGTTTACGCTGATTTTTGATACCTTCTTTTTTCTGTGTTTTTTCATCGTATACAGGCAGTTGTTCCAGATATTCGATATGAATGCGTTGTTTTAGCAACAGGGCTTCCAGCTCCTTGTCTTCGCCCGATGTTTGCAGATGTCCTACATTTCGGCGGAACCAATGAACGTCGAATGCCATTCCGGAACCGGCTAATCCGGCTGACAATCCTATCGCGTTGTGCCCGCTACGGAAGAATCCGTTGTTTATTTCTTCGCTGATCGCATCCAGAACAGCGATGTCTGTATTCATGTTTTTTCCTGTGCGGTGGGCTTGTATGGCATGCAGGCCGGACTCAAAAGCACGGTTGATTTCTGCGAGGAAATTGGGAGTCGTTACATTGTCGGCATCCATGATCACTACTACGTCATAAGATTCGTTGGCAGTGACGTTCATTGCCAGCGTAAGGGCTTTGGCTTTGGAACTATTGGTATAGTCGGCTACTTGCAAACAGATGGGGAGTGTTTGTAGGGCAGCATTCGTGTCCGGCTGCATCTGATCGGAGATGACAAGAACGTCGTACATTTCTTTGGGATATTCCTGTTCGAGGAAACTACGGATAGTGGAGACGATCACCCTGTCTTCCTTGTATGCAGGGAAGAGTACAAGAAAACGACGCAGGATACGTGCTTCGGAAAGTTTTCGCGGACGATAGAATTTGGAGGCAATGGCGTAGAACAGCAGATAACCGACACAAAGTGCCAGAAGAATAAAGAGAATCCAGTCAATAAAGGTGTACATGGTCTTTCATTTTTAAGGGTTATCGGATAGGAGAGGTGACAGAAAAGCTTCTGACAACGCCTTTCCATACTGCGGCAAATAAATCGAAACGACCTTTCACGGCAAACTGAAGACTATTTTTTCCGGCAGCTATGGTAGATTGATAAAGAATGGAGAGCAGCCGTTGAGCACCTTTCCGGTTGCGGCGGGTGTAGAGCAAACGGTTGCGCGTCATGTAGAAGGTACGTAGCTTGCTGAACTGTCCGGTGCTCTGGCTTTCTTTGTGGAAGACGGTGCAACGAGGCTCATACCATAGTTCGTAACCGGCATTTGTCATCTGTGTACACCAGTCCATTTCTTCATAATACAGGAAGAATATTTCCGGCATTTCTCCTACTTTCTCAATGACTTCACGTTTTACCATGAGTGCCGCCCCATGCAGGTAGGGGGTCGTGTGCGGGGTGTCGAACGTGCCGTCGTCCGGACAGCCGAAACCTGTCATTTCGTTGCGTATAGTGATTGCCGACAGGGGGGTGAATCCGGCAAACTGTATGTTTTGCGGAGGAAAGGCAAAGCGTATCTTCGGAGAGACGGCTCCGATGTTTTTCTGACTTTCCAGTCGCTCTGTCAGGTAGTGGAATCCGTCTGATTCAACATAAGTGTCATTGTTTATCAGAAAGATATAGGCTCCTTTAGCTACTCTGATCCCCAGATTATTTCCACCGGAGAAGCCTAGGTTCGACTCGCTCCGCAGGGTGATTATATCGGAATATAGCTCCTTGATTTTAGCCGCTTCGTCTTCGCGCGAAGCATTGTCTACGACGATGATTTCATAGCTCACGGAATGTACATGTGTTTGCAGCGATTCTATTAATTCGCAAGTGTCTTTAAAGCCGTTGTAGCAAACTGTGATAAAGGAGACTTGAGGTTCGTTCATCATAATCTATTGTTCGTTTTTCAGTTCTGTTTCTTTACTTTGCTGCATCCGTTTGTCGATGTATGGTCCTGCGAAGCAGAGGGCGAAGGCCGTATATATGGGGATGGAGTTGGGATATTGCATTACGTCGTTGGCATAGGCTGCCAGATAGAATCCGGCAGCGGTACAGAGCCAGGCAGTAAGTAAGCCTCGCAGGCGTTTGTTCATGATCTTGAACATCAGTATCCATCCGCACCATGCAAAAAGGACTCCGTGAACAGCCAAGTAGAGAACTAGACCGATGATTCCGGTTTCTACCCATACTGAGACTAACCAGGAATCCGGTGGATAGGGCATACGTTCTTTGGGATAGAAACGGTCGCCTTTGGATAACCCTATCCCATATCCAAAAGGCTTGTGGATCATCAATTCTCTCATTTTCTTTCGATTGTCTACACGTAATTGATAGGAAGCGTCTTGGCTAGGACGAAATGCGGAACGCATTTTGCGGATATATTGATTGTCATCTCCTATATTGGTACATACAAAAAACAAGAATAACAAGGCAAGAACTGAAATACCTGTAATACATGCTTTGCGATTGCGTGAAAGAATAATGAAACTCCCTAAAGCACCGATAGGCAGAGCTATCGCAGCGCGTGTACCAGAAATTCCCATTCCATAAATGGCGGCAATAATGACAATTATAAAATAGATTTTCAGCCATACACCTTTTATATAAAAAAGTGAAATTCCAAAGAGTGAAACACCCATAGCCATGTGTACGCCGAAGTTTGCTGCGTCACTGAAGAATGAGAAATAACGAATACCGGACCAAATAATATGAGTTCTTGCTCCTCCCAAAACGTATAGAAAGTACTGCTCACGTTCATTAAAACCATAGTTTTTTTGCCAATATCCTTTGGCTGCTGCCAAGAGGATAAAAAGAGACCATATAATTAGAAGCCACTGAATCCCCTTAATGTTACGGATTGCTAACGGTACGATGACAGCACATACAATAGGATATATGAGATAATGGGTGATGGAGATATTCCATGCTGCCTGAACATTGTTCGGATTAGCTATCTCTAATATGCAATAAACTCCCCATATCAGAAAAAGCATAAGCATACCATTACGACTTTCCGACCAGTCAATTTTTTCATGCATTCCGTACGCAAAAAGCAAAACAACTACAAACAATGTACACATTAATGTTGCTACTCCTAATGGTATGTCTGTCACTGCATAAGCTGCTGCCAGCAGAAATTGGAGAGTGAAAAGTGTATAGAAACTTTGTTTTGAATATTTGATAATCAATAAGAAAATAGCTGTCATTAAAGGCAATGAACTAATCGTCAGAAAGAAAGGAAGGGAGGTACGAAAGAACATTTTGTATAATATATACAATCCTCCTGCCAATAGTAAATGTACCCATCCTTTATTGGCAAAATAGCTACCGGCTACTGTTAGGTATTGACTGTATTTTCCTTTATCATTCGTCATCTTCATCTCCTGCTGTTGCCGGCTGCTTCTTTCTTTTTGTGAACGTAAATATACTTTCTGTCAATGCTAATTGTGACAGTCGGTAAACTATTTTCCTCCAAAGTGTAAATGGTGGAAGCATACCAGTGTAGTCTTCAACCACATTGCGGGATGCATGTGTCAAGTAAACATAAAGTGGAGTTTTACCTACTTGTTGACTTAGCTTTTCTGACAAAAGCTTATCTGTCTCTTTCCAACCACGGTCAGCACGGGCTACGAGTATATTTAGATTAGCTTCTTGTAGTAATTCCAGCGATATGCTAGCTTCTCGCAGGTTGGGATATTCAACGATGAGAATATCTTCTTCCTCTGATGTGTATAGATCGGTAATGCTTTTGGCCAGGTTGTATTCTCGTGAATCAATTCTGAAGTCTGACTTCCATGTTATTACTTTTGTTTTAAGTCCGATACTGTTCCAGTATTTTTTTAGGGCTTCGATCACATAACTTTTGCCTTCCCCGCCTTCTGTGCTAATAAAATTGATAATGTAGGGCAATCCTTCTTTCTTTTGCTGACAGAAACGAAGGATACTATTGCTTAACTGTTTTGTAGCTATACTTTTTGATTCTTCGACATGATTGTGATACTCTAAAATAGAGTCTTTTGGAAAGGCGCCTAACATCGGAAGTCCAATCAAACGACGTGTACGAATAGAATCGCGTAGAGTACGGTCTAATAATTCAAGAATTAAGAAGAATCCCAAAATAAATAAGAAGGTACCGGCACACGCTGCCATCACCATTTTTTTCAAAGGAGTGGGCATGGCACTGATCGGATATGCCGGAGCATTCAACACTTTTAATGCAGCGGAGGTCATTTCCAAATTTTTTCTACGCATGAGGGCATCATTGTAGCTTTTCAATACAGACAAGTAATTTTGCTCTATAAAAGTTATGTTACGCTCTTGACGTTTGATAGTGGAACCTACTGGTGCAAACTGTCTGTATTTCTCGTTGAGGTCTATACGGCTTTGCTGTATAATTTGTAAGTCTGATTTGGCTTTTTCGTATTGCATGGTTACTTCAAGCCACTGTTCTATGATGTTCTCTTTAGCTATTCCTTCTTTGGTATATTTGTTCTCTACATATTTATTTGAAAGCTCGGAAAGCTCCTTGCGCGTTTGATTTAAGCGATTCTTATATTCCTGTAATGAGGCTTCTTGATTCTGATGATCACTTGAAATCGTCTCCATTTCTGAGATTTTTCCTGTAAGCGAAGCGGCTTCATTTAGTTTATCCAAGAACTGAAGATTGTTGATTACATGTTTGGCATTGCTGCCCATTTGCTTTTCCAGTTCGTTTAACATTGCTTTGGCGCTATTGTATGCAATCAGTACGTTTTGTTCACGTAACTCAAACTCTTTGTTGATGGCAGCGATTTCTTTGGTCTCATCGTAATAATTAATAACACGTTTTTCTACGTTATATTGCGTTAGTGAGTCTTCTTTAAGCCGAAGTTCCTTTCCGATGCGTTGAAGTTCGCTTTTAAAATATTCGATAACTTTATCTGTTTCACCATAGCGGATTGCACTGTATTCGTTTACAAATTCTTTGGTCAGGATGTCGATGGTATTATAGGCGATACCCGGATCACTTGCCGTATAACTTATTTCAATCAGATCGCTGGCACCTTTACGCGCTACTCTGATTGCTCTGAGATCATTATAAGAGTAATAGGGCAAATTATAATAGAATACTCCATAGAGATAGTTTGCTTGAGTCGGTCTCAAGTAATTGAAAAAGTTGGCTACCGTTTTATCTTCGCTGTTTTTATCTATTAATGACAGTATTTCTTTCCCGTTCGGACTATTCTTTAGGTGTTCATATATTCTGTTGTAATTGCTGGCTTTGATGAATTCATTGTCTTCTTTTGGATTACCTTTGATCAGACTTCGGGCATATAATCGCATAGATACCCGTTTGAGTGTACTTTCAGCCTTGATAATGTTCATTAGGTTATCCATAGCGTTCTGAGTTGTCGCCCAATCCACTTTGTTATTTCCACCTTCTAGATTGTAGCCGGAAGCAGCACCAGTGTAGAGGGTTGCCTCTACATTATATGTTTTGCCTATCATGCGTTTTCCAAAATAGTAAACAGCAAATGTTATAATGGCTGTTCCAATTAGTAACCACCAACGGATACGATATAGGAATCTGCTGATATAAAGGATGTATTCCATAAATGTATGTTTATTTGTTTCTTAAAATGGGAGTGTGGGTGATTAACTCAAGTATCATTAAACTCTTGCTTAGTTCGAATTTGCTGTTTTCGAATTTCTCTTGTGCGTCAGATTGGCGAGACTTTTCAGATGATAAAGTCCCCGAGTCAATAGCTCCATTCGAGAAATCCTTTTCAGCTATACTATATTGTACATTAGCAAGCATGAGGGCTTCGGCATTAAGTTTAAGAATGTTTAATTGGGAGGTCGCAGTTGCGTATAGGAGGATAATTTCCTTTTTCATTTCCTCAAACTTAACTTCTTTTTCAAGCTGGGCAGTGCGCACATTCAGTTTTTGACGTTTTACCCGTGCTGTCAGGTCAAAGAGCCCGTCTAAAGGAATATTGACTCCTGCACCTACCGTATATCCGTTCTGTGCCTGTGTTGCATAGGTCAGGTAAGGTGCAATCGCTACATCGGTATAAGTAGACTCGTTACCGAACATACCATATTGGTAGCTGCCCCGTAAACTGAAAAAGCCTAAGAAGGCACGCTTCTCTTTTGCCAGAAGTTTCCGTTCAATTTGTTCTTTTACTGAAGCTAATTCGTAAGTCGGAGCGCTTTTTGCGTTCTCGAAAAGAAGATCCAGCGGTGGAAGTGTAATGCTGGAATAATCACTTGGCTGTAGTTTTGAGTAATCGCTTACCTCTTGCGCAGTTACGCTTCCCATGGAGGCAAACAAAAATAATAATCCTCCGAAGAGGTATCTGATTTGTTTCATAAATTAACCCTATTATCTGCTTTTGCTGTGTTATAGCAACGCAAATATAAGGATTAATTTTATTTAATGATGTTCTTATGGAATCATTTTTATTATCTTTCTTGTTAATTATCGGCAAATACTTGTTTAGAATGCCTCCGTCATGTTGAAATAGAACAAATTCTGCTTGTTCACCATGTCTCTGCCGAAGTCGAGACGGACGTTCATACGGGGCTGAACTTCAATGCGTAAACCAAGTCCCAGATTAGGAAGTACACCTTCGATTTTGCCCGGAGTAGGGCCCATGAAGCCGCATCCCCCCCATGCTACATAGCCTACATGATTCAGCATCTTCTTTACCCAATTGCTTTTGTCCGTATTTATCATCTGACGGTATTCTGCCATCATCACGTGGGATGACTTGTCGCGAAACTGTCCCATGTAGTAACCGCGAAGGTCGAAAGGAGTGCCGCTGAGCGCGTATTTAGTCAATGGAACATTGCCGAATACATTCTTTGTCTGCACCGTCCATGCCAATACTTTACGTTTGCCGAGAGTCTTGTATTGGCGGTAGTCTATTTCCAAACGATAGAAATTATTATCGCTTCCGAAGGCTTCGTTGTACATCATCCCACGAAAGTCCAGATACGTTCCCCGGTAAGCATTGGCGGGAACGTCACGGGTGTCGTATGTCAGCAGGAAGCCGAGTCCGGAACTGAGGTTAGAATAACCGTGATCCGTACCGCCGGCGGCAATATACGATGGTTGCTCTATCATTCCTGCGGCAGGTTTAGTGATCTTATCATAATTAAAGTCGATCTGCGGACCGGCAAAGAAGTTGCTTTTCCCCAGACGGAATAAAAACCACGGATTCACCTGCACACCGCTATAACGGTATTCGCTGGTGTCTTCGCCACGCGGATAGTCCTTGTTGGTGCTGTATCCGATGCCGTAGAAATTTTCCAGTGTATTCTTATATGCGAAGACTCCGAAGATGCGGAAGCGGTCGCCTTTGAAGAAAAGCTGCGGTTTGGTGAACAGGTTCAGTCCTCCTTCGAACATCAGGGCGATGGCCATCGGCACCACCGAACGTTGCTGGGTAGTATCACTCGGATTCATCCGGAACGTCATCAATGCACTACCGCCGATCAGTAATCCGAAGTCCGGAGTATAGCTGGGGCCACCTAATATATTATAATGTAGATTACGTTTGGCTACACGCTGGCGTCGCAATTCTTTTTTGGAAAGGGTGGGGGTGGAATCTGTCGGGGCTACCCCGACTTCGTCAACAGAAGTTGTAGTCGTTTGCAGTTCATCGCTTTTTACTGCCGTGTCAGCCGTTTGAGCTAACAAAATATTGATGAATAGAAACATCATCAATACACCTATTATATATCTTTTCATATTCTTTCTTGAAATCCGCTGCAAAGGAAACTATTTTATTTCGATTAGTTTTCATTCTCATAGATAATAAATCTAAAAAAGAATCGTATTTTTGCCAATTAATAATATGTAAAACGAAATTGCCAACGGATTACTATTAGCATACAGGCAAAGTTAATTTATAAACGATCTATAATGAATAAACGAATTTTATCAGTTTTTGTTTGCTGTGCCCTTTACTATTCTGCACAGGCACAGGACGCGAAAGGCGGCATCAGCGCTGACATGATGCAGCAAATCAAACAGAGTTATCAAGGCACTTCTACCGACAAGGCTATCCGGAACGCCATCAGCAACAACGACATCCGTAAGCTTGCCCTGAACCAGGACAACATGAAGGGAATGGATACGCATTTTTCTGTCAAAGTGAACTCCAAGGGGATCACCGATCAGAAATCGTCCGGACGCTGCTGGCTCTTCACCGGCCTGAACGTAATGCGTGCCAAAGCCATCGACAAATACAATCTGGGTTCTTTCGAATTCTCGCAAACCTATCCTTTCTTTTTCGACCAGCTGGAAAAGGCCAACCTTTTCCTCCAAGGAGTCATCGACACCAGTGACAAGCCTATGAACGATAAAATGGTGGAATGGCTGTTCCGCAATCCGTTGAGTGACGGCGGCACATTCACCGGAGTAGCGGACATCGTAAGTAAATACGGTCTCGTCCCCAAAGACGTGATGCCCGAAACGAACAGCAGCGAAAACACAGCCCGCATGGCGAATCTGATCGCTCTGAAACTTCGCGAACAGGGGTTACAACTCCGTGACATGGCTTCGAAAAAAGCTAAACCTGCCGCTATAGAGAACGCTAAAGTGGAAATGTTGAGCACCATTTACCGTATGCTTGTCCTGAACTTGGGCGTACCTCCCACAGAATTTACCTGGACGCAATATAACGCCAAAGGCGAGCCTGTAGAAACCGCCATCTACACCCCGCTTTCTTTCCTGAAGAAATACGGTGACGAAAAGCTGATCGACAACTACGTCATGCTCATGAACGACCCTAGCCGCGAATACTACAAATGTTATGAAATAGACTACGACCGCCACCGCTACGACGGCAAGAACTGGACATACGTCAACCTCCCGATCGAGGACATCAAGGAGATGGCCATCGCCTCTCTGAAAGACAGCACCATGATGTATTACTCCTGCGACGTCGGCAAGTTCCTGAACTCTGACCGTGGTCTGCTCGACGTCAAAAACTATGATTACGACTCATTGATGGGCACCACCTTCGGCATGGACAAGAAGCAGCGTATCCAAAGCTTTGCCAGCAGCTCCAGTCACGCCATGACCCTCATGGCAGTCGATCTGGACAAAAACGGAAAACCGACCAAATGGATGGTTGAAAATAGTTGGGGTGCCGGAGCCGGCTATCAGGGACATCTCATCATGACCGACGAATGGTTCGACGAATATACCTTCCGTCTTGTTGTGGAAACGAAATACGTGACCCCGAAAGCACTCGAAGTCTTGAAACAAAAACCGATCCGCCTACCGGCGTGGGATCCAATGTTTGCCGGCGAAGAATAACCAACCGACAATCACGCTGCATAGACTTGTGCGCGCAGGTCTTCCAGCCTACTTTATTAAAGAACGTGTGCGAACACAAAAGGAATTACGGATATTTTTCCGTAATTCCTTTCTTTTTTCCTCCCGAATCACATTATTATTTATTACTTTTGCGGCAAATTTTATGAAACCATTATTTTATATAGCATGGCAAATGTAATAAAGTTACGTAAAGGCCTTGACATAAACCTGAAAGGTAAAGCTGCTGAAACGTACGCAACAGTGAAAGAACCGGGATTTTACGCACTCGTACCCGATGATTTTCCTGGAGTGACGCCGAAGGTAGTCGTAAAAGAGCAGGAGTATGTGATGGCTGGTGGACCCTTGTTTATCGACAAGTATCATCCTGAAGTGAAATTTGTTTCGCCCGTGAGTGGCGTGGTGACGAGTGTTGAACGTGGTGCTCGCCGCAAGGTGTTAAACATCGTAGTAGAGGCGGCTGCCGAACAGGACTACGAAGAATTTGGAAAGAAGAATGTTGCCTCAATGGATGCTGATGCTGTGAAAACCGCTTTGTTGGAAGCCGGTATTTTTGCGTTTATCAAACAACGTCCTTATGACATCATCGCCGACCCGACGGTTACCCCGAAGGGAATCTTCGTATCTGCATTCGACACCAATCCGCTGGCTCCCAACTTCGAATTTGCTTTGAAAGGAGAGGAAGCAAACTTCCAGACCGGACTCGATGCTCTCGCCAAAATGGCAAAAACTTACCTGAGTATCAGCGTAAAACAAAACGCTACTGCACTGACTCAGGCTAAGAACGTTACAATTACTGCATTCGACGGACCGAACCCTGCCGGTAACGTAGGTGTTCAAATCAATCACATCGCTCCCGTATCCAAAGGTGAGACTGTGTGGACGATCGACCCGCAGGCAGTTATCTTTATCGGCCGTCTCTTTAATACAGGCCGTGTGGATTTCACCCGTACAGTAGCTGTGACTGGTTCCGAAGTGTTGAAACCTGCTTACTGCAAACTTCAGGTAGGTGCGTTGCTGACTAACGTATTTGCCGGAAATGTAACGACAGGCAAGGATCTGCGCTACATCAGTGGTAATGTGTTGAGCGGAAAACAGGTATCACCGAACGGATTCCTGGGAGCTTTCGACAGCCAGCTGACTGTAATTCCCGAAGGTGACGACATTCACGAAATGCTTGGTTGGATTATGCCGCGTTTCAACCAGTTCAGTGCCAACCGCTCTTATTTTAGCTGGTTAATGGGCAAAAAAGAATATACGTTGGATGCCCGCATCAAAGGTGGCGAACGTCATATGATTATGTCAGGTGAATACGACAAGGTATTCCCAATGGATATCTTGCCCGAATATCTGATTAAAGCTATCATCGCCGGTGATATTGACCGTATGGAAGCGTTGGGTATCTACGAAGTGGCTCCCGAAGACTTCGCTCTTTGCGAATTCGTCTGCTCTTCGAAAATGGAACTGCAACGTATCGTCCGTGCCGGACTCGACATGCTCCGTGCTGAAATGGCATAAATCAATGCCCGCATGGCAAATCGTAAATTGTAAATCGTAAAATAGTAAATATATTAATGAAAGCGTTAAGAAATTATCTCGATAAGATAAAGCCGAACTTTGAAGAGGGCGGCAAATTCCACGCATTCCAGTCGGTGTTCGACGGCTTCGAAACATTCCTGTTCGTGCCCAGCAAGACTGCGAAAACGGGAACGCACATACACGACGCGATCGACAGCAAGCGTATTATGTCGATTGTGGTTATTTCGTTAGTACCGGCGCTGCTGTTCGGTATGTACAACGTAGGTTACCAGCATTTCACCCACACGGGTGCTACTGGCAGCTTCATCGAAATGTTTATTTACGGATTTCTGGCTGTATTGCCTAAAATTATCGTATCATACGTTGTTGGTCTGGGGATTGAGTTCGTCGTAGCTCAATGGAAGAAGGAGGAAATTCAGGAAGGATTCCTTGTTTCCGGTATTCTGATCCCGATGATCGTTCCGGTAGACTGTCCGCTTTGGATTCTTGCCGTAGCAACTGCATTCTCTGTTATCTTTGCAAAAGAAGTATTCGGTGGTACGGGTATGAATGTGTTCAACGTAGCGTTGATCACCCGTGCATTCCTGTTCTTCGCATATCCTACCAAGATGTCCGGTGACGCCGTTTGGGTATCGGGCGATACCATTTTCGGTATGGGACAGGCTGTAGACGGTCTGACTGTGGCTACCCCGCTGGGACAAGCCGCTACAACGGGTACGGTTCCTGCATTCAACATGGATATGATAACAGGTCTTATTCCCGGTTCTATCGGTGAAACAAGTGTGATCGCCATCCTGATCGGTGCCGTTATCCTGCTGTGGACAGGCGTTGCAAGCTGGAAGACGATGCTTTCTGTATTCGTTGGTGGTGCATTCATGGCCTGGGTATTCAATGCTATCGGCATGGAAAACAACACAATGGCTCAGATGCCTTGGTACGAACACCTCGTACTGGGTGGTTTCTGCTTCGGTGCCGTGTTCATGGCTACCGACCCTGTGACATCCGCACGTACGGAAAGAGGTAAATACATCTTCGGATTTCTGATCGGTGTGATGGCTATCATTATCCGCGTACTGAATCCGGGTTATCCCGAAGGTATGATGCTTGCCATCCTGCTGATGAACATCTTCGCTCCGCTGATCGACTACTGTGTAGTACAGAGTAATATCAGCCGTCGCGAGAAACGCGCTGTTAAGTCTAACCAATAATACCGAATGAAAATGAATACAAATAGTAATAGTTATACTATCATTTATGCTTCGGTAATGGTTATTATCGTTGCATTCCTGCTGGCATTCGTTAGTTCTTCACTGAAAGCTACACAAGACAAGAATGTGCAGTTGGACACTAAAAAACAGATTCTTGCTGCATTGAACATTAAAAATGTAGAAGACGCTGATGCCGAATATCAGAAATATGTAAAAGGTGATATGCTGATGAACGTAGACGGCACGCTGACTGAAAACACAGGTGAGTTTGCTACCAACTACGAGAAAGAAGCAAAAGAACAACAACGTCTGCACGTATTTGTATGCGATGTGGATGGCCAGACTAAATATGTATTTCCAGTTTACGGTGCCGGTCTTTGGGGTGCTATCTGGGGATATGTTGCTTTGAACGAGGATAAAGACACTGTTTACGGTGTTTATTTCTCACACGCAAGTGAGACACCGGGGTTGGGTGCTGAAATCGCAACTGACAAGTTCCAGAGTGAATTTACAGGCAAGAAGACGCTGGAGAACGGTGCTGTTACTCTGGGCGTTGTAAAGAACGGCAAGGTAGAGAAACCTGAATATCAGGTGGACGGTATCTCTGGTGGTACAATTACTTCGGTAGGTGTGGACGCTATGCTGAAGGCCTGCCTGAATAGTTACATAAGTTTCTTAACTAAATAATAAGGAGGAGGATAAAGAATATGGGACAACTGTTTTCAAAGAAGAATAAAGAAGTATTCTCTGCTCCATTGGGAATCGATAATCCGGTAACCGTACAGGTGCTTGGTATCTGTTCTGCACTTGCTGTTACTGCCAAGCTGGAACCCGCCATCGTGATGGGACTTTCAGTTACTGTGATTACAGCGTTTGCCAATGTCGTTATTTCACTGTTGCGTAAGACGATTCCAAATCGTATCCGTATCATCGTTCAGTTGGTAGTGGTTGCTGCTTTGGTTACCATCGTTAGTGAAATTCTGAAGGCGTTTGCATACGATGTAAGCGTACAGCTCTCTGTTTATGTAGGTTTGATCATTACCAACTGTATCCTGATGGGACGTCTGGAAGCATTTGCCATGCAGAACGGTCCTTGGGAATCATTCCTTGACGGAGTTGGTAACGGTCTGGGTTATGCCAAGATTCTGGTAATCGTAGCTTTCTTCCGCGAACTGCTCGGCTCGGGAACTTTGCTTGGTTTCAACATCCTGAATTATGAGCCTATCCAGAATATCGGTTATGTAAACAACGGTCTGATGTTGATGCCGCCGATGGCATTGATTATCGTAGCTTGCATCATCTGGTATCAGCGTGCACGTCACAAAGAACTGCAAGAAGAAAGTAATTAATATAAATGAAGGGTGAAGAAGGATGAATGAAGGTAACACTCATAAACTCGAAATTCTTCATTCTTAATTCTTAATTAAAATATATGGAACATTTATTAAGTTTATTCGTCCGCTCCATCTTTGTGGACAACATGATATTCGCGTTCTTCTTGGGTATGTGCTCATATCTGGCTGTATCGAAGAATGTGAAGACTGCCGTAGGACTGGGTATAGCCGTAACATTCGTGTTGCTGGTTACGCTTCCGGTGAACTATTTATTGCAAACCAAGGTGCTGGCTGCCAACGCTATCATTGAAGGTGTTGACCTCAGCTTCCTGAGTTTTATTCTTTTCATTGCCGTTATTGCCGGTATCGTGCAATTGGTGGAGATGGTGGTAGAACGTTTCAGCCCGTCGCTGTACGCTTCACTGGGTATCTTCCTGCCGTTGATCGCCGTTAACTGTGCTATCATGGGTGCTTCGCTGTTTATGCAACAACGTATCAACGTAGGTCCGAGTGATCCGAAATACATTGGTGATATCTGGGATGCTCTTTCGTATGCACTCGGTTCGGGTATCGGCTGGCTGCTGGCTATCGTCGGTCTGGCTGCTATCCGTGAGAAAATGGCTTACTCTGATGTACCTGCTCCGCTGAAAGGTCTGGGTATCACATTTATCACTGTAGGTCTGATGGCAATCGCATTTATGTGTTTCTCTGGTTTGAACATCTAAAAAGAAAGGAATAAGACAATGGATATGAATTTAATATTATCAAGCATTGGGGTATTCCTTGTGGTTATTCTGTTGCTTGTTGTTATCTTGCTGGTTGCCAAGAAATTTCTGGTACCGTCAGGTAACGTGAAACTAACGATCAATGGCGAAACAGGACTGGAAGTAGAGTCCGGTTCCACATTGCTTAATACGCTGGCCGTAAACGGTGTATTTCTGTCATCCGCTTGTGGTGGCAAGGGTTCTTGCGGACAGTGCAAATGTCAGGTACTTGAAGGTGGCGGCGAAATCCTGCCTTCTGAAGTTCCTCACTTCAGCCGCAAACAGCAACAAGACCACTGGCGTCTGGGCTGTCAGGTGAAAGTGAAGAGTGACATGGCTATCAAGATCGACGAGTCTGTACTTGGTGTGAAAGAGTGGGAGTGCGAAGTGATCTCCAACAAGAACGTGGCTACATTTATCAAAGAGTTTATCGTGGCATTGCCTAAAGGCGAACACATGGACTTTATCCCGGGTTCTTACGCACAGATCAAGATACCTAAATTCTCAATGGATTATGATAAGGACATTGATAAGAGCCTGATCGGTGAAGAATATCTGCCTGCATGGGAGAAATTCGGTTTGCTGGGCTTGAAATGTAAGAATGAAGAGGAAACAATCCGTGCTTACTCTATGGCCAACTATCCTGCAGAAGGTGACCGTATCATGCTGACTGTACGTATCGCTACCCCTCCGTTCAAGCCGAAAGAACAAGGTCCCGGATTTATGGATGTAATGCCGGGTATCGCTTCTTCTTATATCTTTACGCTGAAACCGGGTGACAAGGTAATAATGAGTGGTCCTTATGGAGACTTCCATCCGATCTTCGACTCTAACAAGGAAATGATGTGGATCGGTGGTGGTGCCGGTATGGCTCCGTTGCGTGCACAGATCATGCACTTGACGAAAACATTGCATACGACCGACCGCAAGATGTCATACTTCTATGGTGCCCGTGCGCTGAACGAAGTATTCTATCTGGAAGACTTCCTGCAAATTGAAAAGGATTTCCCGAACTTCACATTCCATCTGGCACTCGACCGTCCGGATCCTGCTGCTGATGCTGCCGGTGTGAAATATACTCCGGGCTTCGTACACAACGTAATTTATGAAACTTACTTGAAGAACCACGAAGCTCCTGAAGATATTGAATACTACATGTGTGGTCCTGGTCCGATGTCGAAAGCTGTAGAGAAGATGCTCGACGATCTGGGCGTTCCGGCTCAGAACCTGATGTTCGATAACTTTGGAGGATAATCTTCGGAAGTTGATCTCCGGTCGGAGAGGACCGGAAGAATAACATAAAGAAAACTGGCGGGAAATCTGTAAAAGACAATGGTGCTTTTCAGATTTCCCGCTTTCTTTATGCGCTATCTTACCGAATCTTTTCGTCCTTTTTGTATCTTTGTCCCCATGTTAGAGAAAAATGAAATAATACAGTCCGCTCTTCAGAATTTGAAGATTGAATCTTTGAACCCGATGCAGGAAGCTGCGCTCGAACAGGGCACGGGCAGGAAAGATGTTATCCTGTTGTCACCGACAGGATCGGGCAAGACTTTGGCATATCTTTTGCCTCTGTTGCTTACCCTAAAACCGAATGATGACAGCGTGCAGGTGCTGATTCTGGTACCTTCCCGTGAGTTGGCTTTACAGATAGATACCGTGTTCCGGAGCATGGGAACTTCCTGGAAAACGTGTTGCTGCTACGGCGGGCATCCCATTGCCGAAGAAAAGAAAAGCATTGCAGGAAATCATCCTGCCATTATCCTTGGTACTCCGGGACGTATCACCGACCATCTGTCCAAAGGAAACTTTGATCCCGAAACAATCGAGACTTTGATTATCGATGAGTTTGATAAGTCGCTGGAGTTCGGCTTTCATGATGAGATGGCAGAGATCATCACCCAGCTTCCGGGATTAAAGAAACGTATGCTGCTGTCGGCTACTGATGCCGAAGAAATTCCTCAGTTTACGGGACTGAACCGGACAGTCAAACTGGATTTTCTTCCGGAGGCAACCGAAGAACAGGAAAACCGGTTGAAGCTGATGAAGGTGCTTTCTCCTTCCAAAGATAAGATTGATACGCTTTACAACTTGCTTTGTACATTGGGAAGCAGTTCCAGCATTGTCTTCTGTAATCATCGGGATGCGGTAGACCGTGTGCACAAGCTGCTCGAAGATAAGAAACTATCAGCCGAACGTTTTCATGGGGGTATGGAACAGCCGGAACGGGAACGGGCATTGTATAAGTTCCGTAACGGAAGCTGTCATGTACTGATCTCTACCGACCTTGCCGCCCGTGGACTTGATATTCCGGAGATAGAGCACATCATTCACTATCATCTGCCTGTAAACGAAGAAGCGTTTACACACCGTAACGGGCGTACGGCACGTTGGGATGCAACAGGTACTTCTTATCTGATTCTTCACGCAGAAGAAAAACTACCAGAATACATTCCCGAAGATATAGAAACGATGGAACTGCCGGAAAATCCTTCACGTCCTCCCAAATCTGTCTGGACTACTATATATATAGGTAAAGGAAAGAAGGAGAAACTGAGCCGGATGGACATTGCCGGATTCCTTTATAAAAAAGGTAATCTGACGCGTGAAGATGTAGGTGCGATTGATGTGAAAGAACATTATGCTTTTGTTGCCGTTCGTCGGGCAAAAGTGAAGCAACTCCTGAATCTTATTCAAGGGGAAAAAATCAAAGGAATGAAGACTATCATTGAGGAAGCCAAATAAAGGGAGCCGAAAAACAACAGGTGTTCTCAAAGCTGAAAGGTGAATTTCAAGAACCAAATAGGTGATTGGGATGCTGACAATGACGAAATGATCGGCTTTGTCATTACAAATAATATCATTCTTTTGAAGTGAGAGACGTCTCTCATGGATGACAGACTAAAATGATAGTAAAGAACAATTCTGTGACAGTCTCCATTTCTTCTCTTATGGGAAGGTATTGGAGACTCCTATCTTTCTGACTTATTTTTATAATTTTAGTCTCATCGCTTGTTAGGGTGAGAAATCCTCGTTTTTCTCTGTCTTTCTTAATAAATATTCATTTTATAACCGTTTTCCTTTCACTCTGTAACCGATTATTTCCCACAGGTTATATTTTCGCCTTTTATCCCTTGCTTGATATGTATAGATAACAATATGGTGTATATATCTTGTATAAACCAATAAAAAGAAAGAGAAATCTGCTTTAAAACAGTATTTTTATAAGGAAAGATTTGTGCACCGGAAATAAATTCGTAAATTCGCAAGGTCAAAAGACATAAACTAACGAAATGTTAAACCAAAAACAAACTTCAAATGAAAAAGCATAATTTCAATGCAGGACCTTCCATTCTTCCGCGTGAGGTGATAGAGGATACAGCGAAGGCTATTTTAGATTTCAACGGCTCTGGTCTCTCTTTGATGGAAATCAGCCACCGCGCCAAAGACTTCCAACCTGTGGTTGACGAAGCAGAGGCATTATTCAAGGAATTACTCAATATCCCCGAAGGTTATTCGGTACTGTTCCTTGGTGGTGGTGCTAGTATGGAGTTCTGCATGGTACCTTTCAACTTCCTTGAAAAAAAGGCTGCTTATCTGAATACAGGTGTGTGGGCAAAGAAAGCAATGAAAGAAGCTAAGGGGTTTGGTGAAGTCGTAGAAGTTGCTTCTTCCGCTGAAGCTACATATACTTACATCCCGAAAGATTACACAATTCCTGCTGACGCAGATTATTTCCACATAACTACCAATAACACGATTTACGGTACAGAATTAAAAGAAGATCTCAATTCTCCGGTTCCGATGGTTGCCGATATGTCTTCTGATATTTTCTCTCGTCCGATCGACGTATCCAAATATATCTGTATCTATGGTGGTGCGCAGAAAAATCTGGCTCCTGCCGGTGTTACATTTGTTATCGTGAAGAATGATGCGGTAGGTAAAGTTTCTCGTTACATCCCGTCAATGCTGAACTATCAGACTCATATCGATAACGGTTCTATGTTCAACACTCCTCCGGTAGTGCCTATTTATGCTGCACTGTTGAACCTGCGTTGGATTAAGGCACAGGGTGGTGTGAAAGAAATGGAACGTCGTGCTATCGAAAAGGCTGATATGCTGTACGCTGAAATCGATCGTAACAAACTGTTCGTAGGTACTGCTGCCAAAGAAGACCGTTCACGCATGAACATCTGTTTCGTGATGGCTCCCGAATACAAGGATCTGGAAGCTGACTTCATGAAGTTCGCTACAGAAAAAGGTATGGTAGGTATCAAAGGACACCGTTCAGTGGGTGGTTTCCGTGCATCTTGCTACAATGCTCTGCCGAAAGAAA
>ENA-UOIY01000083-UOIY01000083.1-human-gut-metagenome-genome-assembly--contig:-P114-NODE-83-length-153333-cov-12.072052_pt1 | contig 153333 bp, 140 predicted proteins | sample MGYA00242335_ERZ723882 | MGnify/ENA metagenome assembly ERZ723882 | reverse complement strand
TTCCTACATCAGGGGGCGTTTTGTCTATTGTCCGATTTTACTGGTTCGGTTCAGTCCGGGGGCGCTTCTTATCAGCCCTTTGCCCGGCCGGAGCGCTCCAGCCGCGCTATTATCCAGCCCGTGCCGCAGGCCATGAGTATGCCGATGCAGCCGGAGAGGGCCGCGGGCGGGGCGTTTTGCAGCCCGCCGGAGGCAAAGACCGTGGCCACGGCGGCGAACACCGCGGGTATCTTGCCCAGCCAGGTGCCGGAGAGGAAGCGCAGGTGCAAAAACAGCAGCCCGGCCGTCACGACGAACTCGGAGACCACCGTCGCCGCGGCCCCCGGCATCAAGCCGCCGAGGAGCTCAGGCAGGTACACATATACCGCGGCCCAGACATAGCCCGCGAGGAAGCTGCACAGATACCGCGGCAGGTCCTCCCCCTTCGCGCCGAAGGCCATGGTCAGGAAGAAGCCCACGTACACGCACCAGAGATATCCCCCGAGCGTCCCGCCTATCAGCAGATACGCCGCCGTGACGAGGGTGAAGGCGCTCCCGCGCACCAGCGCCGTCCTCAGGGCGGAGCGGGTGTCCATGCGTCAGCCCTCTGCGCCGGCCGCGGGGGGCGGGGCGGCGGGCTCGTGCTTCGGCTGCATGGCCCTGCGCTTGCGCTCCTTGCTGGTCACGACGTAGACCATCATGATGACGGTGATGGCGTAGGGGATGGCGGATGTGAGGTCGGAGCTGATGTAGTTTTGCAGTCTCAGACCTATGGCGTCGAAGAAGCCGAACATCAGCGCGGCCAGATAGGCCTTGGCCGGGTTGGCGGCGGCGAAGATGACGCAGGCGAAGGCGATGAAGCCGCGGGAGGCGGACATGCCCTCGACGAAGGTGCCGTTCAGGTAGCCGAGCGAGAGATAAGCGCCGGAGAGGCCGCAGAGTATGCCGCACAGCACGCTGGAGAGCCACTTCATCTTTTCCGGGCTGATGCCCGCGGTGCGGAGCGTCTCGGGCTTCTCGCCGGAGGCGCGCATCCAGAAGCCGTAGGGCGTCTTGTACACAAAGAGCCACATGACGAGTATCAGCACCCAGGCGACGTAGACCAGGGCGGTGTTGCCGCTTATGATCTCGCCCAGGAAGGGGATGTCCTTGATGACGGGGATCTCGATGGGGCGCATGTAGTCGATCTCGTAGCCCGAGGTGCCGGAGAGCCCGAACACGGCGCGGGACACATAGGCCGTGAAGCCGGAGGCGAAGATGTTCAGCGCGCAGCCGATTATGAACTCGTCGCTTTTGAGCTTGACGACGAACAGCGCGAAGAAGAGGCCCACGAGTATGCCGAAGAGCACGGCGACGGCCACGCCGCCCGCGGCGGAGCCTATGACATAGCTGCCCAGGACGCCGATGAGCGCGCCCATGAGTATCATGCCGTCCATGCCGATGTTCATGATGCCCGCGTGCTCGGTCATGGAGCCGCCCATGGCGGCGAGCGCCACCGGCGTTGCGCTGCGGAGCATCTGCGTGAAGGTGCCGGCCGAAAACACCTGGGACAGTATCTCATTCATTTGCCGCACCCTCCTTTGAGCGTTCTCTGGCGGCGAGCCGGGCGGCCTTGTCCGCGAGCTTTGCCTTGATGTCGCTCACGATGCCGCTCTCGGCAGCCATGCAGAATATGACGACGGTCTGGATGATGAGGTAGATCTGGTTCGGCACGCCGGCGGCCGTCTCCATGCCCTGGGCGCCGATCTTGAGTATGGCGAAGAGCACGCTTATGATGGCCGTGGGCAGGACCTGATACTTGGCGATCATGGCGACCATGAGGCCCTCGAAGTAGTAGTCGTTGCTGATGCTGGCCTTGTAGATGTGCTCGGCGCCGTAGACGCGGAACATGCCGACGAGGCCGCACATCATGCCGGAGATGAGCATGGCGACGATGACTATCTTGTCCGTCTTGAGGCCCAGGAAGCGGGCGAAGCGCGGATTGTCGCCGGTCAGGCGCATCTCATAGCCGGTGGAGGTCTTCTGCATGATGTACCAGGTGAGGATGGTCATGGCCGTGGCGACGAAGAACACCGTCGTGAGGTTGGAGCCGGTGGCGAGCTTGGTGAACCAGTAGGTCTGGGGCAGGTTGCCGGTGCCGGCGACGATGTTGTTGTCCGGGTTCTTCCAGGGGCCCTTGGCCAGGAACTCGCAGACAAACTCCGCGATGTTGTTGAGCATGATGGTGGTTATGACCTCGTTGACGTTGTGCTTGACCTTGAGCCAGCCGGGGATGAGGGCGTAGATGCCGCCGACCACCGCGGCGCCTATGGCCGCGACGGGGATGACTATCCAGGCCGAGAGGCCGTTGAGCACGACGCCGATCTGGGCGGCCACGATGGCGCCGAGCAGGAGCTGGCCCTCGCCGCCGACGTTGAAGATGCCCACGCGCGAGCCGATGTCGCAGGCCACGCCGCACAGGCAGAGCACCATGGCGTATTCGAGCACGTCGCCTATGTGCCTCGCGTTTGAAAAGGCGCCGCTGAGCATGGCGGCATAGGCCGTGAGCGGATTGAAGCCCGAGATCAGCAGGATTATCGCGCCTATGAGCAGCGCGGCGACTATGCTGACCGCAAGCGCCGCTATGTAAGAGTAGTTAATGCGTAGTTTCATGCGCTTCCTCGGCCTCCTTCCTTCGGCTGCCCGTCATGTAGTAGCCGATCTCTTCCTTGGTTATCTCGTCCGCGCGGAACTCGCCGGTTATCTCCCCCTCGTACATGGTGACTATCCTGTCCGAGAGGCGGAAGATCTCGTCGAGGTCCGCAGAGGAGAGGAGCACGGCGCAGCCCTCGTTGCGCTTGTCGATTATCGCCGTGTGTATGAACTCGATGGCGCCGATGTCTATGCCGCGCGAGGGGTTCGATATGACGAGCACGGGCGTGTCGTGCGAGAACTCGCGCGCGACGACGACCTTCTGCATGTTGCCGCCGGACATGGAGCCGACTTTGCCGTGCAGTCCCGCGCCGCGGATGTCGAACTTCTCATAGATGCCGGAGACGTACCGCTCGATGGTGGAGCGGCGCAGGTGGAAGCCCAGGGCGTTGAACTCCTTGTCCCTCTGCCTGCCCGCGAGCAGGTTGTCGGAGACGTCCGCGAGGGGGTCGACGCCGGTGGCCAGCCTGTCCTCGGGGACGTGGGCGAGACCCAGCGCGCGTATCTGCCCGGGGCTGAGCCCGGTCGAATCCTGGCCGCGGACGGTTATTTTGCCGCTGATGGCGGGGCGCATGCCGGTTATGGCCTCCAGCAGCTCGCTCTGGCCGTTGCCCTCGATGGCGGCGATGCCCAGCACCTCGCCCGCGCGGGCCTGCAGGCTCACGCCGTTGACGGCGACGAGGCCCCGGTTGTCGCGGACATAGAGGTCCTCGACCGAGATCATCGTCTCGCCCGGCGCGCCGGTCTTCTCCAGCTTGTCGAAGAGCACGGGGCGGCCCACCATCATGGAGGCTATCTGCTTTTCGGTTATGTCCTTCGTGTCCGAGAGCCCCACGAGGCGGCCCTGGCGCATTATGCCGACACGGTCGGAGATGGCCATGACCTCGCCGAGCTTGTGGGTTATGAGTATGACGGTCATGTTCTTTTCCTCGATGATGTGGCGGATGACCCGGAAGAGCTCCGCCGTCTCCTGAGGCGTGAGAACGGCCGTCGGTTCGTCGAGGATGAGTATGTCCGCGCCGCGGTAGAGCGCCTTTAGTATCTCAACGCGCTGCTGGACGCCGACGCTGACGTCCTGCACAGGCGCGGAGGGGTCCACATACAGGCCGTACTCATCCACCAGCTCGCGGGTGATCTCCTCGGCGCGCTTGTTGTCGAAGAAGATGCCGGCGCGGCGCGGCTCGCGGCTCATGACGATGTTCTGAGCCACGGTGAAGGACGGCACGAGCATAAAGTGCTGGTGGACCATGCCTATGCCCATCTCGATGGAGTTTTTGGGGCTGAAGGTCTCCACCTTTTTCCCGCGGATATACACGCTGCCGTCCGTCGGCGGGAATATGCCGTAGATTATGTTCATGAGCGTGCTCTTTCCGGCGCCGTTTTCGCCGACGAGGGCAAAGACCTCGCCGCGCCGGATCTCGAGCGACACGTCGTCGTTTGCCAGCACACCCGGGAACTCCCGCGTGATGTGTTCAAGCCTGATGACGCTCTCCTGCAAGCGGTAACACTCCCTTCGGAGAAGAATATGTAAGGGGGGAGCGCCGGCTTCGCGTGACGCTCCCCCGGGCCGCGCTTACCGCGGCTGGTTTCGGGATTCTATTGCCGATTTACCTGACGGTGTCGACCACTATCTCGCCGGAGACGATCTTCTCGGCAAGGGATTCGACCTCAGCCTTGATCTCGTCGGAGACCTGCTGGGTCGAGCCCTCCTCGCCGTAGCCGATGCCGACATAGCCGGTGGCGAGGTCGGCGTTCCAGGTGGTGCCCCAGAGCGAGGTGTCGCCCGCCATGTACTGCTTGACGGCCTCGTAGATGGAGTTGCCGACTTCCTTCTTCATGGAGCAGATGATGACGTCGTCAGCGATGTACTTCTGGTCGCAGTCGACGCCGATGGCCCAGAAGCCGCGCTCCTGCGCCGCCTCGAACACGCCGTCGCCGGCCTTGGAGGCGATCTGGAAGATGACGTCCGCGCCCTTGTCGTTCAGGGCGAGCGCGCACTCCTTGCCCTTGGCGGGGTCGTCGTAGTCGTTGGTGTAGTTGACCTCGACGCTGATGGTGCTGCCGTTCTGGGAGGCGTAGTACTCGGCGCCCTGCTTGTAGCCGACGATGAAGTCGTTGATGGTGTCGCTGTCCTCGCCGCCGACGGCGCCGATGACGCCGGACTCAGACATGGCGGCGGCTATGTAGCCCGCGAGGTAGGAGCCCTCGTTCTGGGCGTAGGTGATGTTCAGGACGTTGGAGACCGGCGCGCCGGTGGCGTTGTCGACCCAGATCCAGTAGACGTCGGGGTAGTCGAGGGCGATGGTCTCGACGTTGTAGAACTCCCAGCCGACGCAGACGACGATGTTCGCGGTGTCCGCGGCGTTCTGCATCTGGGCGTCGAAGTTCTCGTTGTTGCACTCGATGGTGGAGACGCTGATGTTCTCATAGTCGGCGGCGAGCTTGTCGGCGCCCTCCTTGGCGGAGTCGTTGAAGGAACGGTCGCCGAAGGTGCTGCTGACGACGACGCAGACGTTGACGGTGTCGCCGCCCGTCGTCTCCTCGGCGCCGCAGCCGGCCATCAGGCCGAGGGCCAGGACCGCTGCGAGGGCAAGAGCGATGATTTTTTTCATTTTTGTCTCTCCTTACATTCAGATTTTATGTTTTGCCCGGCGGCGTTCCCCGCCGGACGGCTGCACGTTTTCAGTCCAGCGCCGTGTCTAGCGCGAGCTGGATTATGCTGTCGAGACCGGACTCCTTGACCGCGTCGGACACGCTCTCGTCCGGGCGGTACATGTTGACGACGATGGAGAGCAGCATGAGCGCGCGCGCCCCATAGAGCGCCGCGGCCGTGTAGAGGGCGACGCCCTCCTGCTCCGAGGCCAGGATGCCGTACTTGGCCCAGAGCTTGCTGTACTCCAGCTTATTCTCCACATAGAGGTGGTCATTCGTGAGCGTGTTGCCGACGTAGACCGGGCAGCCGCGCTCACGGGCGAGGTGATAGGCCTTGTCCAGCAGGCCGAAGTCCGCGATGGGGGCAAAGTGGCCGGGCAGGGCGTAGTCGTTGATGGCGGAGGTGGTGGAAATGCCCTGGGAGAGGATGATATCCCCTAGCTGGATGTGCTCCTGGGTGGCCCCGGCCGTGCCCAGGCGGAGCAGCTTTTTGCAGCCGTACTCGCGGCAGAGCTCGGTGGCGTAGATGAGCATGGACGGCGCGCCCATGCCGGTGGACATGACGGAGATGCGCTGGCCCTTGTATGTCCCGGTGTAGCCCCAGGTGTTGCGTATCTCGTTCACCCGCACGGCGTCGGTAAGATAGGTCTCGGCTATGTACTTCGCCCGCAGCGGGTCGCCGGGCAGGATGACGTTCTCGGCGATCTCCCCGGGCGCCGCGCTGATGTGCATACTCATTTTAACTTCCTCCTTGCACAAAATCCACAATGCGAGGGATCTTTTTAGGCGGATTTTACACGGATACACAAAAGAACAACACGACAAATGTCGTGTTGTTCTCAAATTATAGGAAACTGACAAAAATCAGAGCGTTTTTTTGTAAAGGTCTTCGAGGTAGTCGCCCTTGAGCAGACGGTAGCCGCCGCGGGTGCGCTCGAGGATGCCCTCGTCGCAGAAGCGGGCAATGATGCGCTGGAGGTGGCGGTAGCTGACGCCGAGGTACTCGGCGGCCTCGGTGAGCAGCTCTTCAAACATGTCGCCGCGGCGGGTGAAGTGTATGTACCGGGCCAGCCGGACCTCCACGGAGTAGGAGGCGTTGAGCGACTGGTGGTTGCTGATGCTGCCCAGCCTCTCGCCCAGGCGGCGGGCGATGAAGGCGAGGAAGGTGTAGTCCCGCAGCAGCTGCTCCCGGCAGGCGGCCATGGAGAGGCCGAGGCAGTCGCACTCCCGCATGGCCTGCACGGCGATGGTGGTGCCGCGGGCCTCCACCAGCTCCACCTCGCCGAGCACGTCGAAGGCGGAGGAGAACTCGACCACGGAGACCTTTCCGTTGTTAAATGTGCGGAAGACCTTGACCTGTCCCCGGACGAGCAGATAGAGCTCCCTGAGCGGCTCGCCCTCGAGGTAGATGAAGTCGCCGCGGCGGAAGCGGTGGAGCCGCAGCTCCCCAAGCACGGGGGTGGAGAAGAGGTCCTGCACGTTCCAGGTCTGGATGTAGTATTTGAGGAGTTCGGGGTCGTTGAAAAGCATGAAGATCACCTGTGCATATTCTACCATAAAACCCCGGCCCTGACGAGAGGGAAGGCGCCGAAAACATCCCGGCCGCTTTCAGCAAGATACCATATTGATTTTCGTTCCCTAATGATGTAAAGTATCAAAAAAGGAGGTCGCCATATGTATGAACTCATCCGCGCCGGTGAGCGCAGTTATTATATAGACTGCCCCGCGAAAATCGGCCTTTTCGAGGTCGAGGGCGGGGTCTGCCTGGTGGACAGCGGCAACGACAAGGACGCGGGCCGCAAGGTGCGCCAGATCCTCGACAAGAACGGCTGGAAGCTGCTCGCCATCCTGGTGACGCACTCCAACGCCGACCACATCGGCGGCTGCCAGTACCTGCAAAAGCAGACCGGCTGCCGGGTGTTCGCCCCGGGCATAGAGGCGGCGTTCACGCGCTCGCCCTTGCTGGAGCCTGCCTTTCTCTACGGCGGCTTCCCGCCCAAGCCGCTGCGCCACAAGTTCCTGATGGCCCAGCCCTCCCCCGCCGAGGACGTCTCGGCCCCCGGCTTCCCCGCTGGCGTCGACATTCTGCCCCTGCCGGGCCACTTTTTCGACATGGTGGGCTACCGCACGCCGGACGGCACGGCCTACATTGCCGACTGCCTCTCCAGCGCCGCAACGCTGGAGAAATACGGCGTGCCCTTCATCTACGACGTCGCCGCCTACCTCGACACGCTGCGAAAGCTGCCGGAGCTGGAGGCCAGGCTCTATGTCCCGGCCCACGCCGAGGCGGTGGAGGACATCGCCCCGCTCGCGGAGCTGAACCTCCGCCACGTCGAGGCCCTGTGCGAGGGCGTCCTCGAGCTCTGCGCCGAGCCGCTGGTCTTTGACGAGCTCCTCAAGCGCGTCTTTGACCGCTGGGCGCTCCAGCTGACGATGGAGCAGTACGTCCTCGTGGGCAGCACGGTGAAGTCCATCCTCTCCTGGCATCTCGACGCCGGGCGCGCCGAGGCGCTCATCGAGGAAAACCGCCTGCTCTGGCACAAAACGTGACATAGTCACAGACGGCCCCCCTCCCCTGTGTTAGTATAGGGCCAAGAAAAAACACAGGAGGAATTAAAGATGTCAGCCGTAAAGATAACTTCTGCCAACTATGCAAGCGTGGTAAAGGCCAGCGATAAGCCGGTGCTGCTGGACTTCTGGGCCAGCTGGTGCGGTCCCTGCCGCATGGTCTCCCCCGTGGTGGACGAGATCGCTGGCGAGCGCTCCGACATCCTGGTCGGTAAGGTGAACGTGGACGAAGAGCCCGCCCTCGCCTCGGCCTTTAACATAACCAGTATCCCGACGCTCGTGGTCCTGCGCGGCGGCGAAGTGGTCAACCGCGCCACCGGTGCCAGGCCCAAGAGCAGCATTCTCTCCCTCATTCCCTGATCCCGGTTTATCCATCCACACTTTCCCGAACATCCCGACAGATCCGCAAGGCACAGGAAGTCCCCGGAGTGCAGGCTCCGGGGACTTTCTTCGTTATTCATACAGCGCCACGAATTCCTCGAGGCAGAGGCCGTTTTCCATGATGTACGCCGCGGCCTCCTTGCCGACATAGCGGAAGTGCCAGGGCTCGTACATGATGCCCGTCACGTCCTCCTTGTCCTTCGGATAGCGGACGATGAAGCCGTAATCGGCGCAGTTGGCGCTCATCCACTGGAAGAGCTCCGTGTTCTCCAGGCTCTCGTCCTTGAACTCGTAGTACTTGTCGGTTATATCCGCGGCGAGGCCGAGCTGGTGCTCGCTCGTGCCCGGGGGCGCGACTATGGTCTTGGCCACCTCCTCGCCGTACTGGGAGACCTTGCGGTTGTAGAGGTAGGTCTGGGTGGCGTAGTCGCGGTAGGTGGAGGAGAGGTAGACGGAGAGCCCCTGCTCGCGCGCGGCGGCTATGAACTCGGCCAGCGCGTCGGCCGCGCGGCTGTCGAAATACTGGCCGTTCTCCATCTCGGTCAGCTCCGGGGCGTAGTCGCCGATGTTGTTGTCGAGGTTTGCGATGCGGAACTCCCAGCTCGTGATGTCCACGTCCGGTATCGAGGGCGTCGGCTCCGGTGTGGGAGTGGGGGTGGGCGTCGGCGTGGGCTCGGGGGTCGGCGTGGGCGTGGGCTCCGCGCTCTCGGCGGGCTGCGTCTCCACGGTCTCGGTCTCGCCTGCGGGGTCCTCCGTCGCCGGGGATGCCTCCAGCCGCTTATATATGCAGAACACGAGCACCGCCAGCAAGATCACGCCGACGATGACGCGTATCACTCTGTTTATCCTCATTTTTCATCACCAATTCGGATATTACCACTTTTGCCCGCGCCGGTCAACGGCCTGTTGCGGCCCGCTCCGGGCTGTGCTATACTTGTACAAAAGATTTTTCGGGAGGCGGACTCTTATGAAACTTACATGGTACGGACACTCCTGCTTCATGCTTGAATCCCGCGCCGGCACGGTCGTCTTCGACCCCTATGCCGACGGCTTTCCCCGCGGTCTGAAGCTGCCGCAGCTCACGGCGGACCTTGTGCTTTGCAGCCACGGCCACGGCGACCACAACGCCGAGGACAAGGTCACCCTCACCGGCCAGCAGACGGACTACACCGTCGAGACGCTCTGCTGCTTCCACGACGACGTGCAGGGCAAGAAGCGCGGCGAGAACCTCATCCGCATAGTCTCCGGCGGCGGCGCGCGCGTGGCGCACCTCGGCGACGTGGGCCACATGCTGCCCCCGGGCCAGATTAAGGCCATCGGCCATGTGGACGCCCTGCTCATCCCCGTCGGCGGCTTCTACACCATCGACGCCAAGACCGCGCGCGAGCTGGCCGACGCCATAGACGCCCAGCTCGTCATCCCCATGCACTACCGCGGCGAGGACTTCGGCTTTGACGAGATCGACACGGTGGAGTCCTTCGTGAAGCTCTCCAAAAACGTGGAGTTTGCCGAGGGCAGCAGCATTGAGCTCCCCGACTTCGGCGAGCCGCGCACGGTGGTGCTCAAGCTAAGATGAAGTTCCGCAGCATAGAGAAAAAGGGCAGCGGCGACTATCTCAGCCGCTACGACATCCACTACGAGACCCCCGCCGGCGGGGAGAAGGTCTACGAGATGTTCTCCCGCGACCCAGGCATAAGCACCGAGGAAAAGCTGCGCCACCCCAGGACCGACGCCGTCATGATAATCATGACGGACGAGAGCCGGGAGCACCTGCTGCTAATCCGCGAGTTCCGCCTCGAGCTGGACCGCGAGATCTACGGCCTGCCCGCGGGGCTCATCGACCCGGGCGAGACCCCGGAGAGCGCCGCCCGGCGCGAGCTCAAGGAGGAGACGGGGCTGGACCTGCTGGAGATCCGCCACGTCATGCCCCCGGCATACAGCGCCGTGGGCCTCTCCAACGAGCAGTGCATCTGCGTCTTCGGCATCGCGGGCGGCAAGATCAGCCCCTGCAAGGAGACCGGCGAGGAGATCACTGCCCGCTGGTACTCCCGCGACGAGCTGCGCGAGATGGTCCAGCACGAGACCTTCGGCTCCTGGGCTCAGGCCTACACCTACATGTGGACGATAGGGTTTTGAAAAAGCTAGACAGCGCTCCGTATGGGGCGCTGTCTCTTTTGTATATTTAGGGGTTTCGCGCTCCGCTTTTTTGTAAAAAAGCGGGGCAAAAAACTTTTATTCGCTCTCCCAGAAGAGGTCGTCGAGGGTACGGCCCAGCACCTTGCAGATGGCGATGCACAGCTTGATGGTGGGGTTATAGTCGCCCTTCTCTATGGCGTTTATGGTCTGCCGTGAGACGCCCACGGCGTCCGCCAGCTGCTGCTGCGACATGTCCAGCGCCGCGCGCGCGGATTTGAGGCGCAGATTCTTCATTCTGCCTCTCCCTGCTCATGCAGGCCGTGCACATAGTACACCACCAGTACGATACCCGTCGTGGCGCCCACTATCAGGCTCACCGAGCGGAAACTCAGCACCCCGTCCCTCAACAGGTCCCCGTCGATGATATGCGACACGCCGAACAGCAGGTTCGCCGCGGTCACCACCAGCAGCACCGTCAGGTTCCGCTTCCGGTTCCTGCCTATGCCCGCAAAGGCGTCCTGCCCTATGCAGATGACCGCAAACACGATAAGCGACACGCAGCAGCAGATTATGCAGCCCGTCAGCGTGTCGCACCACGGCTCGATCAGCATGTCCGTAAACCCGTACACCATCAGGCATATCATCAGCGAGAAAAATCCCCACATGAACGCCCGGCCCCTCGCCAGTATCTGCCGCTCATCATAGTCGTTCATTCCGCGCACTTCCTTTCCTGTGGCTGCATCATAGCATGTGCGCGACATATTGTCAAGTATATTTTATATTATGTCCGTTAAAAATGCCCCGGCCATGAGCCGGGGCGGTTTATTACAGGTTTTCTCTTGTGACGGAGTTGACCCACTTGCCGGAGCGGAGCCTGGGCAGGCAGAGGAACACCTTGCATACGTCGTCGAGGCTGATGCAGATGTAGACGGCGACGATGCCGAGGCCGAACACCAGTCCGCAGAGGGCTGCGGCGGGCAGGCAGATGCAGTAGAGCGGGCCCACATCGCAGACGAGCGCGTAGCGCACGTCCCCGCCGCCGCGGAACACGCCCACGATGTTGCAGAGGTTCAGCGAGCGCAAGGGCATGATGGCGGCGATGAAGGCGAGCATCATCTTGGCCATGTCCCCCGCCTCGGCGGAGATGTCCATGAGCGGGAAGATGAAGCTGTCCAGCAGCGTCGCGCGGATGACGAGCAGTATGCCCATGCTCACGACGCCGGTGAGGAAGCAGACGAAGTTGAGCGCCACGCCCTTGCCGTAGACCTCCTCGGTGTCGCCGCAGCCTATCTCGCGGCCGATTATGACGGCGGCGGTGTTGCCCGCGGCGAAGAGGGCGACGGCGGCCATGCGGTCTATGTTGCCGGCGATGGTGTAGGCGGCGAGGATGGGCGTGCTGTTCGGCATGTGGCCCATGATGATGGAAAAGAGCGACATGGCGAGGCTCCACATGCCCTCGTTGAGCACTACGGGCAGGGAGTATTTTATGAAGTCCCCGGCGATTATCCGGCCCGGTCTGACCATGAGGCCCGGCTTCACAGGGAGGCGCTTGCCCCAGAGCATGCAGCCGAGGACGACCACGACCTCGAACACGCGGCTTATGAGCGTGGCGACGGCGGCTCCGGCGCAGCCCATGGCGGGCGCGCCCCATTTGCCGAAGATGAGCATGTAGTTGAGCAGGATGTTCAGCGCGCCGGACGCTGTGAGCAGCAGCGCGCCGAGCTTGGGGTTCTCCATGCTCCGCTGCACGGCGATGTACACGCCGGAGAAGGCCATGCAGACATAGGAGAAGCCGACGATGCGGGCATACTCGGCCCCCGGCGCCCAGAGGTCCGGGTTGTTGGTCACTAGCCGCATAAGCTGCATGGGGAAGAAGAAGGCGAGCAGCGCGATGAGCGTCGTGAGGCCCAGCGAGACATAGTAGCCCATGCCCATGATGCGGTTTATCGCGTCGAGCCGGCCCTTGCCGTAGTACTGGGCCACGAGTACGCCCGTGCCGCTCTGGATGCCGAAGATGATGAGCGACAGGACGTAGAACACGGAGTTGGCCATCGTCACGGCGGCGAGCTCCGTCTCGCCCAGGGCGCCGACCATGAAGGAGTCGGCCAGTGCCATGAAGTTGGTGACGAGGTTTTGCAGAATCATCGGGAGCATCAGGGCTATGGCGCTCCGGTAGAAGCCCCGGCCCTGTCTCAGGTAGTGCATTTTATTCAGTCCTCAGTGCCTCCACAGGGTCGCGCCTCGCGGCGAAGCCGGAGGGGATGAGTCCGGCGATGAAGGTCAGAATCATGGATATGAGCACGAGAGCGACGCCGCCCTGCACGGGCAGGATGGCCCTCAGGCTCTCGATGCCGGTGAGGTTCTGCACGATGGCGTTTATCGGGATGATGAGCAGCAGCGTTATGCCTATGCCTATCACGCCTGCGGCAAAGCCCTCGATGAGCGTCTCCGCGTTGAACACGTTGGAGACGTCGCGCTTCGAGGCGCCGATGGAGCGGAGTATGCCGATCTCCTTGGTGCGCTCGAGCACGGAGATATAGGTGATGATGCCGATCATTATCGAGGAAACGACCAGCGAGATGGCCACGAAGGCTATGAGCACATAGCTGATGGCGTTGATTATCGTGGACACCGAGCTCATGAGTATGGCGACGTAGTCCGTGTAGCTTATCTCGTCCTCCTCATTCTCGACGGAGGCGTTGTACTCGGAGATTATGCGCGCGATCTCGTCCTTGTCGGCGAAGCTGGCGGCGTAGAGGCTGATGGAGCTGGGGCTGTCCTTATCGACGTAGCCGAGGAGCTCCAGGTTCTCCTCATAGGTGCTGTCCGAGTACTTCGGCGGCAGCTTTTCGTCGTAGACGTACTCATACTGCTCGTCGGTGAGCGGGGTCATGGTCAGGGCCATGGAGAGCTGCTCGGCGCTCATGGCGGCGAGCCTGGCGCGGGCGGCGTCGGCGTACTGCTCGCGGACGGCCTCGGCGGTCATCTCGCGGACGTAGTTCATGAGCGTCTCGTCGTCCATGTCCGCGATGTAGTCGCGTATGGTGTCGGGTTCTACGCCCATCTCCGCGGCGTAGCCCTCGAGCATCATCTCCTCGATGTACTCGCGGGTCATGCCCTCGGTGGCCTGGTCGACGGCGGCGGTCACATAGTCCTCAGGGGCGTGCGCGGCGATGTCGGAATAGAGCGCGGCGCGGCCGGAGACGTCGAGGCCCTCTATACAGGCGTCGACATCGGCCTTGATCTCGTCCATGGTCGGCTCCGGCTCGTCGCCGGTGGCGAAGGGCAGGCCGAGGATGGCGTCGGTGGACGGGTCCGCGAGCTGGGCCTGAACTATCTCGGAGTCGTTGGCGAGGTCGATTATCCTGTCGGTCAGGGCGGAGGTGTAGCCTATCGCGCCGGACATCATGCCGGCGACGGCGTCCTCGTTCTGGCGGACTATGCCGCTTATGCGCAGCGTGGTGCCGGTGTCCTTGGAGTCGTAGAGATACTCCATGCCGGCGGTGGAGCCGGTGAGGTCGGTGTACTGGCCGGTGGCCTCGTCGTAGACGTAGTACTCGGGCCGGGCGATGAGCTTGAAGGAGAGGCCGCAGAGCTCCTCATAGCTCCAGCTCTCTACCTCGGCGTTGAGGGTCTCGCCGGACATGCTGGCCTCAAAGCCCTCGGCCATCTGCTCCTCGGTTCGCAGGCCGAGGGAGTAGAGCACGAGGTCGCTCACCTCGTTGTTCTTGTCCACTATGAGCACGACCTCGTCATAGCTCTGCGGCCAGGAGCCGTAGATGACGTCGTACTGGCTCTTGAGCGTGTCGTCTATGAGTTCGCCGTTCTCGCCGGGGAGCATCTCCTCCCATACCTCAAAGCTGGAGTAGAAGTCGCCCATCGTGCTGAAGTAGCTCGAGTAGTCGCCGCCGTAGACGCTGCTCATCATCTCGTTGAGCAGGGAGACGACGTCGCTCTTGACGATGTTGCCGTCGGAGTCCTTGGTGTAGACGTCGAAGCCGAGGTCGTAACCGTACTGTATGGCGCTGACGTAGTCCTCGAGCCCGCTGCTGCCGGACTCGATGAACTCCTTGAAGGCCTTGAGGTTGTTGGTGTTGACGTCCATGGTGTTGAGGCTGTCCATGAGGTCGTACATGACGACGTTGGAGTACACGGCGTCGCGGTCGTGCTGCGCGCCGGAGGCCGCCTCGCTGTGTGCGCCGCTGAGCGCCTCGACCATGGAGCCGAGGTCCGCGGCCTCTGCCTCTATCGTGAGCGGGTAGGAGGAGAGCGTGTCCTCCTGCACGCGGTCGATATAGGTCTGGATGCCGTTCGAGAGCGAGAGTATGAGCGCGATGCCGATTATGCCTATGCTGCCTGCGAAGGCCGTGAGTATGGTGCGGGCCTTTTTGGTCATGAGGTTGTTGAGCGAGAGGGAAAGCGCCGTGAGGAAGCTCATGGAGGGGCGCTTTTTGCCCGTGTCCTCGGCCTTTGCGGGGGCGCTGTCCGGGTCGAAGGGGTTCGTGTCGCCCTTTATCTCGCCGTCGAGCAGGCGGACGATACGGGTGGAGTAGCGCTCCGCGAGGTCCGGGTTGTGCGTGACCATGATGACAAGCTTGTCCTTGGCTATCTCCTTGAGCAGCTCCATTATCTGCACACTGGTCTCGGAGTCGAGGGCACCGGTGGGCTCGTCGGCGAGGAGGATGTCGGGGTCGTTTATGAGCGCGCGGGCTATGGCGACGCGCTGCATCTGGCCGCCGGACATCTGGTTGGGCTTTTTATTCAGCTGGTCGCCCAGGCCGACCTTCTCGAGCACCTTCACCGCCCGCTCCCGCCGCTCGGCGCGCGGCACGCCGGAGATGGTCAGCGCGAGCTCGACGTTCGCGAGCACGCTCTGGTGCGGGATGAGGTTGTAGGTCTGGAAGACGAAGCCTATGGAGTGGTTGCGGTAGGTGTCCCAGTCCTTGTCGCCGTACTCCTTGGTGGAGCGGCCGTTGATGATGAGGTCGCCGTCGGTGTACTGGTCGAGGCCGCCGATGATGTTGAGCAGCGTCGTCTTGCCGCAGCCGGAGGGGCCAAGGATGGAGACGAATTCGCTCTCCCTGAAACTGATGCTTACACCCCGCAGCGCGTGGACGCTCATGTCCCCGGCGAGGTAGTCCTTTGTGATGTTCCTGAGTGTGAGCAAGGTTTCAACAGATCCTTTCAGCTTTGCGCGGGAAACTCATTCCCTGGTGGCTTTGCGTATATCTTCGAGGCTGCCCAGCACGAGGACGTGTTCGTCCTTCACGAAGACATAGGCAGGGTCGAGTACGGGGTGGAGCCTCTCGCCGCGCCTCGCGGCTATGAGGTTGAGGCCGTGGCGGCTGCGCAGCCCGACCTCGGCGACGGAGTGGCCGACCCACTCGTCCGGTGCGTCTATCTCGCAGATGGCGCAGCCCTCGGAGAGGCCGATGAAGTCGAAGATGCGGTCCGAGCTCTCGCGCACCGCGATGCGCTCCGCCGCGTCCCGCTCGGGGTAGATTATGAAGTCCGCGCCGCAGCGCATGAGGAACTTGGCCTCGAGGTCGCGGTCGGCCTTGCTGTACACCCGCTTGGCGCCCAGCTCCTTGAGCTGGTCGGTTATCTCCAGGCAGGCCTGGAAGTTCTTGTTCACGCAGACGAAGCAGGCGTCGAAGTTCTGCACGCCGAAGGAGCGCAGGACCTCTATGTTGGCGCAGTCGCAGATCTTGGCGGCGGCGACGTAGGGGAGCATGTCCTCCAGCGCCTCGCCGTTCTGGTCGGCGATCATGACCTCGCACTTCATCTTGCACAGCGCGCGGCACAGATGGTGCCCGAAGGTGCCCATTCCGATTATGAGGAAGGATTTCATGTTTTAACCTCCTGTCAGCCTACGGTGACCTGCTCCTCGGGGTAGGTCACGGGCGGGTCGGTGCGCCGCTCCAGCAGCGCCATTGCGAAGGATATGCTCCCCACCCTGCCGAGGTACATCAGCAGCGTCACCACCAGGGCCGAGAGCGTGGAGAGCTCGCGGGTTATGCCGGTGGACATGCCCACCGTGCCTATCGCGGAGAAGACCTCTATCAGCACGTCCGCGAGCGGGAGCGACTGCGTGCCGCAGAGCACCAGCGCGCCGAGCAGCGCGAGGATGAGGTTGGTGCCGGCTATCATGCCGGAGCGCTTCATGGCGTCGTCCGGGATGCGGCGGCCGAACACATAGGCCCCGCGCCTGCCCCGGATGCCCGAGAACAGGAAGATGAGCACCACGGCGACGGAGGTGGTCTTGATGCCGCCCGCCGTGGAGCCGGGGCTGCCGCCGATGAACATGAGTATGACCGTGAGCAGCTTTGAGGCGTCCGAGAGCGCGGCGGTGTCCACGCTGTTGAAGCCAGCCGTCCTCGGCGTCACGGAGGAGAAAAAGCTCACGAGTATCTGCTCGCCGAGGGGCATGTCCGCGTTCATGCGGCTGCGCTCTATGAAAAAGAAGAGCACGGCCCCGCCGAGTATTAGCGACGCGGTGGACACCAGCACCAGCTTGGTCTGGAGGTCGTACCGGCGCCAGTGCAGGCCCTTGAGCCGTATGTCGTCCCAGACGAGGAAGCCGATGCCGCCGAGGACGATGAGCAGCATTATCGTGATGCTCACCAGCGCGTCGTCGGAATACGACACCAGCGAGGAGAAGGGCGCCTTGACGCCCATGAGGTCGAAGCCCGCGTTGCAGAAGGCGGAGACGGAGTGGAACACGGAGTACCATATCCCCCGCCCCAGCCCGAACTCGGGGATGAAGCGTATGGACAGCAGCACCGCCCCCGAGAGCTCGAAGATGAGCGTGCCGAGGCCGATGGTGCCGGTTATTTCCATTATGCGGCCGACGCGGACCGTGTTTATGCTCTCGGCCATTACGCCGCGCTCGCGTATGCTCATGCGGCGGCGCAGCAGCCGGGAGAAGAGCGTGGCGATGGTCATGAAGCCAAGACCGCCTATCTGGATGAGCAGGAGTATCACCACCTGCCCGAAGCCGGACCAGTAAGTCGCCGTGTCCACCAGCACGAGGCCCGTGACGCACGAGGCGCTGACCGCGGTGAAGAGCGCGGTTACAAAGCCCGTCGTCCCTCCGCTCTGCGAGGACACCGGCAGCATGAGCAGTATCGTCCCCGCCGCGATGACGGTGAGGAAGCCCAGAGCAATGGTCTGGACATATGAGAGCTGTCGAATTTTCATAACCTGATTATTATAACAACCTTATATTCCATATGCAAGCAAAAAGTCCCGGTTTCCCGAGGCTCTTGCTCATCTCTTCTCGGGCAGGATCTCTATCCAGTAGCCGTCCGGGTCTTCGATGAAATAGACGCCCATTTTCTCGTTCACAAAGCACACGGCGCCCATCTCCTCGTGCTTTTTGCGCGCGGCCTCGTAGTCGTCCACGCGCATGGCGAGGTGGATCTCGCCCTCGCCGAGGTCATAGGGCTCCTTGTGGTCGCGCAGCCAGGTCAGCTCCAGTTGGAAGCCGGTCTCGCCGTCACCCAGGAACACCAGCTTATAGGAGCCGTCCTCCGAGGCCTTCTCGCGGACGGGCTTGAGGCCCAGGGCCTCGTCATAGAATCTGATGCTGCGCTCGAGGTCGAGCACGTTGAAATTGAAGTGATAAAAGGTAAATTTCATGTCATTCGCCTCCTGTGCACAGGATAGCGCAGTTTTCACGTTTTGGCAACAGCAAAAGCGCTCGAATCTCCCTGTCGAGGGCTTTGACTTGATATTTCCTGCCCGATGTGAGAAAATGATGTTTTGGAAAGGGGGCGCGGGGAGTGAAGGATACGCTCAGAGATATCTACGACGCCGTTGACAAGTTCTTCGGCGGTCTCGGCAGCCGGAGGATAACCACCTACTCGGCCGCCTGCGCATACTACCTCTTCATGTCTCTCGTGCCGGTCATAATGCTGCTCGTCTCCGTGCTGCAGTATACGCCGCTCACCAGGGACGTAGTGCTCGGCGCCGTGGCCGAGTACGTGCCGGAGTCGCTCTACGAGATAGTGGACTTCATCGTCTCGAGCATATATAACGGCGGCCGCGTCGCGCTGACCGTGTCCATACTGCTGACGCTGTGGTCCGCCTCCGCCTGCATGAAGGCGCTCCTGCGCGGGATGGACTCCGTCTACGACGCCGAGCGGCGCGAGGACTACATCCGCTTTTCCATCCGCGCCTGCGTATACATGGTCATCTTCGTCGTACTGCTGCTGCTGAGCTTTTTCGTCATGGTCTACGGCGGGCGCATACTCGACTTCATAGAGCAGAGCATGCCGGTGAACCACTCGCTGGACTTTCTCTTCACGCTGGCCAAGTATCTGCGCTTCGTCATCATCCTGGCGCTGCTGGCGCTGGTGTTCTGCTTCCTCTTCAAGTGGATGCCCGCCCGGCCGCTCAAATTCCGGCGGCAGGTGCCGGGGGCGGTGTTCAGCTCCGTGGCCTGGGCGGCGTTCTCCTTCATCTTCTCCTTCTACGTCTCGTTCTCCGACAAATTCGGCGCCTACGGCTACATCGGCACCATCATGATCGCGATGATCTGGATATTCTACTGCTTCTACTTCCTCCTGCTCGGAGGGTTTATCAACCACTATATAGAAATGAAGCGGGCAGGGACTGAAAAATGACTGACATAAGCGTACAAAACCTGAAAAAATCCTTCGAGGTCGGCCATCCGGTGCTGGACGGGCTGACCTTTGAAGTCGCGGCCGGGGAGCGCGTGGGCATACTCGGCGCTAACGGCTGCGGCAAGACCACGCTCTTCCGCATCCTCTCCGGTGAGCTGGAGCCCGACGAGGGCACGGCGGCCATACGCCGCGGCCGGCGCGTGGGACTCATAAGCCAGATCCCCGTCTACCCCGAGGGCTGGACCACCGAGGACGTGCTGCGCGAGGCGCACTCCGGCCTGCGGGCCATGGCCGCGCGAATGCAGGAGCTCGAGGGCCTCATGGCCACGGACAGCAGCGAGGCGCTGCTCAAAGAATATGACAAGCTCGCGGACGATTTTCGCCGCCTCGGCGGCTACGACATGGATTACGAGCGCAACCGCGTCGCCAACGGCCTCGACATCCCCGCCGAGATGCGCCGGCGCGAGTTCGCCCTGCTCTCCGGCGGCGAAAAGACCCGCGTGAACCTCGCGCGGCTCATACTTGAGGACACGGACATCCTCCTGCTGGACGAGCCGACGAACCACCTCGACATGCGCGCCACGGAGTGGCTGGAGGACTACATTCTCCACTTCCGCGGCACCGTGCTGGCCATCAGCCACGACCGCTATTTCCTCGACGTCGTGGCGCAGCGCTGCGTGGAGATAACGGACGGCAAGGCGGAGCTCTACTCCGGCAATTACAGCTTCTACACCGTGGAGCGGCAGCGCCGTTTTGAGGAGAAGCTCAAGAAATACGAGAAGGACCAGGCCAAGATCGCCCAGCTTGAGGCAGCGGCGGCAAAGCTGCACCTCTGGGCTTTCATGGGCAACGACAAGCTGCACAAGCGCGCCTTCTCCATGGAAAAGCGTATAGAAAAGCTCAGCCAGAGCGAAAAGCCCAAGACGGAGCGAAAGCTGCACGCCGCATTCAAGGAGCGCGAGTTCCGCGGCGACGAGGTGCTCACGATGGACGGGCTCACCAAGGGCTTCGACGGCCGGGTGCTCTTCTCCGGCCTCTCCCTCGAGGTCACGGGCGGGGAGCGCATCGCGGTGATCGGCGAAAACGGCAGCGGCAAGACCACGCTCGTGAAGCTCATAGTCGGCGAGGAGGAGCCGGACGCCGGCTGGGTGCGCCGCGGCCCGGCGGTTAAGTGCGCCTACCTCCCGCAGCACGTGAAGTTCTCGGAGCCCTCCCGCTCCGCGCTCGACACGCTCATCTACGACTGCAAGTGCCAGCCCCAGGAGGCGCGGGACTCGCTCGGCGCCTTCGGCTTCTCGGGCGAGGACGCGCTCAAGGCCGTAGGTACGCTCTCCGGCGGCGAGCAGAGCCGGCTGCGCCTGTGCATGCTCATGCGCGGGGACGTGAACCTGCTCATCCTCGACGAGCCGACGAACCACCTCGACCTCGCCTCCCGCGAGTGGATGGAGGACGCGCTCTCGGACTACTCCGAGGCCCTGCTCTTCGTCTCGCACGACAGGTATTTCATAGAGAAATTCGCAACGCGCATCTGGTGCCTCGAAAACGGCGCGCTCACGGACTTCCGCGGCACTTTCTCCGAGTTCCGCGCCTACCGGGCCAGGCAGGAGGCCATAGCCCAGGCGGCGAAGGCCGCCGCGCCCAAGCCCGAGAAGAAGCCCCAGCGCAAAAAGGGCATGCCCGAGCGCGAGAAGGAGGCCCGCCGCTGCGAGCGGGAGATTGAAAAGATCGAATCCCGTCTGAAGGAGATCGAGAGCGAAGAGGGGGAACACGCCTCGGATTACCAGCGTCTAATGGAACTGGAAGACGAAAAGGCGCGCCTCTCGCCCGAGCTGGACGCGCTCTACTCCAGATGGGAGGAACTGCAAGATGAAGAATAAGCTCTGGCTCATAGTTGTCATCATCCTGCTCGCCGCGGCGGCGGTCTTCGCCTTTGTCGCGACGGGGCACACCTACTTTGCGGCGCTGCTCGCGCTCATTGCGGTGCTCATAGTCTTTTACCGCTTTGCCGGGCGGGTGCTCCGCATCGTCGTCACGGTGCTGCTCATAATCGGCGTCGTCGTGTTCGTCATAATCGAGGTGCCCATAGTCAGGGCAGCGCGGACGGACGCGCCGGACGACTGCGACTACATCATCGTCCTCGGCGCGGGCCTGCACGGGGACGTGCCCTCGCTCTCGCTCCGGAACCGCCTGGACGCCGCGCTCGAGTGGCTGGAGGCCCACCCGGACTGCGTCGCCGTGGTCTCCGGCGGCCAGGGCCCCGGCGAGACGATGACGGAGGGCGAGGCCATGTCCGTCTGGCTGGAGGCCAAGGGCATAGACCCCTCGCGCATAATAGTCGAGGACAAGGCCACCTCCACGATGGAGAACCTCCAGTTCTCCTTTGAGCTCATCCGCGCCGCCGGCGGCGAGCCGGACGGCAACTGCGCCATCGTGACCAGCGAATACCACCTCTGCCGCGCCAAGATGATGGCCGCCGACCTCGGCGTCGAGGCCTGGGGCGTGGCGGGGCACACGACCTGGCCCACGCTCATGCTCAACTACTTCATCCGCGAGGCCTTCGCGGTCACCTACTACCGGATATTTGGAGCCTGATATGGAAAAGGTAAACGTCTACGATTTCGACAAGACCATACTGCCCTACGACAGCACCGAGGCCTTCTTCCTCCACTGCCTGAGGAGGTACCCCCGGGTGCTGGCCCCCGCGCTCGGCGCCGTGCCGCTGGCGGCGGGCATGCCGTTCGGCCTCGTGTCCAAGACGCGGGTGAAGGAGGTATTTTACCGTTTTCTCGCCCTCATCCCGGACATAGACGCCGAGGTCGCGCGCTTATGGGAGGCGCACATCGCGGACATCAACGCCTGGTACCTCGCGCGGCGGCGGCCGGACGACATCGTCTCCTCCGCCTCGCCGGAGTTCCTGCTGCGGCCGGTGGCGGAGCGCTTCGGCTTCCGGCTCATGGCCTCGCGCGTGGACAAGCACAGCGGCTGGACGCTGGGCGAGAACAACCACGGCGAGGAGAAGGTCACGCGCTTCTACAAGGAGTACCCCAACGTGGAGATAGCCGAGTTCTACTCAGACTCCCTCTCGGACACGCCGCTCGCGCGGCTGGCGGAGCGGGCCTTCCTCGTCTCCGGCCAGTGCCTCGAGCCCTGGCCCGAGCGGAGCCTCCGGCTATGAGGCGCGGCGTAAAGGCCGCGGTCTGGGCGCTCTTTGTGCTCTATGGCCTCGTCATGCTCTGGCTGCTCTTCCTGCGCGGGCGGCACCCGGAGTTCCTACGGGGCTATGTGGAAAACGGCATCTACTGGTCGCTGGTGCGCAGCACCGCTAACCTCGTGCCCTTCCGAACCGTGGCGGACTTTCTCGAGAACATCGCCTCCGGGAACGACTACCTCATCCGCCACGCCGTCGTGAACCTCGCCGGCAACGTCGTCATGTTCGTGCCGCTGGGGCTGTTTCTGCCGCTGCTTTTCCGGAGGCTGCGGCGGTATTGGCGCTTTCTCCTCGTCTGCGCCCTGGTCATCGTCGTCGTGGAGACGGCGCAGGTGCTGCTCACCGTCGGCTGGGCGGACGTGGACGACCTCATTTTGAACCTCTGCGGCGCGTCGATAGGTTTTCCCTTCGGTCTGCTCGCCGTTAAACTGTTGGATAAAGGGGATAGAGAGACTTGAAAAAGGTCGATTATGAGCATTTTTCCCGCTTTCTGATGCCGCACAGCGTCGCTGCGCGCGCCGATGAGCTGTATTTTTGCGTGAAGCGCGCGGTGCTCGACGAGAACCGCTACGCCTCGGACCTCTGGGTGCTGCGGGACGGCAAGGCGAAGAGGCTGACCTCCGCCGGCGACGTCTCGGGCTTCTGGCTGACGGACGAAGGCGTGGTCTTTTCCGCCCTGCGTGAGAAGCGGGACAAGGAGCGCGCCGAGGCGGGCGAGCCGCTGACGGTGCTCTACGTCCTGCCCTACGACGGCGGCGAGGCGCGCGAGCTCTGCCGCCTCGACTGCTCCGTGGGCGAGGTGCGCTTCCTCGGCAATGGCCGCTTCCTCTTCACGGCCACCGTCTCCCGCGACTGGGAGCGGGCCCTCTCCGAGGCCGGAGGCGACGCCAAAAAGGCCGCCGAGGCGCTCAAGAAGGATAAAGCCGCGTGCACGGTGGTGGACGAGCTGCCCTTCTGGTTCAACGGCCGCGGCTTTGTGAACGGCCGCCGCAGCCGCCTCGGCATTTGGGAGGACGGAGCTTACCGCTTCCTCACCGGCGAGAATACCGACGCCGAGCTCGGCGGTCTCTCCCCCGACGGCAGGCTTTTGAGCTTCACCGCCGTGGACTGGACAGGCACCATGCCGCTCAACGACCGGCTCTGCCTCCTCGACACCGAAACGCTGGCCATCGAGGACATCACCGTGGCCGAGGGCGCCTCGCACTACTGGTCCGCGCCCCTCGAGGGCGGGCGCATCGCCGCGCTGGTGAACACCCGCGACAGGTACGGCCTCAACCAGAACCCCTCGCTCTATCTGCGTGAAAACGGCGCCTGGCGCCCCGTGCTCGCCGACGGCGCGCACTGCTTCGGCAACAGCGTGGGCAGTGACATAAAGGCCGGGGCAAACTTCTCCGGCGACGAGTTCGAGCGCGGCGGCGAGCTCTTCTTCCTCGACACTCAGGGCGGCTCCGCCCACATCCTCGCGGTGGACGAGGCCACAGGCGCGGCGCGCTGCGTCACCAGGCCGGGCCTCAACATAGCCGCGGCGGCGCTCTGGAAGGACGGCTTTGCCGTCTCGGCCATGCGCGGTAACTCCGGCTGCGAGATAATGTACATAGCCCCGGACGGCACGGAGACCGCCCTCACGGACTTCAACGCCGCCATCTGCGCCGAGTACGCCTACTCCGCGCCGGAGCCGCTGAATTTTGTGAACTCCCGTGGCCGCGAGATCGAGGGCTGGGTGATAAAGCCCGTGGACATGGAGCCGGGCAAAAAGTACCCCGCCATTCTCGACGTCCACGGCGGGCCCAAGACGGTCTACGGCAGCTGCTATTTCCACGAGATGCAGTTCTGGGCCTCGCAGGGCTTTGCGGTCATGTTCTGCAACCCCACCGGCGGCGACGGCGGCGGGGACGAGTTTGCCGACATCCGCGGCCATTACGGCGAGCAGGATTACGCCGACCTCATGCAGTTCGTGGACACCGCGCTCGAGCGCTGCGGCTTCATCGATCCCGACAGACTGGGCGTCACGGGCGGCAGCTACGGCGGCTTCATGACCAACTGGATAATAGGCCACACGGGGCGCTTCAAGTGCGCGGCCAGCCAGCGGAGCATCGCGAACTGGACCAGCTTCCACAACACCTCCGACATCGGCTGGTACTTCGCCGAGGACCAGGTGGGCGGCAGCCCCTGGAACGGCCTTGAGAAGATCTGGGCGCAGTCTCCGCTCAAGTACGCCGACCGCGTCACGACGCCCACGCTCTTCCTGCACTCGGACGAGGACTACCGCTGCCCGCTTTCCGAGGGCCTGCAGATGTTCTACGCCGTCCGCGAACACGGCGTGGAGTCGCGCCTTTGCATCTTCCACGGCGAGAACCACGAGCTCTCCCGCTCCGGCAAGCCGGAAAACCGCATAAGGCGGCTGCGCGAGATAACCGAGTGGATGGAGCATTACCTGAAATAAGCATAAAAAATCGCCCGCCCGCGGAAAATCTCTTCCGCAGGCGGGCTTTTTGTGTTATATTCTGCTTACTTCGCGAGCATTTCCTTGATGGTGTCGCCCAGGATCTTGATGCCCTTCTCTATGGCCTCGTCGGAGCTGTTGGAGTAGTTGATGCGCATGGTGCGCACGCCGCGCTCCTCCTCATAGAACGGGTCGCCGGGGCAGACGGCCACGCCCTTGGCAGCGGCGGCCTGCATGACGTCGACGGCCTTGAGGCCCTCGGGCATGGTGGCCCAGATGAACATGCCGCCTTCGGGCTTCGTGTAGCTGACGCTCTCGGGGAAGTCCTTGGCCATGCAGTCCATCATCTTCTCGGCCTTCTCGCGGTACATGACCTTGATCTTCTCGATCTGCTCGTCGAGGTCGTTGTCGAGCAGGTACTCGGCGAGGACCATCTGGCCGAAGATGTTGGTGTGCAGGTCCATGGTGGACTTGAAGGCCAGCAGCTTGGCGTAGAGCTCGGGCTGCTTGCAGGCTATCCAGCCGATGCGCATGCCGGGGGCGACGATCTTGGAGAAGGTGCCCATCGCGGCGCACTGCTCGCCGAGCAGCTCGGCGAAGGAGCTGCCGCCCTCGCCGTGGAAGCGGAGCTCGCCGTAGGGGTTGTCCTCGATGACCGGGGTGCCGGCGGCCTTGAGTATGGCGGCGGCGCGCTCACGGACGGCCTGGGTGTAGGTGAGGCCGGTGGGGTTCTGGAAGTTCGGGATGATGTAGATGAACTTCGGGTCGTTCTCGGCGAGGACCTTTTCCAGCTCGTCGCAGTCGATGCCGTCCTCGTTCAGGCTGACGGAGCAGACCTTCGGGCTGTAGAGGTGGAAGGTCTGGAGAGCGGCGAGGTAGCTGGGCTTCTCAACGGCGATGGGGTCGCCCGGGTCGATGAGCGTCGCGGCGACCATGTCCAGCGCCTGCTGGGAGCCGTTGGTGATGATGATGTTCTCGGGCGCAAAGTCTATGCCCTGCTTCTTATAGCGGTCGGAGATGAACTTGCGCAGCGGCAGATAGCCCTCGGTGTTGCTGTACTGCAGGGCGCGCACACCGTCACGCTCAAGGACCTTCGTGACCGCGGCCTCCATCTCCTTTACAGGAAAGGAGTCGGGGTTCGGAAGTCCGCCGGCAAAGGATATTACGTCCGGGGATGCAGCGGCCTTGAGTATGGCAGCGGTGAATTCGCCCTGAAAATCGGGCTTGGACATGCGTTCAGAGATCCTGAGCTTCATTTCTTGTTCCTCCTCTTAGCAACTTAACTCTCTCTCGCGTATGGATATATTATCCGCGATAATACAACAAATGATAACACCGCGCTTCCGGAATTACAAGGTTTTTTCGCTACTGTAATGAATTTTCAGGCGAATAGATGAAATGTTGATTTCCCGCCGTTATGTTTGTTGCGGGAGATGAACAAAATGAACTGCGTATACCTCTTGCTGTCCCGCTCCGGGACAGCGTTTTCAAGACTCATCCGCGCGCTGACGGGCGACGAGTACACCCACATCTCGCTCGGGCTCGGCTCCGGCGGGGAGATATACAGCTTTGCGCGGCTGCACCCGCGCCGCCCCCTGCCGGCGGGTCTGGTGAGGGAGGACTGCGCGCGGAGCTACATGGCCCGCCACCCGGACATCCCCTGCGCGGTCTACCGCCTCGCCGTCACGCCCGGGCAGCGTGAGGCCATAGAGGCCCGCGTGGGCTCCATGCTGCTCCAGCGCGAGCTCTATCATTACAGCATCCTCGGCACCGCGCTCTGCAGGCTTGACATCGCGCACGAGCGGGGCTACCATTTCTTCTGCTCCCAGTTCGTCGGCGACGTGTTGGCAAGGTCCGGCGCCGTCGAGCTGCCCAAGGCGCCCTCGCTCATGCGGCCGGAGGACTTCACCCGCCTGCCCGGGGCCGAACTCATCTACAAGGGCCCGCTCTCCGGCGCGCCCTGCGTCAGAAATATTTTCCACAGGGGAGAGGACTATGCCGTCTCACGACCGGCCTGAGTTGTCTGAAAAAGCCAAGAAAATAATAGCCGCGGCCTCCATCGCCGTCTTCGTCCTGCTGACGGCGGCCATAGCCTGGTTCGTGGGGCGGCCCATGCTTAAATTCGTCTCCGAGCCCGAGCATTTCCGCGCCTGGGTGGACTCCGGCGGGTTGATGAGCCGCGTCTGGTTCCTGGGCATGCAGCTTCTGCAGGTGTTCGTCGCCATCATCCCGGGCGAGCCCATGGAGATAGGCGCGGGCTACGCCTTCGGCGCCGTGGAGGGCACGCTGCTCTGCCTCGCGGGCACGACGATAGGCAGCATGGCCGTGTATTTCTTCGTCCGCCGCTTCGGCGTCCGGGCAGTGGAGATATTCTTTTCTAAGGAAAAGATAGAGTCGCTCCGCTTCCTGCGCGACACGCGGCGGCGCAACACGCTGGTATTTCTGCTGATGCTCATCCCCGGCACGCCGAAGGACCTGCTCAGCTACTTTGTCCCGCTCACCGGCATGGGGCCCTGGACCTGGTTCTGGATAACCACCGTGGCGCGCATTCCGTCCATCGTCACCTCCACCATCGGCGGCAGCGCGCTCGGCGTGCAGAACTACGTCTTCGCCGGCGTCGCCCTGGGCGTGACGCTGCTCATAAGCGGCGTGGGCCTGCTCATCTACCGCCGCATCTGTCTCGTGCATCAGGAGCACCTGGAGCACAAACAGCACCACAAGACCGAGGAGGGTCCCAAAAATGGCCGATAAGCTGCTCATCGCCGACGATGAGCCCGATATAGTAGACACCCTCGCCCGCTGCTTTGCCTCCCGCGGCTACGAGATCATGCGGGCCTCGAGCGGCGAGGAGGCCGTGCGCCAGGCCGGCCGCGCGCCGGACCTCATACTGCTGGACGTGAACATGCCGGACCTCGACGGGCTCGAGGTCTGCCGCCGCATCCGCCAGCACGTCGCCTGCCCCATAATCTTCCTCACCGCCCGCGTAGAGGAGAGCGACAAGCTCCGCGGCTTTGCCGCCGGAGGGGACGACTACGTCGTCAAGCCCTTCTCGCTCGACGAGCTGGCCGCTCGCGTGGACGCGCACCTGAGGCGCGAGCGCCGCCACGGCTCGGCCTCCGAGCTCCGCTTTGACGGCGAGCTCGTAATAAACTACACGGACCGCAAGGTCACCTGGGCCGGGCACGAGTTGGGCCTCGTGCGGCGCGAATTCGACATAGTGGAGTTCCTCTCGCAGAACCCCGGCATGGTGTTCGACCGCGAGCGCATCTACGAGTGCGTCTGGGGCATAGACGGCGAGGGCGACTCCAGCGTAATCTCCGAGCACGTCCGGCGCATCCGCGCCAAACTCGCCGCCGCAGGCTGCGAGAGGCAGTACATCGAGACCGTCTGGGGGGTCGGCTACCGTTGGGCAAGATAAAGGCCGCAAACGAGCGCCGCCGGCGCAGGCTCAAAAATATGCCGCTGCGCCTTAGCTTCGTGCTCTACATGGTCGTCACCGCCCTCGCCGCGACCGCCGTCTGCGCCCTCATCATAAACGGGCTGGACAACACGCGGATCGAGCTCTACTATAAATACCGCGACCAGGCCGAGCAGATACCCATACCCGAGGGCGGGCACGCCGAGTACGGCTACACGAACGACGCCGAGGTCTACGTCATATACGACGCGGACGACCACGCCGTGGACAGCGGCAGCGTCCCCTATGACGAGGGCAGCCTGGTGAGCGACGTGGGCGGCGTGATAATCATGCCCGAGTACAGCGCCGAGGACAAGTCCATCGACTATGTGTGCCGCTTGCTCCAGGCCCTGACCATACCCGTCTCCTACCTCGGCGCCATAATTCTCTGCGCCGTCATCTTCTACCGGCGCAAGCTCAGGCGGCCCATAGAGATACTCAACGCCGCGTCGGAGAAGATCGCGGAAAACGACCTGGGCTTCACGGTGGAGGTCCCCTGCGGCAACGAGCTGGGGCGGCTGTGCGAGTCCTTTGAGAAGATGCGCGCCGCGCTGCTGGAGCTCAACCGCGAGCACTGGGCGCAGATGGAGGAGCGCCGCCGCCTTAACGCCGCCTTCGCCCACGACCTGCGCACCCCGCTTACCGTCCTGCGCGGCCGGGCCTCCCTGCTGGAGGCCGAACTGCCGCCGGGCAGCGAGGCCGCCGCGGACGTCGGCGTCATGAAGACGCATATCGAGCGCCTTGTCCGCTATGCGGACGCCATGTCGAACCTCCAGCGCATGGAGGACGTGGAGGTGAAGCGCGCGCCGATGCAGCTCTCGGCCATAGCCGAGGGCCTGCGCGAGACGGCGGAGATACTCTTCGCGGGCCGCGAGGTGTGCGTCACGTCCGCGGAGGGCACGGCGGAGGTGGACATCGAGGTCGTCATGCAGGTCTGCGGGAACATCCTCTCGAACAGCGCCCGCTACGCGCGCTCCCGCGTGGACATCGACCTCTCGCTCGTGAACGGGGCGATGCGCGTCGCCGTGACGGACGACGGCGGCGGCTTCACGCGCGAGGGGCTCGAGAAGGCCGCGGCGCCCTTTTACAAGGGCGAGGGCGGCGGCTCGGAGCACCTGGGCCTGGGCCTGAACATCTGCGACATCCTCTGCCGCCGCCACGGCGGGCGGCTGGTCATAGAAAACGTGGGCGCGGGCGCGCGTGTCACCGCCGTATTCGGCGGCGAATAGGCCCGCGGGAAGGAGAAACCGGTCTTGCTGCTCTATTTTGCGCCCCTCGAGGGCGTCACTGGCTATACCTTCCGCCGGGCGCACATGCGGTATTTCGCCCCGGCGGACAAATATTTTGCGCCCTTTTACTCGCCCACGCGCGAGCACGTCCTGCCGCCGCGCGCGGCCCGGGAGCTCGACCCCGTCCGAAATGAGGGCGTGCCCCTCGTGCCGCAGCTCCTCTGCCGCGACCCGGGCGACTTCATCTGGGCGGCAAAGCTGCTCGCGGACATGGGCTACGGCGAGGTGAACCTCAACCTCGGCTGCCCCTCCGGCACCGTTGCCGCCAAGGGCAAGGGCTCGGGCTTTCTGGCCTTTCCGGAGGAGCTGGAGGCGTTTTTCGATCGCGTGTTCTCCGAGCCGGGGATGCCCCGCGTCTCGGTCAAGACCCGCCTCGGCGTCGAGGACCCGGCGGAGTTCGCCGCGCTGCTGGACATCTACCGGCGCTTCCCCCTCTCCGAGCTCATCGTCCACCCCCGCGTGCGCCGGGACATGTACAAGCTGCCCGCGAGGCCGGAGTATTTCCCGCTGGACGGCACCTGGCCGCTCTGCTACAACGGCGACGTCTTCACGGCGGAGGCCGCGAGGGCGCTTGAAGCGCGCTTCCCGGGCATGTCGGCGCTGATGCTGGGCCGCGGCGCGGCGGCGAACCCGGCGCTCTTCTCGCTCATCCGTGGCGGAGGCGGAGTTGAGCGCCAGGCGCTCCGGGCCTTCCACGACGAGATATACGACGCCTGCTGCCGCGACTTCGGCTCCGCGGGCTCGGCCATGCTGCGCATGAAGGAGCTCTGGGGCTATCTGCGGTATCTCTTCCCCGACTCCGCCAAGGCGATGAAGCGCCTCGCCAAGACGCGGCGCCCGGAGGAATACGTCTCCGCCGCGGCCGACATCCTGGGCGGCGAGAGGCTGGAGCCGGCGGGGGCGTTCAGCAATACGTAAATATTTAAGGGGGAACTTCTTGGTAGGGTTTCCCCCTTTGACCACCATCCTGACCTTTTAAGCACAAGGGGATTCCGCCCGCTGCGGCGGGCAGCCAGAGGCTTTGCCTCTGGACTCCACCCGCTTTTTTGTAAAAAAGCGGGGCAAAAAACTTTTACACTCAGGGCGGGTGATTACTATGAGGCTGTTCATTGCGATAAACTTCGGTGACACGGCGCTCGACGCCTTTGAGGCGGCGCGGGAGAGGCTGCGCGCCCAGGCCAGGCGGGCCAACTACTCGCGGCGCGAGAACCTCCACCTCACGCTCGCCTTCCTTGGCGAGCTGCCGTGCTCGCGGCTGGCAGACATCGAGGCCGCGATGAGCGCCGCGGCGGCGGGGACCGGGGCCTTCACGCTCAGCTTTGACCACGCCGGGCGCTTTCGCCGCGAGGGCGGCGACATCTGGTGGCTCGGCGCCGCCGACTGTCCGGCGCTGACGGCGCTGCAAAGCCGCCTCGCCTCGGAGCTCAGGGCGCGGGGTTTCGCGCTCGAGGACCGGCGCTTTTATCCCCATCTCACGCTCGCGCGGCGGGTGTTCGGCGCGGCCGATCCGCGCTCGCTCCTCGCCGGAGCAGTCCCCTGCCGCGTCTCCGGCATGAGCCTCATGCTCTCGGAGCGGCCGGAGGGCAAGCTCACCTATACGGAGCTCTTTTACGCCGCCTTTGCGCGTTGACGGGGCGTGATTCGGCGTGTTATCATAGGCAGTACAGATGATCATAGAAAGGCGGTGCCGTCATGCTCGTTCACGACCTCACTCACACCATAACCGAAGACATCCTCGTCTGGCCCGGCACGGAGCAGCCGAAGCTCTCCGAGGGCAGCACGTTCGAACGCGACGGCTTCCGCGAGACGCGGCTGGAGATATTCTCCCACGTCGGCACGCACATGGACGCCCCGGCGCACATGCGCGTTGACCGGCCGCAGCTTGACGAGCTGCCCGCCTCCGCCTTCTGCGGCACGGCCTTTGTTCTCGACGCGCGCGGCTGCGCCCCCGGCGGCGAGGTGCCCGCCGAGGCCGTGGAAGGCGCCGCGGGCGCGGATTTCCTGCTCGTCTGCACGGGCTGGGACCGCTTCTGGAACACTCCGGAGTATTTTGGGCGCTTCCCCGTGCTCTCCGAGGCCGCCGTGCGCCGCGCCGTGGAGCTCGGCGTCAAGGGCATCGGTCTCGACACGATGGGCATTGACCCCATGGACGCCGAGGGCTTTCCGAGGCACCACATAATGTTTGAAAACAGCCTCGTAATCGTCGAAAACCTCTGCAATCTTACGGAAATTGCGGGCAGGCGCGTGTTTTTTGCGGCGCTGCCCCTGAAATACAAAGACGCCGACGGCGCACCAGTGCGTGCCGTCGGCATCGAGGACTGACGCCCGCTCAGCCGAGCGCGACGTCCAGTATCATCATTATCACAAAGCCCAGCGCCGCGCCTATCGTGCCGACGTTGGAGTGTTCGCCCGCCTGGGCCTCGGGGATGAGCTCCTCCACGACGACATAGATCATCGCCCCGGCGGCGAAAGAGAGTATGTACGGCAGCGCGGGCGTCACGAGGCCGGTCAGGAGTATCGTGAGCAGCGCGCCTATGGGCTCCACCACGCCGGAGAGCACGCCCATGCCGAAGGCCCTGCCCCGGCTCACGCCCTGGCCGACGAGCGGCATGGAGATCACCGCGCCCTCCGGCACGTTTTGCAGCGCTATCCCTGCGGCCAGCGTGAAGGCCGCGGCGGCGGAGACCGCCGTCTCGCCCGAGAGCGCGCCCGCGAACACCACGCCGACGGCCATGCCCTCCGGCAGGTTGTGCAGCGTCACGGCCAACACCAGCATCGTGCTCTTGCCGAGGGAGCAGCTCCTGCCCTCCGGGCAGTCGGAGCCGAGGTGCAGGTGCGGTATAACGCTGTCGAGGATGAGCAGGAAGATTATACCCGCCATAAAGCCCACGGCGGCCGGTACCCAGGGCGTCACGCCCTGGCCCTCCGCCATGTCTATGGCCGGGATTATCAGCGACCAGACCGAGGCCGCTATCATCACGCCCGACGCGAAGCCGAGCAGCAACTTTTGTACCCAGGGGCTCGCCTCCCGCTTGAGGAAAAACACAAAGCAGGCCCCGAGCGCCGTGCCCAGGAAGGGTATCAAAATACCTATCGCGGTTTTGAGAGTGTCGTTCACGCATACCGCCTCCCTTCTGCCCGGATTATATCATATAAAATTTTCTTTTCAATCAACTTTTCGCCAGCCAGCCGCGTCATTATATACAGATAGACAGACAGGGGATGAGCCAGAACATGAGCAGAAAGAGCAGCCGGCGCGGAAGCCGGGGTGCGCGCTTCGGGCGCGGATTAAAGACATTGCTGACCGTTTTCGCGGTCATCGTCTGCATGTTCATAGGAGGCTCGACCCTGTTCACCGGCCACAGCTCGCACGCCTCGGCGGACGACCGTCCGGCGCAGGAGAGTCCCGCCATCCCGAACGAGAGCACGCCTCCGGAGAGCGCCCCGCCTGAAAGCGCCGCGCCCGAAAACACCCCGACCGACGGAAGCTCCGGCGAGGGAATCTCGTCCGGAGATGACGGCAGCAAGGAGGACGCCAAGCCCTCCCCCACGCCCAATGACTGCGATATGCTCGTACCCGAGAGCGAGGCCGTGGACGACAGCTATTTTGACGACGCCGTGTTCATCGGCAATTCCCGCACCGAGGGTCTGAAGATGTACTCCGGCCTTTCAAACGCCACCTTCATAACCGAGGTCGGCCTCACGGTGGACAGCATCTTCACGGACTACTGCAACATCTCAGGCGGCGGGAAGGCCCGGGCCTTCGATCAGCTAGCATCCATGGAGTTTGGCAAGGTCTACATCATGCTCGGCATGAATGAGCTCGGCTGGGTCTATGAAAGCGTGTTCAAAGAGGACTACGGCAAGATAATCGACAAGATACGCGAGATAAACCCGGACGCCACGATATACATCCAGTCCATCATGCCCGTCAGTAAGTGGAAGGACTCCACCGACGACGTATACACCATCGCCAACGTCGAGCGCCTGAACGCCCAGCTGCGCGACCTCGCCGACGAGAAAGAGGTCTGGTACGTGGATGTGGCCGCGGGCGTCATGGACGAGGACGGCTACCTTCCCTATGAGGCGACAGGCGACGGCGTGCACCTCACCCCGGAGTACTGCGTCAAGTGGATGGATTATCTGAGAACGCACACCGCACAATAGACAATAGATAGAGATAGAAAGAGGACGATAACATGATAAAGAGAATAGCCGCCGCACTGCTGGCGCTCTGCCTTGTGCTCCCTCTCGCGGCCTGCGGGCAGGGAGGCGAGCTGGAGCTGAACATCGACGAGCTCGGAGAGGAGCTCTATTCCGTCGGAACCTTTGGCGAGGAGCTCTATGCCCTGGATGAATCCGTGGCCCAGGGCCTCTACGGCACTGACGCGGACACGCGCTGCTGGGTACGCGCCGGTACCGGCGCCACGGCCGAGGAGCTGGCGGTTTTCGAGACGAAGGACGCCGATGCCGCCGCCGCGCTGGTCCAGAAGCTCGAGGCCCGCAACGCGGACCGCATCGAGAGCTACTCGAGCTATATCCCCGAGGAGGTGCCCAAGCTCGAAAACGCCGTGATACTCTCCGGCGGGCGCTACGTGGTGCTCTGCGTGGCGAAGGACGCCTCCGCCGTGCGCGAAGCCGCCGAAAAGGCCCTCGGCTGATATGAGCGGCGAGGAATTCGCCAACTTTGTCCGTCGGAACGAGGAGAGCTTTTACCGCATCGCGTACAGCTATGTGCGCAGCCGCGAGGACGCGCTGGACATCGTGCAGGACTCCGTTGAAAAGGGCCTGCGCAAGCTGCCCACTCTGCGCGACCCGGAGCGGATAAAGCCCTGGTTCTGCCGCATACTGGTGAACGAGAGCATAGACCGTCTCCGCCGCCGCCGGGACACGGAGCCCGCCGACGAGAGCCTGCCCGGGCCTGACGACGCGGGCGGCCGCACGGAGGCGCTTGCGCTGTACGGCGCTGTGGCGGCGCTGCCGCCGAAGCTCAAGACCGTCATAGTGCTGCGGTTTTTCGAGGACATGAAGCTCGCGGAGGTGGCCCAGGCCGCCGGGTGTACGCTCAGCACGGCGAAATCCCGGCTCTACAAGGCCCTGGCGCTGCTGCGCGTGGAGCTTGACGACGGGGAGGTGTGAGCGGTGAAGGACGAACTTCGCGACATATACATGCAGACGGAGATCCCCGAGGAACTGCCCGGCCTCGTGGAGGGCGCGATCAGGCGCGGCACACGGCGCGCCCGGCGCCGCCGGACGGCGGTGAGGATAGCCTCGCCCATACTTGCGGCCTGTGCGGTTTTTGTGTTCATGCTCAACACCGTGCCGACCTTTGCCGGGGCCCTGTACGAGGTGCCCGTGCTCGGCGACGTCTGCCGGGTGCTGACCGTCCGCCGCGATCACTATGAGGACGACAAGAAGAACGTGGACATCGAGGTCCCGGCCATAGACGTGCAGCTCGGCGGCGCCGACTGGGCCGACAGCGTAAATCAGCTCATCCAGGCCACGGTGAATGCCGAGGTGGCTCAGTCCGAGGCCCGCGCCGAGGAGTATTACGACGCCTTCATAGCCACAGGCGGCACGCCGGAGGAATATCAGCCCATAGGCATAGATGTCGACTACGAGGTCTATTACGCCTCGGACGAGGTGATCTCCTTCGCCGTAATAAAGGCCGAGACGCTCGCCTCGGCCTATGAGACCTTCCACTACTATAATTATTACCTCAAGACCGGCGAGGAGCTGACCATAGAGGACGCCGCGGGGCCGGACTGGCGCGAGCGGGCCAGGTCTGCGCTCGTGGAGCTGGTCACGAACCCCGGCGAGGGCGAGACCTACTGGGCGCTGGAAGACATAAACCTCGACGCCGTGCTGGACGAGGCGCAGTTCAAGCTCGACTCCACCGGCGCGCCCGTGCTGGTGTTCCAGAAATACGCCCTCGGCCCCGGCGTGATGGGCCGCCCGGAGCTCACGCTAAAATGAAAAACAGCCGCCCGTGGGCGGCTGTTTTCTTTATTCAGGCATGCCGAGCAATTTGCAGTAATCCTCCGCCGCGCTCACGCGGCCGGCGGCGGAGAAGGACATGGTCTCGGGCGCGAGGCAGCGGCGGGCGAGGGCGAGGACATCCTCGCGCGTGACGGCGTCGTAGCGCTCTATGAGCTCGTCCGGGCTGAGCGCGCCGCCGAGGAAGAGCTCGCCGTAGCCCAGGCGGTTCATCCGCGAGCCCGTGGACTCGAGGCTCATGAGTATGGAGGCCTTCACCTGCTCCCTGGCCCGGGAGAGCTCGTCCTCGGTGACGCCCTCGTCCAGGAGGCGGTGCAGCTCGTCCATTATAACGCCGAGGGCGCGCGCCTCGGTGTCGCGGTTCGTCGCCGCGGCGACGGCGAAGAGGCCCGTGTCCTCAAAGCCCGCCGTGAAGGAATAGACCGAGTAGCAGAGCCCGTGCTTCTCGCGCAGGGTCTGGAAGAGGCGCGAGGAGGCGTTGCCGCCGAGTATGCCCGAGAGCAGCTGCATGGCAAAGCGCTCGCCGCTCGCCGTCTCGAGGCCGGGGAAGCCCAGCACCAGCTGGTTTTGCTCCGTGGCCTTGCGCCTGACCGTGAGGCAGGGTCGGTAGGCCGAGCGCTCCGGCTTCTTAGGCTTTGCGGCGGGCATGGCGGAGAAGCGCCGGGCCAGCTCGGCCACATCCGCGTCCGAAAAGCTGCCGGAGAGCGCCGCCACGACCCGCGGCGCGGCGTAGTGCCTGGACATGAAGTCTCGCAGGCTCTCGCCCGTCTGCCGCGCCAGGCTGGAGCTCCGGCCGAGCACGGGCCGCCCCAGCGCGCCGGGGAAGCAGCCGCCTATGAGCCGCTCCGCCGCCACGTCCTCGGGCGTGTCCTCGTACATGTCTATCTCCTCTTGTATTATGCCCTTTTCGTTCTCCACGTCCGCCTCGTCGAAGCGGGAGTCGAAGAACATGGCGCAGAGCGTGTCCGTCGCGAGGGGCAGGTGCGTGTCCAGCACGCGGGCGTAAAAGCAGGTGTTGTCCCGCGTCGTATAGGCGTTCATCTGCCCGCCGACGGCGTCCATCCGCTCCGCAAGCTGCGCGGCGGTGTACTGCGAGGTCCCCTTGAAGAGCATGTGCTCTATGAAGTGCGCACTGCCCGCCTCGGAGTATTTCTCGTATCTCGAGCCCGCGCCGACCCAGATGCCCAGGGAGGCCGAGCGCACGGCGTCCATATGCTCGCAGACTATCCTTGCCCCGTTGGGCAGCGTGATCCTCTCGTACATTACAGCACCCCTTAGTGTATTGTAGCGATATTTTAACACCTTTTCGTCCAAATGCGAAGAGGGTTTTGCGGCCAGCCACTTGACACGGCGGGCATGGCGTGGTAACATGCTTTTACCCGTGAGGGAGTAGTCGTCCGCATACGGCGGAGGCAAGTCAACAGCATGGCGGAAATTGGGTTTCGCCTGGCTTGCATTAAAAGACAAGACTCATGGATAGGATACCCCTATCCATGAGTTTTTCTTTATGTAATGAAAGGATGGTAATGTTGAAGTACTATTGCGAGGACGCCGAAAGCGTACTGCGCGAGGTAGGCAGCAGCGAAGAGGGCCTGAGCTCCGGCGAGGCCGCAAAGCGGCTGGAGCGCGACGGCAGGAACGAGCTGGCCGCTGAGAAGAAGGACTCGCTCATAAAGCGCTTCTTCGCGCAGATGGCCGACCCGATGATAATCATCCTCATAGCCGCCGCGGCGATAAGCGCCATAACCAGCGTCTTTGGCCCCGAGGGCGAGGGCTTTGCAGATGTCATCATCATCATGGCCGTCGTCATAATCAACGCCGTGCTCGGCGTCTATCAGGAAAACAAGGCGGAAAAGGCCATAGAGGCCCTGCAGGCCATGTCCGCCGCCACCAGCAAGGTCGTGCGCGACGGCAAGCTCTGCGTCGTGCCCAGCGCCGAGCTCGTGGTGGGCGACATAGTCCACCTTGAGGCGGGCGACGCCGTTCCCGCCGACGGCCGCATACTCGACAGCGCCAGCCTCCAGATAGAGGAGGCCGCCCTCACCGGCGAGAGCGTCCCCGTCTACAAGTTCATCGACATCATCGACCTCAAGGACGGCTCCGATGTGCCCCTCGGCGACCGCAAGAACATGTGCTACATGGGCTCCACCGTCGTCTACGGCCGCGGCACCATGGTCGTCACCGCCACCGGCATGGAGACCGAGATGGGCAAGATCGCCGACGCGCTCGCGCGCGCCGAGCAGGGTCAGACCCCGCTGCAGATCAAGCTCAGCCAGCTCTCCAAGATCCTCACCTGGCTCGTGCTCGGCATCTGCGTCGTCATCTTCGCCGTGCAGATACTCCGCGCGGGCGGGCTCAACTTCAACGTCGTGCTCGACAGCTTCATGGTAGCCGTCTCCCTGGCCGTCGCCGCCATACCCGAAGGCCTGGCAGCGGTCGTCACCGTGGTGCTCAGTATCGGCGTCACGAACATGTCCAGGCGCAACGCCATAATCCGCCGCCTGACCGCCGTCGAGACTCTCGGCTGCGCCCAGGTCATCTGCTCGGATAAGACCGGCACCCTCACCCAGAACAAGATGACCGTCGTCGACCACTACGGCGACGACGAGAAGCTCCTCGCCACCGCAATGAGCCTGTGTTCCGACGCGGAGGAGGACGAGAGCGGCGTCGCCGTCGGCGAGCCGACAGAGTGCGCCCTCGTCAACTACGCCCACGGCCTCGGCCTCGGCAAGCCCGCGCTCAAGGAGGCCCAGCCCCGAGTGGGCGAGGCGCCCTTCGACTCCATGCGCAAGATGATGAGCACCATCCACAAGACGGCGCAGGGCATCGTCCAGTACACCAAGGGCGCTCCCGACGAGATTCTCAAGCTCTGCACGTCCTATCTGGACAACGGCGCCGTCAAGCCCATGACCGACGCCAAGCGCAGCGAGATCCTCGCCGCCAACAAGGCCATGGCCGACCGCGCACTGCGCGTCCTCGCCGCCAGCGAGCGGCTCTGGGACTCCGTCCCCGCCGACTGCAGCCCCGCAAACCTCGAGCATGACCTCACCTTCATCGGCCTCACCGGCATGATCGACCCGGTGCGCCCCGAGGTCAAGGCCGCCATCGAGGAGTGCCGCAGCGCCGGCATCCGCCCCATCATGATAACCGGCGACCACATCGACACCGCCATGGCCATCGCCCGCGAGCTCGGCATCCTCACGCCCGAGACCCGCGCCATCACCGGCAGCCAGCTCAACGACATGAGCGACGAGGAGTTCGACCGCCAGTTCAAGGACATCAGCGTCTACGCCCGCGTGCAGCCCGAGCACAAGACCCGCATAGTGAATGCCTGGCGCAAGCACGGCTCCGTCACCGCCATGACCGGCGACGGCGTAAACGACGCGCCCAGCATCAAGAGCGCCGACATCGGCGTCGGCATGGGCATCACCGGCACCGACGTCACCAAGAACGTCGCGGACATGGTCCTCGCGGACGACAACTTCGCCACCATCGTCGGCGCCGTTGAAGAAGGCCGCCGCATATACGACAACATACGCAAGGCCATCCAGTTCCTGCTTGGCTCCAACATGAGCGAGGTCATCAGCATCTTCGTCGCCACGCTCATGGGCTTCACGATACTCCAGCCCGTCCACCTGCTCTGGATAAACCTCGTCACCGACTGCTTCCCCGCTCTCGCGCTCGGCATGGAAAAGGCCGAACCCGACATCATGCGCCGCAAGCCGCGTGACGCCAAGGCCGGCGTCTTTGCCGGCGGCATGGGCTTCGACATCGCCTATCAGGGCCTGCTCGTCAGCCTGCTGACCCTCGCGAGCTACTTTGTCGGCCACTACATCGAGTCCGGCGTCTGGGAGATCGCCGACAGCCCCGACGGCACTACCATGGCCTTCGTCACCATGAGCATGGCCGAGATCTTCCACAGCTTCAACATGCGCTCGCAGCGCGGCAGCATCTTCACGCTGCACAGCATGAACAAGACCCTCAACTGGGCCGCTCTCGGCAGCCTGATCGCCACGACCCTCGTCTGCGAGGTGCCCTTCATTGCCAACGCTTTCGACTTCACCAGCGTGGAGCTCAGCGAGTACCTCATCGCCCTGTGCTTCGCCGTCAGCGTCATCCCCATCGTCGAGCTCATCAAGCTCATCCAGCGCGCTGTCTCCCGGGGCAGGGCCTGAGCAGCACACGTTTCCCCACACAGCGCCGCACCTGAGTGCGGCGCTGTTTTTTGTTGCCCCGCGGGCATGGACATGATAAAATTTGCATATCAAGGCATACATCCGAGGCAAAGGGGGCTTTTGCATGGAGATAAGGGTGCTGCGCTATTTCCTTACCGTCGCCCGGGAGGAGAGCATAACCCGGGCGGCCGAGGTGCTGCACATAACTCAGCCGACGCTCAGCCGCCAGCTCTCTCAGCTGGAGGAGGAGACGGGCGTCCGGCTCCTGGAGCGCGGGCCGCGCCGCATAAGGCTCACGAGCGAGGGCATGCTGCTGCGCCGCCGGGCTGAGGAGATACTCGAGCTCGTGGACAAGACCGAGGCTGAGCTCTCAGAGCAGGATGAGCTGGTGGAGGGCCGAATCTCCATCGGCTGCGGCGAGCTGGCCTCCGTCTCGCTGCTGCCGGAGCTCTTCCGCAGCTTCCGGGAGCGCCATCCCCGCGTCGGCTTCGACCTCTACACTGCCACGGCTGACCTGGTCACGGAGCAGATGGACCGCGGCCTGCTGGACATCGGGCTGCTGCTCGAGCCCGTGGACATAGGCAAGTACGAGTTCATCCGCCTGGACATAAAGGAGCGCTGGGTCGTCCTGATGCGCCCGGACGATCCGCTGGCCTCGCAGGAGAACGTGACGGCGCAGGACCTGCTGGGCCGTCCGCTGATACTCCCCCGCCGCACCAGCGTGCGCGGCGAGCTGGCCAGCTGGTTCGGGGACTTTTACGAGAGGCTGAACGTCGTGTTCACCAGCAACCTCAACACCAACGGCGCGCTCATGGTGGCCAGCGGCCTCGCCTATTCCGTCGTCATCGAGGGCGCCGTGCCGCTCTGGGACCAGAGCAAGGTGACCTACCGGCCCCTCAGCCCCGCGCTCACGGCCACCAGCGTGCTCGCCTGGAAGCGCGGCCAGCCCTTCAGCCTCGCATCGGCCCGATTCATCGAGCACATCAAATGCTTTTTGAGCATGGATAGAGGCGATAAACTAAGTATTTGATATAATGCGCGTTCCGGTTTACAATCAAGGCGCAGTCGGGAAACACCTCCCGGCTGCGCCTTGATCTTTATATGGGAGGCGTGCCGCATGATGCGGATTTCTGCGGTCATATTCGTCCTCCCGCCGCTTTTGCGCCCGCGGCCGGAGGCGGAAGACCTTCCGCGTCATCGGGGCGCAAATCTGAATCTGGAGGTAATCACATGAGCAGCAAGACCCTTGTGGCATATTTCTCGGCCACTGGCACCACCGCGCGTGCGGCCCGGCGTCTGGCCGAGGCCGTCGGAGCCGACATCTACGAGATCCGCCCCGCGGTCCCCTACACCCGCGCCGACCTCAACTGGTCCGACAGCAAGAGCCGCAGCACCCTCGAGGCGCACGACGCCGCCTGCCGCCCCGCCATAGCCGGGGAGCCGGTGGACCTCTCGGGCTACGGCACCGTCTTTGTCGGCTTCCCCATCTGGTGGTACACCGCGCCGAGGATAATACAGAGCTTCCTAGAGAGCCACGACTTCGCGGGCAAGCGCGTCGTCCCCTTCGCCACCTCCGGCGGCAGCGGCCTGGGCCGGACCGCCGAGGCGCTGCGCGCCAGCTGCCCCAGCGCGGAGGTCCTGCCCGGCAGGCTCCTCAACGGCGGCTCTTCCGACGGCGAACTCAAAAAATGGGCGGAGAGCGCAATAGGCTGAGCCGCCCGGAAAGGAAGTAAAAAGATCATGAGTTTTTCCATATACATGCCCACGCGCTGGCTCTTCGGCGCGGGCGCGCTCAACGAGTTGGGCCGCCAGCCCCTCCCCGGCCGGACGGCGCTGCTGGTCTCGTCCTCCGGCCGCTCGGCCAAGGACTCCGGCTCCCTCTACCGCGTCATGGAGCTGCTGGCCCACGGCGGCGCGGAGTTTCTGCTCTTTGACCAGGTCGAGTCCAATCCCTCCAAGGACACGGTCATGGCGGGCGCCCGGTTCGCGCGGCGAAACGGCTGCGACTTCGTCGTCGCGCTCGGCGGCGGCAGCGTCATGGACGCCGCCAAGGCCATAGCGGCCATGTCCACGAACGACGGCGACCTCTGGGACTACGTCTCCGGCGGCTCGGGCAAGGGCCTGCCCCTGGCGCACGAGCCCCTGCCCGTCATAGCCATAACCACCACCGCCGGCACCGGCAGCGAGGTGGACCAGTGGGGCGTCGTCTCCAACACCGAGGCACGGGAGAAGATAGGCTTCGGCGGCTATGACTCGCTCTTCCCCGTGCTCTCCATCGTCGACCCGGAGCTGATGGCCACGGTGCCGCCGGACTACACGGCCTATCAGGGCTTCGACGCGCTCTTCCACAGCGTCGAGGTGTACATCTCGCGCTTTGCCAACCCGTTCTCCGACATGGTGGCCCTGACCGCCGTTGAGAATGTGGCGAAAAACCTCGCCGCCGCGGTGCGCTGCGGCTCCGACATGGCCGCGCGCGGGAAGGTCGCCTTTGCCAACACGCTCTCGGGCTATTCCATGGTCACCGGCTGCTGCACCAGCGAGCACGCCATGGAGCACGCCATGAGCGCCTTCCACCGCGAGCTGCCCCACGGCGCCGGGCTCATCATGATCTCCAGGGCCTATTACCAGCACTTCGTGGACCTGCACGTCTGCGACGAGCGCTTCGTCCGCCTGGCTCAGGCCATGGGCATGTCCGGGGCGAGCCGTGCTCAGGACTTCATAACCGCGCTGGAGCGGCTGCAGGCCGACTGTGGCGTGGACGGCCTGCGGATGTCGGACTACGGCTTCACGCGCGAGGAGCTCCCGGAGCTCGCGCGCAACGCCCGGGCCACCATGGGCGGCCTCTTCGAGTCCGACCCCGCCGCGCTCTCCGACGAGGACTGCCTCGCCATCTTCGAGCGCGCCTACCGCTGAGGGAAAACACTTGGACGGCGGCGCGGTCCGGGTGTGGTATGCTCCAGGCATAGACAAAGCAAGAAGGCACACCCGTAATGAAACTGAAAAAGCTCACCGCGCTCGTCCTGCTGCTCTCCCTCTGCCTGGCTCTCGCCGCCTGCGGCGCGGAGGAGTCCCCCGTCTCCGACGCCCCGGCGGCGGACGACGGCCTGGTGGACTACACCGTCGAGGGCGTCGGCACCTTCCGCCTGCCCGAGGGCTTCGAGATGGAGACCGGCTCCACCACCGATCCCCTGCCCACGAACTACGTCGTCTTTGAAAAGGACGGCGTGACCATCTCCTGCAGCCGCTTCGGCAAGGACGCCTATGAGGCTGCCGGAGTGCCCCTGCCCGCGGACGTGGAGGAGTATTCCACCCGCAGCGGCGTGCAGAACGCCGTGCCCGCGGGCACCGAGTTCGCCTACGACAGCTACGGCAGCTACGCCGCCCAGTTCACGGACGAGGACGGCATCAGCTGGTATTACGTGCTGCTCAAGGGCACGGACGCCTATGCCAGCTGCTATCTCTACGCCCCGGCCGACGCCTTCGACGCCGACAGCGCCGCGCTCTGGATCAGCGGCACGGTCATTGAATGATACCCATTCCCCCAAATAAAGCGGCGCCCCGGAAAAGTCCGGGGCGCCTTCCTTATGCTCTTGTACGTTCCGGCAGCGGCAAGGCCGGGTCGTCGTGCCAGTAGATGATGAGCCGGCCGTGCGCCACGGAGATGCGGGCGCGCTCCCCCGTGAAGCTGTTGCTCACGGCGAGGGGGAAGTCCGGCGTGAGCACCGCACCGTCGAGGGCGTAGCTCAGCCCCGACTCACAGACGCCGGAGGCCTCCGGCCCGAAGCAGAAGGCCGAAAAGTCGCCTGAACAACGTGCGTCGAACTCCAGCGCCGCGCCGTCCGAGATGGCCGTCAGCGCGCAGCCGCGGCCGACGAGTATGGCCTCCATGCCGTGCGCATCCGCCCAGGCCAGGGACTGGACGTTGGCCAGCGAGTGGTCGAAGCGTGCCCCGCCGAGCCCGCCGAAGATCAGCACGCGCCGGAAACCCAGCTCGTGCGCCCGCTTGAGCGCGGCCATGGTGTCCGTGTCGTCCTTGCGCACGGGGCAGACCTCCACGCTGGGCGCCTCCGGCACATAGCCGAGGGAGTCGAAGTCGCCGAGCGCGAGGTCGGGCTGTATACCGAGGCGCGCCAGGTGCCTGAGCCCCGCGTCCGCCGCGATGACAAGGTCGCCCTCCTCCGGCCGGAACCGCTCCTCCGCGAGCTCCGCCGCGGCGACGATATAGCATGTCTTCATAATACTCTCCACCCTCATTCGGCCAGGGCCTCGAGGCCCTGCCTGTCCGCGATGCGCACCGTCCCGCGCGAGAGGCTGACCAGACCCTCGGACTGAAAATAGCGCAGCATCCGCGTCACGACCTCGCGCGCGGTGCCGAGGTGCGCGGCGATGCGCTCGTGCGTGATGCGCAGCTCATCGCTGCTCTCAAGGGCCGATTCCTCGAGTAGGAAGGCCGCGAGGCGGCGGTCAAAGCTCTTCCAGAGTATCTGCTCCACCAGCCACATGACCTCGGAAAAGCGCGAGGCCATCAGCTCGTTAGTGTAGTTTGCAAGCGGCGCGGACTCCTCCATCACGCGCTTGTAGACCTCCGGGGAGACGACCAGCACCTCCGAGGGCTGCTCGGCCTCGATGGAGACGTCAAATTGCAGGCCCCTCATCACGCAGGAGGCGGAAAAGAGGCAGATGTCGCGCTCAAAGAGCCGGTAGAGAGTTATCTCGCGCCCGGTATCGGATATCATATAGGCCCGCAGCCGGCCGGAGCGCACAGCGAGCAGGCCGACGCATTCGCCCGCGCCGGAGAGCTGTTCGCCCGCCTCAAGTCTGCGCGGAGACGCCGCGGACTCCAGCGCGCGCCGCTGGGCGTCGGTGAGCTTGTCCCAGACGCCGGGGAAAAAGGCTTCAAGTTCCATGCAGAGACCTCGCTTTCCCCCGTATTATAAACCATCCCCCTCCCCGGCGCAATGGGCGCGGGAAGGGGGACAGCAACTTTCAGCTCTCCATCTGCTTGCCGAGGAAGGACGCCACGGTCTGGGCGAGCTTGTATTCCACATCGCCTGAGGGCGGGGCGCTCTTGGGCGAGGCGAAGATGACGCAGCCCATGAGGTCGCCCTCGGAGATGACGGGCGCGGCGACGGAGACGCAGTAGCCGCTCTCGCCGTCGGTGACGGGCACGGAGCTGCCGCCGGACTCATGCCGGTAAACGCGGCGCGACTCCATGATCTGCTCGAGCTCGGGGGAAATACGCTTTTCAAAGAGCTCGCGCCTGCCCCCTCCGGCCACGGCGATGACGACGTCCCTGTCGCAGACGGCGGCCACGCAGTCCGTGGACTTGTGCAGCGAATCGCATATCTGCGCCGCGAAATCCGAGAGCTCCCCAATGGGCGAGTACTTCTTAAAAATGACCTCCCCGTCCTTGTCCGTAAAAATCTCCAGCGGGTCGCCGTCACTGACAATATTGGCGCGGAGAACCTTATCCGCGTGGTGTGTCGCGCTCTGGACTACGCTCACCAGCTCCGCGCCTCCGCCGCCGGAAGCGCCGCTCTCGCCGCCGCCTTCGTCGTTCTCGTTTTCGAGCGGGTATTCGCCCTTGCGCAGGAGCGTGTCGATGTCGGCCTTGAGCTTTATCTCGACGTGGTCCTCATAGACGTAGATGCGCTCGATGATAAGCTCCAAGTCCTGCTTTTCGAGGTGCGGCTTGGTGAGGATGTCGTCAAAGACCTCCATCGCGGTCTTGGCGGCGCGGTTGGCGCGGATTATGGTGTTGCGCTTGTCCGTGACGTGCTCGAGCTGGTTTTGCAGGCCCTCTATGCGGCGCATGAGGTCGGCCTCCAGCTCATCGTACGTCTCCTCGAGTACGGCCTCGTTTTCTGGGTGGCGCATGATGTCGCGCACGCGCTGCCGCTTTGTGGCCTTCAGCTCCTCCTGAGCGTCGAGCAGCACATCTTCTATGTTCGCCGCGCTGCGCTCCGTCTCTGCCACGTCCTCCGGCTCGCGCGCGAGCTCCTCGTTGAGTTTGGCGAGCATATCCGCGGAGTTGTCCCGCACCTTTTTGACGTAGAGCTTGACCAGCTCGTCGAGCTTGTCCACGCGGATGTGGTGTGTAGTGCAGCCCGCCGTGCCGCGCCGGTGATAGGTGCCGCAGGTGTATGCGGGCTTCAAATCGCGCCGGCCCAGCGCGAACATCGGCGCGCCGCAGTCGCCGCACTCGAGAAAGCCCGAGTAGACGTTGTCGTTTATCTTCACGCCGCGGTAGTTGTACTTCGCGCGCTTTTCGCGCAGCGCGCGCACGGTGGCGAAGGTGCGGTAGTCGATGATGGGCTGGTGGTGATTTTCAATCACTATCTGCTCGACCTCGTCGCGCTTCACGTCGCGCCCGTTTATCTTGGCGCGCTGGTACTTGCCCTGGCGCAGAGTGCCGATGTAGAAGTCGTTGTCCAGTATGCCCTGCACGGTGACAATGCTCCACGCGTTTTTGACGCTGCGGCGGTAGTCCTCGCCCTCGGCCACCTTGCGCTCTCGCTCTGACATCCGCGGCGTGGGGACGCCCTCGTCGGTGAGGGCGTTCGCTATGCGCTTGTAGCCCCAGCCGTCGATGTAGAGCCGGTAAATGCGGTGTATCACGTCGGCCTCGACGGGTACGACCTCGAACTGCTGCTGTTTGTTGACGATGTAGCCGTAGGGCGCGGCGCAAATCCACTTACCATCCTCCTGACGGCGCCGTATGACGGACTTCACCTTGCGGCTCGTGTCCGTGACCGGCATCTCGTTTAAGAGGAACTGGAACTGTATCTTGAGCCAGTCGTCGTCATTTGGGAAGTCTATGTTGTCGCCGATTGAGATTATCCGCACGCCAGCATCGCGCAGATCTTCCAGCTCCACGAGTCCGCGGCTGTTGCGGCGCGAGAAGCGGGAGAAGTCCTTGACCACGAGTATGTCCAGCCGGTGCGCCACCAGCTCGCGCCGCATGGCCTGATACCCCTCGCGCTGCTCAAACGTGTAGCCCGAGCGGTCGCGGTCCTCATAGAACACCAACTCCGACCCCGGAAACTTGCGCGCGACGAAGTCCGAGATGATGGCCTTCTGGTTCTCTATAGAAGTGTTGTCCCGGTCAAGCTCCTCATCAACCGATATGCGCGCGTAACCCGCGATACGTGGAGGGATGGTGTTGGGCATGGGGACGCCTCCTTTGAGTTGGTGACAATGTGCCACCAACTTAGTTGCAATGTGTGTTAGATGATATAGCATAGTTGTTGATGCTATTGTAACATAGGAGGGTGGCGTTGGCAAGGGGAAAGGCGAATTAAGGTTATGATTTTTATTAAGCTGCCAAAAGCGGACCCCAAAATTTATATCATCGATTGCACAAACTTTCATTTTTGCGAAGTTTATATCATCGATTGCACAAACTTCTATTTTTTCAAAGTTTATATCATCGATTGCACAAACTTCTATTTTTTCAAAGTTTGTATCATCAATTGCACAAACTTTTCGCTTTTCACCATATCGCCCCCGGGGAGCGCGCTCCCCGGGGGCGTTGCATCACCTCTCCATCGCTTTGCTCACGCTCTTTCGCTGCAGGCGCACGTCGCGCTCCGGCGCGGCTTTGGCGCGCTCGGTTTCGCGCTCTGCGACGCGCAGCTTGTTGTAGCGCAGCAGCTCGTATATGCTCGTGTGCAGGTCGCCGTCGCCGGACTGGTACTCGGCTACGGTGTACTTCTTCGCCTTGTACTCTGCGCGCAGCTCGCGCAGCTTTTCACGCACGCGCTCGTCGTTGCGCTCGGCCTTTGTCAGCCACACTGCCACGATTTTCTGGTTGTCGAACACATCTATTTGCAAGCGCAAATCAGCTCCTTATGGCAATAGTTTCCGCGTCTCGCGCGGGATTTATACCTTCTTCCGGCTTGCAGCCGTCTGATTTGGCTTCTTAAAATTTCGTCGCGGAGTTGAAATCATCCGTACGAGCGTACGAATGTACCGTACGCTTGTACGCTCGTACGCAAGTTTTGAATTCCAACTCACTTTTTTATACCGCCCTCTGCAGCAGCTCGATGCCGGTAAAACCGCGCACGCGCCGACCGCCGGGCAGATAAATCTTGTTCGTCTGCTCGATTCCGTAGACTTCCCGGTTTTCAATCAGGTGCATACTCAAACTCCTCGCCGAGAGCGGGTTGACCGCGTTGTCCTCGCACCAGAGCTTGTACACGGCGTACACGTCCCGGCTGCTGGCTTCAGCGTCGGCTTTCAGGCGTATGTAGCCCTCGCTGCGCATGAAGTCCACAGCGTTGTTGCCGTCGCTCACGGCCTCGGTCATGTTCTCGCGGGCGCGCTCGCTGAGCGTGAAGCGGTAGTCGTTTGCAATCAACCGTCGAAGCCCTTCGAGGCACCAGAGGAAGATCCCCTCGGCCTCCGCGCACATCTTCTCTGCGATGAACGGGTCGTCAATGCGGTTGGCGTCTTTGGGTTGCGTCGTGAGGATTATCTGCCGCCTGAAAAATCCCTCGCTGCGGTCGTAGAGCGCTTTCAGCGAGCCATTGCCGAATCCGAGAAACCTGACATACAAGTCGCCCTGGTAGCTCTGCTGACCCTTGCGTTCCAAGTCCATCGGCAGCTCGGCGGTCACGATTGCCTTGATGTGGTTCGTCTGCGGCAGGGCTTCGAGCTTCATGTCGTCGTCGAGCATGACCAGCTCGTGTTCGAGGTCGGCGCGGGCGAAACGGGAGCTTTCAATTTTCGCGATGCTGCCCGTCGCCATATTCGCGCCCAATAGCGCCCGGAGTACCAACCCGATGCGGCTCTTGCCCTCGCCGCCGCGCCCGATTAGCATGAGCATCTTTTGCCCTTTTGTCGTGGGCAGGAAACAGTAACCCATAAACTCTTGCAGCGTCGGGATGTCCTCGGGGTAGAGCAGTTCGCTGAGAAATTTGAGCCACGTTGCGGGCGGCTTTGCGTTTTCGTTGTACGCCACCGGGAGACGGTTGCGGCAAAACTCGCGCTCAGGTGTGAACCGCCCGTCGAGGAACAGCGTGCCGTTTGCGACGTGGATTCGGTCGCGCTGAATGGGCAGGTCGGGTGCGTAGGCTTCAAGCCGCAGGGCTTCGAGCAGGTTGTTCACGCGCTTGCCGAGGGCTGTGGAGAAATACGGTTTGAGCCACTCATAAATCTCGCGCCGCAGCTTGTCCTCGTCCGTGACTCGTCCCTCAACTGTGAAGAACGTGCCGTTTACGCTCTTCATCGGGTGGGATTTGAGAAACTCCTCGCAGAATTTGACCTCGTTGACGTGCTTACCGTCGTACCATTCTGGACACTTATCCACGCAAACCCTCCATCAGCCGCGCGGTTTTCTGTTCGACCAGCCGCGTCTCGTCCCGGCTCGCGCCCGCGTCGAGCAGATAGCCGGCCCACGCGTCGAGCGTACACGCTTCGGCGTACCCATCCGCAATCGCGTCGCCCGGAGCCTTCGGCGAGAGAGCTTTCCGGCAGCGGGACAATTCGCGTTTGCACGCTGCCAGTCCGAGCGGCGGGACAAAGCCGCCGAAGCCGAAGTCCGCTTCGAGCCGTCTTGCAGCCTCGGACTTTGAGCATCCGAGCAGTCCAGCCGTGAGGTCAATCACGTCCCCGTGTGCCCCGCAGCCGAAGCAGTGGAAGTGATCGCCGTAGAGCTTTAGACTCGGCGTCCTGTCCGCGTGGAACGGACAGCGCATGAAGCTGTGCTTTACCGTCCCGTAGCGCTGCGCCACTTCGATAGGTGAAATTGTGCGTTTGATTTTGTTGTAGTTGATAGTCGTGTACCTCCTTAGAATATTTGAGAGAAAAAGCCCCTCATATACCGTGACATTTTTCGGCGAAATGAGGAACTTGTATTCTGATAATTCACGAAAAGTTTACTACCTGAATCCTGCCATTGCTCAATCCTCCTGTTTCAGAATATGAAAAGAGCGCCTGCCTTGCGGCAGACGCTCACGTCTTCAGGGTAACTCTACCCCTCTAATATACATGGATTGAGAACGGTCAAATTGTTCCTGAGAATTAAAAATTTTTTGAAAAATTTTCAGTCGAGGAATTTCTGGTACTCCTTGGTCACGAAATCCTCGTAGGCCGCGGCTATCTTGGCAATCCGCTTGTGTACAGCGCTGGCAGTCTTGAAGCCCACGGCATCGGCTATCTGCTGTTCGGTGTGGTGCTCCATGCGCAGTCTGAGAATCTCGCGGTCTTGCTCGGATAGCCGCTTTGCAAAGGAGTCAATCTGTCCCTGCGAGAGCACCTTGCGCTCGAACTCTGCTCGCGGATTGGCGACGTTCATAATGTCGCCGCCTTCCTCGACCAGCTCGTCTAGTGATATGGATTTGCCGCTGCGGTCGTGGTTCCAGTGCCGCATGAAATCGTTGCGTACGACACTGTTTTTGTTCTCGTAGTCCTCGACAGTTCGGTTCTCCCAGATGGCGTCAATCATAGGCTGCCAGTTTGCTTCCTCAACGACTTGGTCGGTCATGTTGCCCACGAGGTTACAGAATTGCTGCCATGTGTACCACGACATTTCCTCGTCAGGCTCTGCGGTGTAGAGCATCTGAAAGGAGATGTACTCGCGCTCTATTTTGCGGCGAAAGTAACGGAGGATGTCATACGATAGTTGCCAAAGCGGGAAGTACCCAGTATATTGCTCCCGGCTGCCGGGGATTTCGCCGTAGTTGCCCTTTGAGTCTTTGACCTGAAAGAACTGCCACGCCGTCCACGACCAGCAGTCCCAGACCAGCTCGGCGAACATATCCTGCTTGATAATGTCCAAACACGCCTGAGAGCGCAGAGCTTTGAAAGGCTTGCGCGGAATTTTGAGCGCCTCGGGCCACTTTTCCACGAGCACGCGAGGCATGAGGTAGAACATGGTGAGCCACGAGAGGTACGAGTCCTGCGGGATTTCGATGATGCCGGTCGGCGTGACGACTATGAATCCTTTGGGGCCTTTGAGATTTGCCATACAGCTGCTGTCTCCTTGCACCTTTTTGGATGATTGTACCACAGGATTATGAACGTTTCAACGCAGGCTGTCGAACGGCACTTGGAACGTAAAAACAAGTGAGGAAACCCGAAGGGCGCACTTCTATACATAGTTACCATGTATGTGCGTAACCAGCCCAGCACTTGAGTGCTGGGCTGATTTGCGTCGCTGTGCTCCGGGGAAAGGCGTGCCGCTGTGTTTTACTAATTCACCTGTTTTAGTCTTGAGGCTGCGGAAGAGTGCAGCAGAAAAAAGCGTCCTTTGGACGCGCCGCCGAAAAATCTCCCTACCATGAGGCCGGGAGGTTTTGAGTTTTACAGGGTTTGGGGCCTTGGCCCCAACAAGTTTTTTGTGAGTGGTCGGCCACTTGCCCCACTTGCGAATTTCGCAAATGGGGGCCCACACTCATTGCTTGCTACAATTACCTTACCGCTTTTCAGCGGCTCGTACCTAAGCTACAATGAGAGGGTAATCGGCCTTACCACGCCCTGCAGGAGCTTTCACGCTCGGAGTAGCAAACTGTAAGCCGCCCCTCTCATTGCGGCGTTCGATTTACGCAGGTTGAATCATCGGAGTTTTCCATACATTCGGGTAACTAAGCAAGCTGAATCGGTAATGAGCCGGGGCGGTCGCCGGTTGCAAATCTTTCGCTGGAGGTACGCCTATGGAGCACAGAATCATTACAGCCGTTGGGATTGACGTTTCCAAGTACAAAAGCATGGTGGCGGTGCGCCGTCCCGGGGGCGAGGTGGTCATGGAGCCGTTTGAAGTACAGCACACGGCGGCTGGCATAGCTGGCCTGGTCAGTAAGCTCGCCGCAGTGGATGGAGAAGTCCGCGTGGTAATGGAGCACACGGGGATGTATTGGCGGCCTGTAGCTATGGCACTGAAGCAGGCCGGCTTCTTCGTCAGTGTGGTCAATGCCATACTCATTCATCGTTTCAGCGACAATTCGCTCCGCAAGGTCAAGACGGACAAGGCCGACGCCATGAAGATAGCTAACTATGCCCTTGCCTATTGGAGCGATTTGCGAGACTACTCCGAAACAGACGAGACGCGCCAGCTTCTCAAGGTACAGTGCCGTCTTTATGAACGCACAATTAAGACAGCCAAATCCCTGAGGAATTCACTTATCTCTATCCTCGATCAGACCTTTCCCGGAGCCAACAAACTGTTTCGGGATGAAAGCCGTAACTCCAGGGGCCATGTGAAGTGGATAGATTTTGTTCTTCGCTTCTGGCATAAAGAATGCGTGGCAGCTTTGTCCCTGGCGACTTTTACAGACACCTTCCAAAAATGGTGTAAAAGAACCGGCTACAAGTTCAGCGCTTCCGACGCCGAACGGATCCATGCCATTGCCAGGAACGCAGTTGCCACGCTACCCAAAAATGATAGTACAAAGCACAAAGGGGCGCTGGTTGCATACGCAGGCGTTGACGCTTCGCCATACCAGTCAGGAAGCTTCGATTCGAAAAGCCGTCATGTGTCCAAACGCGGGTCTCCACATCTTAGAAGAGTGTTGTTTGTGATCATGTCAATGACGCTTATTCGTGCGAATACTGCTAATCCAGTGTTTTGTTTTATGGATAAAAAGCGAGCCGAAGGAAAGCACTTTTACGTTTATACTGTCGCCGGCTCCGCCAAATTTCTGCGCATATATTATGCAAAGGTCAAAGAATACCTGAACGCTTTAGAAGATACCGCCTGATACATAACAACGATGGCCATGCTGCTCCGCAGCACAGCCATCATCATATTTACTGCGTCATCGACGGGTCATATCCTCTCAGACCTGCAGACAGAAAATGCTGCAGGTCCTTTTGCTATGCCTATTTCTTATCCTGTATTTCTCTTCTTTTGTACTTGACACACATTAGCAGGTTTGCTTGGGAGCATGCCAATTTGTATGGCCTGAATTTGTGCAACAAGTAAGATTATTACAATGAGGTAAAAATTTTCCGCTCAGTCGTTCAAAAAGACCTCGTTCAGTTTAACGCCGAAGCTTTGGGCTATGGCGCGGAGGTTTTTGTCGCTGATGGTCTGGCGGATCTGGCCCTGGTCGGCGGAGCCATGACTCTGCGCCTATTGGCGCGGCGTCAAGCAGAGGCTTGCAGACGGCAAAAGCCCGTGAAGAGTAGACAGCTCCCTGGCCGGTGTGCAAGACTGCCTGGGATGTCTGCTCTTCTCTTTTGTCTATTCGCTTCTTCAATTCTTCAAGGCAATGAGCCTCAGGCGATCTACTTCGCTCAGTGACTTGAAGGGCGCCGGAGCCGGCTTTGAGGACACGATGTTCCCGGAGGGGCTGGAACTCGTCCATCCCCGCTACGCCATCGAACGGCGCAACGGCTGGATGCTCAAGCGCTCGGATTATTTCGTGACCTATGTGCATCACGGCTGAGGCGGCGCGGCAAAGTTCGCCGCGTTGGCCGAGAAGCAGGGGAAGTGGATGATACAATTGTGACGAATGTATTTTTTCAAGTTTACTCATCAGCACAAAACGATACCGCTCAACTCTGGAGTGCTTACAGCAGCGCCAGAGAGAAACGCTATCCCAAGCGTGAGGCTGTTTTGAAGCTGCTGGAGAATATGTGAAATTTGGTACGTTCCAAATTGGAACGCACCTTGGTAAACAGCAAAAGGTCGCGGCATGCGACCTTTTCTGTTATATGTTCTGATGCCAACGGCGCATCGATCCCCCGCCAAAAACACCGTGCCGCCATGCTCCCTTCCTGAGCATGTTGGGTGAGTGTCCGGACACGGACATTGCGGCTTTCAGACCGGCGAGTGCGTTTATTCTGTCCTAGAAACACTAATTTTCTCCCTACGAGGGGCATCTGCGTCTCCGACATCTGCTCCGCATACGTCTGGTAATTTCAATTCTCGCCCCGTGTGGGGGGCGTCTACGCCGGTTTCTTTGGGTAAGCACCAAAGAAACGGTGTCGAAAGGCAGCAGGAGGTAAAGACCACTGCCCAATGTAAAGGCGCACACGTGTCTGCTCCGGCGACTGGCTCTGCTACCTCCACTACCGCACGGGCGAGCTGGAGTAGCTCGTCAACACCGGCCTGCCCGTTTTCGTCCCGAACATGAACCGGGGTTGCTTTCTCGAATACTGCCTCGGCTTCAACAGCGGCAGCTAAATAGACAGCGAGGCGCGATTTGACAGCGGGGAGGTTGCCCGGATGGCGGTCTGCACACCGCAAAAGCAAGTGACGCAAAAAAGACTAAGGTGCCCACTTCAGATGTAGCGGACACCAATGCATCTTTGGTTGGAATGAGCTTGAAATGCAGAAACGACCCGGCTCTATGATGGGCCGGGCCCGGTGTATGGCTCATTCGCCATATGCCGGTACGCCGCCGCCTATGTCGTACAGAGCCCTGGCGAGGGCACTGTCGATAATGAGTACGTCTGCCAGTTGACCCCTAAGCGCTGCCTTGAGCGTGTGGGATTTTTCGCACCCGGAAGCTACTATCAGCTTCCTGGGTATGCGAAGGTAGCTTTCCATGTCTATGGCAAGGGTGCGGGATACCAGCTCACTTTCACACTCCGTGCCGTTGCTGTCTATAAAGCGGAGCATCAGGTCCCCATAAGGTTGATGCTTAACGAGCGCCGTGTATTCCCCCTCGGTGAGGTATGGCAGACGAGAGAGCGGGGAAGTGGGTCTGGGGTAGAAGGAACCTATACCACTGACAGACAAGCTGATGTTTTGGAAAAGGGAGAAGATGTGAGCCACCTCGCGCTGTCCGCGCAGAGCCTCAAGTTCCTGTGCGCTACCGAGCAGGCCGGGTGCTGAAAGGGAGTACTGTCTGCCGCCGAAGGCCATTGCTATCCGCTTGACCAGGGTGTTCACTTCAAACTTGCTGCTGCAGCAGCGGATGCTGCCGTGAAGAGTGACGAATGTGGCCTCGGTGCGCTGGCATGGGTTGAGATATTGAATAAGCTCATACATCGTGCCACCCCAGGCGATGCCAAGGATGTCCTCGGGCCGTATGATCCTCTGGACGTATCTTGCTCCCTCCAGGGCGACAGCCTTTTTCACCGTCATTGTGCTTTCGTCACCGCTCGGGTCCGGAGGCACAACGATGACCTCCTCCAAGCCATAGCACTCCCTGAGCTTACACTCAAGCTCAAGACATTCCATATACGGACGGGGAATAACAAAGGATACAAGCCCGTCCTCCCTGGCCTTTTTGAGCAACCGGGACACGGTCGGAACCGATACGTCCAGCTGCTGGGCTATGCTTTTCTGCGAACAGCCCTCCAAATAGTAAAGGCTGGCTGCACGGAGCACTGCGCAGCGCGATTGGTTGAACACTTCGCTCTTCATGACTGCTTCCTCCGATTCAGGTCCCTTGGATGGGGATCATGCGCGGGACCATAGCATCGTAGACGGCGATGTAGCGGATGCCGGCATCCAGGGCGAGCTCGCAGGCCAGTTCGAAGCCCTGACCGGTCTGCTCAGGCAGGTGACTGTCGGAGCCGATGGTGACAAACTCGCCACCCAGCTCTGCGTAGCGCCTGAGCCAGCCCAGCTCCGGCCAGCGCCCGCGCAGTAGCGGGAAAGGCGAGGTGTTTATCTCGATGCATTTGCCGGACTCTATTGCCAAGCGAAAGATTGCATCCAGTGCGTCCGGCGCGTATTCGTACCTGAGCTCAGCACTCTCCGCGCCAAGCCTTAGCCAGCCCTTGACGGGAAAGTCCACGTGACCGACGCAGCTGTAACAGCTCACGTCCAGTCTCAGGAGCGCGGAGTACAGCTGTTCCAGATAGAGCCTGCACGCAGCGGGGAAGTCCATGCCGCGATAAAAGTCTGGTTCAAACGGGTCAGTATCGCCAATGGCGTGCGCAGAGGCTATGACAAAGTCAAAGCCTCCCTCCGCCAGAACGCTGCGGAGTCTGAGGAAATCATCCTCGCCGCAGGTAACCCCTGCTTCGGCACCGAATTTGACCACGGGCAGGCCACTTCGCTGGCGCAACAGTTCCAGCTCGTCGCGGCAGGCGGAAAAATCTGTCTCAACACCGTTCCATTTACGCATACCGAACTCCATGTGGTCCGTTATGCAAATCTCATTCAGGCCCAGCTCCGCCGCCCGGAGCAGCTGCTGCTCCATAGGGGTACAGCAGTCGGGCGAGTGCGCCGTGTGTATGTGGTAATCGCAGCGGAACATGCCTTACCTCCTTGCGGCCGCTGTTTGAGTGATGGCATACTGCGGCCATTTATCTCTATTATAACGGAAAAACCGCTCAAAGAAAATAGGGAGAATTTTTTCAATTCCAATATGTCATTTGTGCAATATTGAAATTTTTTTACTTATTGCAGTTCGACATTTATTCAAATATACTGAATTTGCCCGACAGCCAAAACAGGTGAAAAGGCGCAACAAGATATGAACGGAGGCAGAGCCAATGTATATCGACCCAATCATAATGCAGATGGATGAGTCCATCGACAGAGAGCGGTTTGTAATCGCGACCTACTACTGCGGAGCAAAATCCACGACGAACATGATGAAGTTCGCAGCCGCCCTTGCGGTAGAGCAGACTACCGGTACCTGGCTTCAGGTGCCCGGGGAGACTCCGGAGGTGCGGGAGCGCTGCATAGGCCGTGTTGTCGGCGTCTACGAGGCTCCGGCCTACCAGATAGAGGTACCAAAGAGCGTGGACGAGCGGCAGTTCATAATCCGTATCGCCTATCCCTGGGCGAATTTTGGCGCCCAGTTTGCTATGATGCTCAGCACGGTGATAGGCAATATCTCCAGTTCCGGGAAGGTGAAGCTGCTGGACCTGAGCTTCCCGGAATCGTTCCTTGGACAGTTCAAGGGGCCGAAGTTTGGTGTTAATGGTATACGCGAGCTCCTGGGAGTGTGGGACAGACCGCTGCTGAATAACATGATAAAGCCCTGCACCGGCTTGGACCCGGAGGAGACCGCAAAGCTCGCCTATGAGGCCGCGGTCGGCGGTGTGGACATCATTAAGGACGACGAGCTGGTCGCCGACGCGCCGCACTGCCCGCTGGAGCAGAGGGTTAAGGCTGTCATGGAGGCGGTAAAACGTGCAGATGAGGTCAAGGGAGAAAAGACCCTCTACGCCTTCAATATCACTGACCGTGTGGACAAGTTAAGGGATAATGCACGCCGTGCGATAGACGCTGGCGCGAACTGCCTGATGCTGAACTATTTCACGGCGGGGCTGGATGCGGCTCGTATGCTGACTGAGGACCCGGAGATAAACGTCCCCATCCTGGCCCATTCGGATTTCACCGGCGCAGTTTATGAGTCGCCCTGGTCCGGCATGAGCGCGATGCTGATAGTCGGCAAGCTGCCCAGGCTTGCGGGCCTGGACATGGTCATAGCCCTCACGCCGTACGGCAAGTTCCCAATCATGATGGATACCTTCCTGAGTGCGGGTTACAGCATGCTGACACCCATGGGGAAAATAAAGCCGATTTTCCCCATGCCGGGCGGCGGCACAACCCAGGGCCATGTTGAGGATCTATACAAGAAGTTCGGCAAGGACGTGATGATAGCGGCAGGCGGCGCCATACATGGTCACCCGATGGGCCCGGCGGCCGGAGCCAGGGCCTTCCGGCAGGCCATAGACGCTGTGGTGCACGGCGGTACGCTGATAGAGGCAGCACGGGAGCATGAGGAACTCAAAACCGCGCTCGACCTCTGGGGCGTCTACAGTGAAGGAACAGGCGGACTGTTTGACCTAAAGGGCTGAGCGCCCGGGCGCAGTCTAATGCAAGGACAACAATAATTGACAAAGGAGGAAACATCCATGGCAAAGCAGTACACAAGAGATGAGGTATTGAAGAGGTTCAAAGCCACAATAGCCGAAGGCCGGCCGGTAGTTATCGCAGGGGCTGGCACGGGCATCTCCGGAAAGTTTGCGGAGCGCGGCGGGGCTGACCTGGTAGGTGTGTATAACTCTGGCCTGTACCGCATGGACGGCAACGGCTCCCTGGCTGGTCTAATGCCCTATGGAAACGCAAACGACATAGTCATCCAGCTGGCCAACCGAGTCTTTCCTCAGATCCAGGAAGCACCCATGATAGCGGGCATCTGCGGAAGCGACCCGACGCGGGAGATGCGTCCCTTCCTCAAGCAGCTTATTGAGATCGGTTTTTCTGCGGTCATGAACTTCCCAACAGTTGGCCTGATAGACGGTCGCTACCGTCAGGAACTTGAGGACACGGGCATGGGCTATGACAAGGAGATCGCCACGCTGGTGAAGGCGAAGGAACTGGGCATGTTCACGATAGGCTATGCCTTCAACGAGGAAGAGGCGACCATGGTTGGCAAGGCTGGCCTTGACGTCATGATCTGCCACATGGGCCTCACTACGGGTGGAGCTATTGGCTCCAAATACTCCGAGGCAGTGACGCTTGAAAACTGTGCTGCGCTCATAAACCGCATGACTGCCGCGGCTAGGGAGCACAATCCGGATGTACTTATCTTTGCCCACGGCGGACCCATATCCTCGCCTGCGGACACGGCGTACATCTATGCACACACCGAATCGGTCGGCTTCCTCGGCGCGTCGAGCATAGAGCGCATTCCGGTAGAGAAGCCGCTCATGGAAGCGGTAAAGGACTTCAAGGCGCAGAAACTGGGCGCAAAGTAAGTGCGAGCGGGACGGGCTTTCCGCAGATAACCCGTCCCGCTTTTTCGGATAAACAGAAACAGGAGGTGTTTATGAGACCGAAAGTAGTAATCGCCGGTATACTGGATACGAAGGGCGAGGAGATCAAATTCATAGCTCAGGCCGTCCGTGAGGCCGGAGGCGAACCGACGGTCATGGAGCTGAGCGTGGGTAAGGAAACAGGCTGGGCGGACATAGGGCTGAGCGAATTGCTCGTGCCTATAGGCAAGAAGCCTGCCGACCTCTATGCCGTGGACAGGCACAAAGCCGCCGGTTGGGTCACCGAGGCGGCTATACTGCGGGCAGGCGAGATGCTGCGCGAGGGTAAATTGGATGGCATTATAGGCTTTGGCGGCTCCATGGGCGCATCCATTTCCTCTGCGGTGATGCAGTCTCTGCCCATTGGAGTGCCGAAGATGCTGGTGACCACAATGGCCTCCGGCGAGGTCAGACCATATGTAGGTACTAAGGATATCTGCATGATGTATCCGATAGCGGAGGCCGGCCTGAACAGCCTGACAAAGCAGATATTGACAAACGCAGCCTATGGCATAGTCGGCATGGCCTCCGCACCGAAGCTGCCAGCCGCGAAGAGCAAGCCGCTGATAGGATGCATGATGTTCGGCGTTACAACGCCTTGCGTACTGCGTGCCTCACAGAGTATGGAGAAGCTGGGCTACGACGTCATAATTAATCACGCCATAGGCACGGGTGGCATGTCTATGGAGCAGATGATAGACGACGGCTTCATAAAGGGCGTTCTGGACATCACCACTCACGAGCTCATAGACGAACTGCTGGGCGGAGTGCTGAGCGCAGGCCCGGACAGGCTGACGGCGGCGGCAAGGAAGGGCGTGCCTCAGGTCGTTGCGCCGGGCGGGCTGGACCTAATAAACTTCGGAGCTAAGGATACGGTACCCACGCACTATATGGATCAGACCCACTTGCCTGGCCGCTCGCTCTATGAGCACAACTCGACGGTCACCTGCGTCGGCGTCCTGCCGGAGGAGGCCCGGGAGATAGCTAGGCAGATTGGTGAAAAGCTCAGTGTGGCGACAGGGCCTGTGGCTGTATGCGTACCTATGCGCGGCTGGGGTGCCTGCGACATAAGGGAGCCGAACAAGGAGCTCGGCTGGGCCGGGCCTTCCGCCGGGCCGTCCTGGATAGCTGACCCCGAGCGTCCAGAGTGGTCGCTGCGCAGCCGTTCCTTTATAGCTGGGCTGAAGGAGACACTGGACCTAAGCAAGCCGAATATCGAGGTGCTTGTGGCGGATATGCACATGAACGAGCCGGAATTTGCGGACCTCATGTCCGGCATATTGCAGGAGATGCTGGACGGCCGCTGGAAGAAGGGTCTTCATAGCGGAGGCCCGATACAGTCACTGTCATGACCCGGCGCGAAGTACTGGAAAGACTGAGGGCGCAGGTCAAAGCCGGGAAGCCCCTGCTTATGTTTGGTGCCGGCATCGGGCTAACTGCCAAATGCGCTGAAAAGGGCGGGGCAGACCTCATAGGCGTTTATTCCACGGCCATATTCAGGATGCGGGGCCAGCCCTCGATTTTGGCCTGGCTCCCCTATGGTGACGCAAACAGCCACATGCTGAGAATGGCTGGAGAGATCCTGCCTGCCGTAAAGCGCACGCCCTGCATCGCTGGTATCGGAGCGCATGACCCGGCACTGAACTTTGACCTGCTATTTGATCGCATCCTTGAGCTGGGCTTCTCCGGCGTCAACAACGAACCCTTCTGTGGGCTATATGGCGAGAGCTTTGCTGCCCAGCTTGAACAAGCGGGGATCGGCTTTTCGAGGGAGGTTGAGCTGATACGCCGGGCCAGGGAGCGGGACATTTTCACAGTCGCATGGGCTATGAACCCGGAGGAGGCAGCGCGCATGGCTGCCGCTGGAGCGGACGTTGTCGGCGCTATGATCGGGGTCACAGGAGGCGGCATGAGCGGAGCCTGCAGTGTCACCCCACTGGAGAAGGCAGTGCTGCAGGTGCAGGCCATGGTCGAGGCCGCGAAAAGAGAGTCTCCGGAGGTCATGGTGTTGACTCACGGCGGACCATTTGCAGATGTCGAAACCGCGCAGTACTCCATAATCCACACCGACGCCGTCGGCTATGCCGCCGGTTCCAGCGGCGAGCGTATACCCACGGAAAATGCTGTGGTCGATGCCGCAAAGGCCTTTAAGTCCATGCACTTCTGATTCGCATTGAACCAGAATGTATTATAATTCTACTTCCCCGGGCGTGCAAAATCCGTCCGGGGATTTTGCACTCGAAAATTGCAAGTAATTTTTAGCATTATCACAATAATATACCAATACAACGGCTCAAAGGACGGCGCTTTTGGCTCAGCACGACACAGGTTTTTTCAACTCAGAATTGCAACTAACAATGTCGGTGGCAATCATTGAAATGACGAATCTGCTTTGAGGCCGAGATACAATAAGTTTCGCAATTGAGATATTTATTGTACCTTATCATTCAATCACGAAATAGATTAATACAGTTCTCACTAAATATTAATAAAATAAAACAAGAAGGTCGCGAAATGCGACCTTTTATCGTCTATTGTACCTTTCAATCCTCCAACCCATGCGTCCCAGCTGCCTCTCGCAGGTACTGCTCCAGCGTACCGTCGAGCGTCATTTGCGCGTACTCGAGCGGGGCGTTGTATATCAGCCAGTCCAGTTCCGTGCGCATGGGCGGGACAGTGTCGATATTGAACTCGCAGGATACAAGCTTTCTCATGCTCACTCACCCAACCTCGCGTAGTCCTGATACATAAGCCGCAGTTTGCCGGTCTCTTTGACCGTGTGGAAGTGCCCGGCGTACCAGCGTTTGTAGTCCAGGCGGCGCTCGATGCCGTCCAGCCACTCCTCTGTGCTCGTGTCCACCGTGCGCTGGTAGATGAATGGCAGGAAGGCCTCCCTCGGCTCCAGGCTCAGCGGGGTGGTGTGGCTCAGGACTATGTCTGCCTGCCAGCCGCGGCTCGCAAGCACGGTCTCAACCTTGCGCTTTATAGCGGCGCTCGGCTGCTCGTCCGGCCACCAGCCGCCGCGCATGAGGCGGTACTCCTTGTCTATGCTGTACGCGCCGCCGATGGCAATACAGCTTTGCCCATTCAGCTTGTACACCTCGCCGTCCAGCGCGAAGAGCTGGTTCGGGAACTCCGGCTGCACCATGACCTCGCCGCTGAAGCGCTGCGCTTTCTCGTATCCGAGGCCCGCCGTCGGGCGGCGCTCGTGGTTGCCGTGGATGCACAGCAGCGTTATCGGCATCGACGCTATGTACTGCTTGAGCTTTTTGTCCAGGTGCCCGCCGTAATAGTTGATACCGGCGTCGCCGAGCATGATGAGCAGGTCGTCGGGGCCGGTGCCGTTGTCCTTGCAAAAGCACGCTATGCGCTCAAAGCGCCCGTGCGTGTCGCCGGTGAGATAGATATTCATTCCTCGCCCTTCTCCGGCAGCTCCGCTACGCCTTCGATAATATCCGTTACGAGCTTCATCGTCTTGGCGTTCTCGGCGCTGATGACAGGGCGGCCCATCTCCTGCTCGAGCTCTTTTCTCGCGTTGCCAGCTACGCGGCCGCCGCGCTGGGCTACGCTCAGATTCTCGGCCATGCCCTCGGGCTTTTCCACCTGCGAGATGCCCGTCGTGCTAGCTTCGGCCAGCATGTTCAGCACCAGCTCGAGGTCGCTCATATTGTCGCGCAGGTTCTCCTTTTTGAGTCCCTTGAGGTCCTTATACTGCCGCGTGGTCATGCCTGACCACGCTTTACTTATCTCGTCCGTCAGTATCGCATACTCACGGCCCTTCTGTATGCCGCGTTTGCTCCACTCGTCCGTCAGCTCGTTGCGGATGCGTATCGCCAGCAGCCGCTGGTGCACCCACTCCTCGCTGTATCCCTTCTTGAGATACGTTTCGAGCGCACGGTCGATGGCCTGCTCCGGGTCTATCGTCTCCTCGATGCGCTCGCGGCCTACCTGCGCCAGCCAGAGCTTGAACGGCTCGGCTTTCGGCGAGGGTATGGACTGGATGATGCGCAGCAGCTGCTCAGTGTCCGCGACATCGGTGAGGCGGCGCTTGCCGTCCTTAGACTTCAATTTCAACTGCTGACAATTTGTCAGCAGTTCGTCCGCGCCCTCATCCTTGAGCCGCTGCTTGAGCTTAGCCCAGTAGTTGCTCGCGCCGCGCTTGTCCTTCTGGTCGGTCAGTGCACCTACCACATCCACAACGGAAAAATACCATTCTTCGCGCTCGGCGTCCCATGCGGAGCGTATAGGCTGATCCTCAAATAACTGCATCGCGTTGTTGCTCATACTATGTACCCCCAACTAGCTGATTAAATTGTACCACATTTTGCCTCAAAACTCAACGTTTATGTAACTTTTCTGCCCACCTCCTGTATGGCGGCGCAGAAGCGTTCCCACGGGTACAACGTTTTCAGCAGCGGGTCGCCCTCGCGGATGCGCATGGTGCGGCGGATCTCTTTGGGGATGACTACGCGGCCCAGGTCGTCTATGCGCCTGACTATGCCGGTCGCTTTCATTTACTTTTCCTCCTGCCTTTATTTCTTTTTGCAGGAATTAGTATCCGCAGTTGCTCCAAACCTATGCGTTGACCATTATTTGGCGCTCACTGGTTTGCTTTTGGGGTGCAAAAGCAATTCACAGCCACTAAATTAGCGTCTATTCGCCGGAGCGTGTTCAGGCGTATCCCGGAGTGGAGAAAAACTTATAAAATAGTTGCAAATCAATTTACAAGTGATTATAATAAATTTATATAAGGAAATCAAAACGATTTAGGTGAGTTTATGAAGACCGGCAACAAGCCAAGCGTAAAACGGATAAGCGAGATCACTGGGTTTTCGCCGGCCACAGTCTCCAATGCGCTGAACATGAAGCGCGGCGTCAACAAAGACACGGCGGAGCGCATCTTTCAGGTCGCGGGCGAGCTGGGCTATTTCACCGGCTCCAAGAGCCGCAAGAGCATAAAATTCGTCCAATTCCGCCGCAACGGCGGGATAATCGACGACAGCCCCTTCCACCCCGCGGTCATCGAGGGCGTGGAGGAGGCCGCGCGCGAAAACGGCCTTGCCACAATATATATACGTCTGAACTACACCGCGCCGGATTATCTCGAGCAGGTCAGCCAGTTGACCTCGGACTCCAACGGCGGCGTCATCCTCCTCGCAACTGAGATGCTGGAGGAGGACTTTGACCCCTTCATGCACTGCAAGTGCCCGATAATACTGCTCGACGGCTGGTGTGAGCGCCAGCCCTTCAACGGCGTGCTCATCAACAACATAGACTCCGCACAGAACGCCGTGGGCCACCTCATCGCCCGCGGGCACCGGAAGATCGGCTATGTCCGCGGCTCCTTCCGCATCAAGGCCTTCCAGGCCCGCGAGTACGGTTACCGCCAGGCCCTGCTGGACCACGGCCTCGAGCTGGAGCCCCGCTGGGTCGTCACCGTCGGCACCAAGACCGACAGCGCCTACGAGGGCATGCTCTCCTACCTCGACACGAAGCCGGAGCTGCCCACCGCCTTCTTTGTGGACAACGACCTCATCGCCTTCGGCGTAATGCGCGCCCTCAAGGACCGCGGCTACCGCGTTCCGGACGACGTCTCCATCGTCGGCTTTGACGACGTCGCCTACTGCACCGTCTCCTCGCCGGCGCTCACCACCATCCACGTCAACAAGCGCTCCATGGGCTGGGAGGCCGTACGCCGCCTGCTCACGATGATGGACGACCCAAATACCGGTATTTTCAAGATCGAAAGCTGCACCGAATTTGTCGAACGCGACAGCGTCAGGTCGTATGAAGCCGAGGAATAAACTAAACTAAAACATTTACATATTCGTTTACACGCCGTCCGCGTCATGCGGGCGGCTTTTTTTGCGCCCTGCCGGGGAGCCGAACATTTGGTCTGTGCGGGCGGGTAATTCGCCTTTTTCTGGCTTAAAGCCTGAGAATTCGCTCAATAATCGGTTAGGATAAGGTAAATGACTGCCAAATTGCATAAAACCGGCAGGATTGGATTGTGTATCTAAACGAATCTTGCGGATTACCAAAATCGCCTTGACAATATTTATGTAAATATTTATAATTTAGTTGAAATTTACATCAGGAAACCACAAAAACCAAAACTGTTAAAAAGAGGGGCAAGAGCATGGCTCAGATAAAATTGGGGTTTGCACCCACCAGACGGAGCATTTTCAGTGCGCCCGACGCGATAAAGTACCGCGGGCTGACGGCGCAGCGGCTCAGGGAGCTGGGCGTCGACTTTGTGGACATAGACGACATCAACGAGGAGGGCCTGCTCTACAACGAGGACGACAGGCTGAAGATCGTGGAAAAATTCCGTGCCGCGGGCGTGGACGGGCTGCTGCTTGCCCACTGCAACTTCGGCACCGAGTACCTCTGCGCCAGGCTGGCCAAGGATTTGAACGTCCCCGTGCTGCTCTGGGGACCTCTGGACGAGCGTCCGGAGCCCGACGGCACGCGCCTGCGCGACACGCAGTGCGGCCTCTTCGCCACCGGCAAGGTGCTCAGGCGCTTCGGCGTACCCTTTACATACCTGACTAACTGCCGCCTTTCCGACCCCGTGTTTGAGCGCGGCGTGCGTGATTTCCTCGCGGTCTGCAACGTGGTAAAGACCTTCCGCAACATCCGCATTCTCCAGATCGGCCCCAGGCCCTTCGACTTCTGGAGCACGATGTGCAACGAGGGTGAGCTGCTGGAGAAGTTCAACATCCAGCTCGCGCCCATCCCCCTGCCGGAGCTGACGACGGAGGTCAAAAAAGCCATCGCCGAGGGCGGCGAGGTGCAGAAGACCATCGCCTACTGCCGTGAGAACATGGACATCAAGGTCTCGGACGAGCAGCTCACGAACATCGCGGGCCTCGCGGTGGCCATGGAGCGGCTGGTGAAGCAGTACCACTGCAACGCGGCGGCCATCCAGTGCTGGAACGCCCTCCAGGGCGAGCTCGGCATCATGCCCTGCGCGGCGAACGCGCTCCTCAACGACAAGGGCATCCCCGTCGTCTGCGAGACCGACATCCACGGCGCCGTCACGGCGCTGCTGGTCGAGGCTGCGGCCAATGACGGCACGCGCAGCTTCTTTGCCGACTGGACCATCCGCCACCCCGACCTCGCCAACGGCGAGCTTCTGCAGCATTGCGGGCCCTGGCCGCTGTCGGTCGCGGGCTGCAGGCCCTGCATCACCTATCCTCTCGCCTTCGACTACCCCGGCGCCATCACCGCCGAGGCCAAGCACGGCGACCTCACCCTGGCCCGCTTCGACGGCGACAACGGCGAGTATTCGCTCCTGCTCGGCAACGCCAAGGGCGTGGACGGCCCGACGGGCATGGGCACCTACCTCTGGGTCGAGGTCGACAACATCAAGCGCCTCGAGGCCAAGATCGTCGAGGGCCCGTACATCCACCACTGCGTCGGCATACACAAGGACATCGTCCCCGTACTCTACGAGGCCTGCAAATACATCGGCGTGAAGCCCGACCTCTACGACCCCATCGAGGAGGACGTAAAGGCCTATCTGAGAGGAGAATGAGCATGACGCTTACTGAGCTTGAGAAGAAGGCCTGCGACATCCGCGCGGACGTCGTGAAGCTCATACACAAGGCCGGCTGCGGCCACATCGGCGGCGACATGAGCGAGGTCGAGGCGCTTGTCGCGCTCTACTACAAACACCTGAACTGCTCCCCGGAAAACGGGGCCGACCCCGACAGGGACCGCTTCGTACTCTCGAAGGGCCACTCGGTGGAGACGCTCTACTGCATCCTCGCCGACCGCGGCTACTTCGACAAGGCCGAGCTCATGGACACCTACAGCGCCTACGGCTCGCGCTTCATCGGTCACCCGAACAACAAGATACCCGGCATTGAGATGAACTCCGGCTCCCTGGGCCACGGCCTCTCGGTCGCGGTCGGCATGGCCAAGGCCGGCAAGATGGACGGCCGGGACTACCACGTCTACGCCGTGCTGGGCGACGGCGAGCTCGCCGAGGGCAGCGTCTGGGAAGGCGTCATGGCCGGCGGGCACTTCAAGCTCGACAACCTCACCGCCCTCGTGGACCGCAACCGCCTGCAGATCTCCGGCTCCACCGAGGACGTCATGCGCCAGGACAGCCAGGAGACCCGCTGGGCCGCCTTCGGCTGGAACGTCATCTCCATCCCCGGCAACGACATGGCCGCTGTCGACTCCGCCCTCACCCTCGCCAAGGAGACGAAGGGCAAGCCGACGGTCATCATCCTCAACACCACCAAGGGCTGCGGCGTCTCCTTCATGGAGAACCTCGCCGTCTGGCACCACAAGGTCATGGACGACGCGCAGTATGAGACGGCCATGGCCGAGATAGCGGAAAGGAAGGCGAGTCTGTAATGGCAACGGCAAACAAGCAGGTGATCTGCAACGTGCTCATGGAGCTGGCCAAAGAGGACAAGGACATCGTCGTCCTCTGCTCGGATTCCCGCGGCTCCGGCTCGATGACCCCCTTCGCTGACGCTCTGCCGGAGCAGTTCATAGAGGTCGGCATAGCGGAGCAGTCGCTCGTCTCGATAGCGGCGGGCCTCGCCAACGCGGGCAAGAAGCCCGTGGCGGTCTCGCCCGCGTCCTTCCTCTCCACGCGCTCCATGGAGCAGGTCAAGGTCGACTGCGCGTACTCGCACATGAACGTGAAGCTCCTGGGCATCTCCGGCGGCGTCAGCTACGGCGCGCTGGGCATGACCCACCACTCCACTACCGACATAGCCACCATAGGCTCCATCCCCGGCATGAGGGTGTATTTCCCCTCCGACCGCCTCCAGACCGAGAAGCTCACGAGGGCGCTCATGGCCGACACCGACCCCGCCTACATCCGCGTCGGCCGCAACGCCGTCGAGGACGTGTATGAGGAGGGCAAGGTCCCCTTCGAGATGGACAAGGCCACCGTGGTGCGCGAGGGCAAGGACATCGCCATCATCGCCTGCGGCGAGATGGTCTGGCACGCCAAGAAGGCCGCCGAGGCCCTGGCCGAAAAGGGCATAGAGGCCATGGTCATCGACATGTACTGCATAAAGCCCCTCGACCGCGAGGCCGTGCTCAAGGCCGCGGCGACGGGGAAGATAATAACCGTTGAGGAACACGTCGCCATCGGCGGCATGGGCTCCATGGTGGCGCAGGTCACCGCGGCGGAGGCCCCCTGCCGGGTCGTGAACCTCACGCTGCCGGACAGCCCGGTCGTCACCGGCAACTCCAAGCAGGTCTTCGCCCACTACGGCCTTGACGCCGCGGGCATCGAAAAGACCGCGCTGGAAATGCTCAAATGAGCCGGTACATACTTGCCGTGGACCAGTCCACGCAGGGCACGAAGGGTCTGCTGTTCAATGAGGACGGCGAGCTCGTCTGCCGCGCGGACCGGCCGCACAGACAGATAATAAGCCCCCTCGGCTGGGTCAGCCACGACCCGAAGGAGATAAGGCGGAACACCCTCGCCGTCTGCCGCGACACAGTGGAAAAGGCCGGGATAGACAAGGGCAGCATCGCCGCCTTCGGCATCTCGAACCAGCGCGAGACCACCGTCGCCTGGGACCGCGAGACGGGGAAGAGCATCTGCGACGCCATCGTCTGGCAGTGCGCCAGGGCGGAGGCGGTCTGCGAGCGGCTCTCGGACATGGCCGACACTGTGCGCGCGCGCACGGGCCTGAACCTCTCGCCATATTTCCCCGCCGCCAAGATGGGCTGGATAATGGAGAACGTCCCGGAGGCCAAAAAGCTCGCGGACGAGGGCCGGCTCTGCCTCGGCACCGTGGACAGCTGGCTGCTCTCCTTCCTCACTAAGGAAAAGGTGCACGCCACGGACTACTCCAACGCCAGCCGGACGCAGCTTTTCGACATAATCGCCCTCCGCTGGGACGAGGAGCTCTGCCGCGCCTTCGGCGTGCCCGTCGAGGCGCTGCCGGAGGTCAGGATGAGCGACTCCGTGTTCGGCACGACCGATCTGGACGGCTACCTCGATAAGCCCATCCCCATCTGCGGCGTCCTCGGCGACAGCCACGGCGCGCTCTTCGGCCAGGATTGCCGGAGGCCCGGCCAGGTGAAGGCCACCTACGGCACCGGCTCCTCCGTGATGATGAACATCGGCGACGAGCCGAGATTTTCCTCGGGCGGCCTGGTCACCAGCCTCGCCTGGGGCATGAACGGGAAGGTGGAGTACGTCTTTGAGGGCAACCTCAACTACACCGGCGCGGTCATGACCTGGCTGCGCAAGGACGTGGGCCTCATCGAAAACGACGTGGAGGCCACGGAGCTGGCAAAGGCGGCGAACCCGAACGACAGGTGCTACTTTGTCCCCGCTTTCTCGGGCCTCGGCGCGCCCTATTGGGACAGCAAGGCCTCCGGCCTGCTCACGGGCGTGAGCCGCACAACGGGCCGGGCCGAGATTGCAAAGGCCTGCCTCGAGTGCATAGCGTATCAGATAACGGACCTCACGGAGCTGATGCGTCGGGACGCGGGCGTGGAGCTCGCCTCCCTGCGCGTGGACGGGGGCCCGACGGCCAGCGAATATCTCATGCAGTTCCAGAGCGACATGGCCCGCACCTCGGTGGAGGTGCCGAACCTGCAGGAGCTCTCCGGCATGGGCGCAGCCTATGCGGCCGGCATCTCCGCCGGGCTCTATGACCCCGACAGGGTCTACGAGCACGTCCGGCGCCGGGTGTATTCCCCCGCGATGGACGAGGGGCGCCGGGAGGAGCTCTACAAGGGCTGGCAGGCCGCGGTGCGTCAGGCGCTGACGCACGACTAAATCCATATGCTGCGGGTGTGAGTGCCCGTATTATAAAAATTTCAGGAGGTCAAACAAATGAAAAAGTTCCTTGCACTGCTCCTAGCGCTCGTGATGGTGTTCGCGCTCGCCGCCTGCGGCGGAACCGAGACCACCCCGACCGACGCCCCCGAGTCCGAAGCCCCCGCCAGCGAAGCCCCCGCGTCTGAGGCGCCCGCGGACGGCGGCGAAGAGGCCACCTTCCTGCCCGGCGGCGGCAGCAACATCGTCTACGTGATCACCCCGGCCACCTCCAACGTGTTCTTCGCCACCGAGGCCGAGGTCGCCCGCGCCAAGGCCGAGGAGCTCGGCTACGAGGTCAAGACCGTCTCCCACGACGACGACGCTTCCCGTCAGCTCGAGGCCATAGAGGCCGCCATCGCCGACAAGGCCGCGTTCATCATCCTCGATAACGCCGGCGCCGACGCCACCATCGAGGCCGTCCAGGCCGCTTACGATGCGGGCATCCCCTGCTTCCTCATCGACCGTGAGATCAACACCACCGGCATCGCCGTTGCCCAGATAGTCGCCGACAACGCCCAGGGCGCCGCCGCCATCGCCGAGAAGTGGGTCGAGGCCATGAACTACGAGGGCAAGTACGCCGAGCTGCTCGGCCTCGAGAGCGACACCAACGCCCAGGTCCGCAGCGACAACTTCCACTCCGTCATCGACCAGTACCCCGATCTCGAGATGGTGGCTCAGCAGTCCGCCAACTGGGACCAGACCGAGGCCTATGAGAAGACCGAGGCCATCCTCGAGGCCAACCCGGAGATCACCGGCATAATCTGCGGCAACGACACCATGGCCTGCGGCGCTGCCGCCGCCTGCGCCGACGCCGGCCGCACCGACATCAAGATCATCGGCGTTGACGGCTCCGACGATGCTGCCGCCCTCATCAAGTCCGGCCAGATGGTCGGCACCGCCCTGCAGCAGTGCGCCCTCATCGCCGAGATGGCCGTTGAGCAGGCCGACTACTACATCAACAACAACGGCGCCACCCTCGACGGCGTCGGCGAGAAGCAGCTCGTCCCCTGCGTCGCCATCACCGCTGAGAACGTCGACAATCTCTCCGCCTTCGTGTACACCGAGGGCTGAGCCGCAACCTGAGAAACCAGCGTGCCGCCGCCCCTTACGGGGCGGCGGCGTCCCAAAAGCGGAAGGGCACATTCCGGGTTCTCCCGGCCGCGCCGATACCGGAGGCGCGCGGAATATGCCCTTTTCGCAGAGCACCGCCAAATTAAGCAAGGAGAGGATAGAATGAAAAGGTTTAGCCTCGTCGCCGCCATAATGCTTGCCGCCGCGCTGCTCATGCTGTCGCTGTCCGGCTGCGGCATAGTGAAGGTCATCCCCGTTGGTACCGAGGGCGACTATACCGGAGTTGTGGAGTTCGACGCCAGCGCAGAGGCCGCCGACGACTGGGAGCTCATCGCGACTGAGCTCACCGGCACGGCCCAGCCGCTTGCCGACACGCTCGCCTCCGCCGCAAACGGCACCGCCTACTGCGTCAGCTTCACCGGCACCGTGGAGGAATACAACACCGACAGCCCCAAGGGTTATCTTCTCGTGACAGTCGAGGGCGTGGACGACAAGGAGGTCCGCGTCCAGGTCGGCAGCGTGTTCAGCGGCACCACCGTGCGTGACTGCCAGACCGGCAAGGCCTATGAGGACTTCACCAACCAGACCGAGTGGTCCCAGTACGCCAAGACCGTCAACGATGAGGTCCTGACAAACGTCATAGAGCCCCTGGGCGACCTGAACGCCCTCGTGGGCAAGACCGTTGAGATAGTCGGCTGCTTCACTCCGGAGGCGACCACCATCACGGTGACCCCCGTGGCGATAACCGTCCAGTGAGGTGAGGACGATGTTTGACGATTCGAATGTTGTCCTGCACTGCGAGCAGATCGAAAAGATATATCCCGGCACCAAGGCGCTCGACCACGTCTCCTTCGACGTGCTGCGGGGCAAGGTGAACGTGCTCATCGGCGAAAACGGCGCCGGCAAGAGCACGCTGATGAAGATAATCGCGGGCATCGAGCAGCCCTCCGGCGGCAAGCTCTATATGGAGAGCCAGGAAGTCTCGTTCAAGGACACCTCCGCCGCCCGGGCGAAGGGCATAGGCATCATCCACCAGGAGCTGAGCCTCTTCCCGAACCTCACCATAGCGCAGAACATCTACATGAACCACGAGAAGAAAAAGGGCCCCTTCGTGGACAACGCCGCCCATATCGAGGGCACCAAAAAGGTCCTGGCGCGGCTGCAGCACCAGATGCCGCCCAACACCCAGGTGGGCGACCTGCGCGTCGGCCAGCAGCAGATGGTCGAGATAGCCCGCAACCTCGTGGAGGAGGACCTCAAGATCCTCATCATGGACGAGCCCACCTCCTCGCTCTCGAACCAGGAGGTCAAGGTCCTTTTCGGCATCATGCGCGAGCTGACCGAGGCCGGCATCTCCATCGTCTACATCTCCCACAGGCTTGAGGAGATCATGGAGATCGGCGACCACGTCACGATACTGCGCGACGGGCATTACGTCGCCGACGCGGATGTGAAGGACATCCAGCTCAGCTGGATAGTCACCAACATGGTCGGCGAGAACAAGAGCTACACCCGCACTCCCAGGAGCATCGACCTCAAGAAGCAGCCCGTGGAGCTGCGTGTCGAGAACCTCTGCCTGCCCAAGAAGGGCGGCGGCTGGCTGCTGCACAACGTCTCCTTCGAGGTGAAGAAGGGCGAGATATTCGGCATCTACGGCCTGCTCGGCGCGGGCCGGAGCGAGCTCATGGAGTGCATCATGGGCCTGCGCCCGGAGCACACGGGCGAGGTATATCTGGAGGGCAAAAAGCTGCGCATCGGCCAGACGGCGGAGCAGATAAAGCGCGGCCTCGCCATCGTCCCCGAGGACCGGCAGGGCGCCGGCCTCGTGCAGACGATGGACATCGAGAAGAACACCTCCCTCTCCAACCTAAAAAAATATGCAAAGCACCTCTTCCTCAGCCAGAAAGCGGAGGATGAGGACGTGGACAAGGTCATAGAAGAGATACACATCAAGGTCGCGGACAAAAAGCTGCCGATACTCTCGCTCTCCGGCGGCAACCAGCAGAAGGTCGTCATCGGCAAGGGCCTGCTCACCGGGCCCAAGATCCTGCTCATGGACGAGCCCTCCCGCGGCATAGACATCGGCGCCAAGACCGAGGTCTTCGATATCATCCACCAGTTCGCCGATCAGGGCCTGACGATACTCGTCGTCTCCTCGGAGCTCAAGGAGATAATGAACATCGCAGACAGGATAATGGTCCTGTCGAATGGCGTTAAAACGGCGGAATTTATAGCGGGCGACGGTCTCACCGAGGACGACCTCGTCCTCGCCTCCTATGCCGGCCACCACACCGACTCCGAAGCAGAGGCCACAGCCTGAACGAAAAGGGGAGCGACGAGATGAAAACCAAGAAACAGTACGATAAAAACGACTTTATAATGACACTCCTGAAGGGCCGCACCTTCATCGTCCTCATCATCCTCGTGGTGCTTTTCAGCGTGCTGAGCGAGAACTTCTTCTCGACTTCCACCCTGCTGATGGTCGCAAAGCACGTTGCGCTCTACGGCATCCTGGCCATAGGCATGACCTATGTCATCATAACGGGCGGCATCGACCTCTCCGTGGGCAGCGTGGTCGGCCTCGCCGGCATGATAGGCGGCTATCTCATCCAGAACGGCCTGACGGTCGGCGGCTATACGCTGTACTTCAGCGTACCCATGGTCATCCTCATCGTCATCTTGCTGGGCTGCGTCATAGGCTGGATAAACGGCGCTGTCATAACCAAGCTGCGCGTCGCGCCCTTCATAGCCACGCTGGGCACCATGTACATCTGCCGCGGCTTTGCAAACATCATCTCCAGCGGCAGGACCTTCTCCTCGCTGGCCGGCTATGAGGGCCTGGGCAACACCGGCTTCAAGTTCATGGGCTCCTCCGTCATGGGCATACCCGTGGGCGCGATACTGCTGGTCATCCTCTCCGTGATAACGGCCATAATCCTGCGCAAGACCACCTTCGGCTGGCACGTCTACGCCGTCGGCGGCAACGAGCGCGCGGCCAGGATGAGCGGCATCAAGCCCGACCGCATCAAGATCTACGTCTACATGCTCTCCGGCGCCTGCGCCGCCCTCGTCGGCATCATCAACACCGCCCAGCTCATGGCGGCCCACCCCGCCGGCGGCGACGGCTGGGAGATGAACGCCATCGCGGCCTCCGTCCTCGGCGGCACCTCCATGGCCGGCGGCATCGGCACCATAGGCGGCACCTTCGTCGGCGCCTTCGTCATCGGCGTGCTCAACGACGGCATGGCCATGTGCGGCGTCACCGAGTTCTGGCAGAACGTCATCAAGGGCGCCGTCATCATCTTCGCCGTCGTCATCGACCAGTATCAGCGCAACCTGCAGGCCAAGATGGCCCTGCGCGTCAAGAACGAGGCGAAGTGACATGAAAAAGACCGGAATACTCAACGCCCAGCTCATGGGCCTCATCACCGCCCTCGGCCACAAGGACCAGTTCATGATAGCCGACGCCGGCATGCCCATCCCCAAGGGGGTCGAGATAGTCGACCTCGTCCTCGTCGGCGGCGTGCCCAGTTTCAGGCAAGTCATGGACGCCGTGCTCGCAGAGACCTGTGTCGAGAGCTATACGCTCGCGGAGGAGATTGACGAGCACAACCCGGAGCTGCTAAACTATATGCGGGAAAAACTGGCCGGACTGCCCTGCGAGAAGATACCGCACACGGAGCTCAAGCGGCGCTCCGCGGGCATCAAATTTGCCATCCGCACGGGCGAGTTCACGCCGTATCCCAACGTTATTCTGACCGCCGGCTGCATCTTCTGAGGCCGGAGAAGGGAGCGGGCATGAAGGCTCTGTGCTTTGGTTCCATGAACATCGACTACGTCTATTCCCTGGACCACATCGTCGGGCCGGGGGAGACGATATTCTCCACAGGGCGCGAGATCTTCGCGGGCGGCAAGGGGCTCAACCAGTCCGTCGCCATGGCCAAGGCCGGGCTGCCGGTCTGGCACGCGGGCATCTGCGGCGCGGGCGGCGAGCTGCTCGTCGAAACGCTGGAGAGCAGCGGGGTGAACACCTCGCTAATAAGGCACGAGGACACCCCGACGGGCCACACCATCATTCAGGTGGACGCCAAGGGCCAGAACTGCATCATCGTCTACGGCGGCACGAACCGCCGCATCACGCCGGAGTACATAGCGGAGGCGCTCTCCGGCTTCGGCGAGGGCGACATGGTGCTGCTGCAAAACGAGGTGAACCGCCTGGGCGAGATAATCGACGCCGCCCACGCGCGCGGGATGCGCGTCGTGCTCAATCCCTCGCCCTTCGACTCCGCGGTGCTCGAGTGCGACCTCGACAAGGTGGACCTGTTCCTGGTCAACGAGATAGAGGGCTCGCAGATAAGCGGGCTGCCGGCCACGGAGCCGGAGGCGATACTCGACTGGTTCGCCTCGGCGCACCCGAAGTCGGCCATGATACTTACCCTGGGCGCGGACGGCGCCTGGTATTCGGACGCCGCCGTCCGGCGCTATCAGAGCGCCGTGCCGACCAAGGCGGTGGACACCACGGCGGCCGGCGACACGTTCACGGGCTTCTTCCTCGAGGGCTGGATGACCGGCAGGAGCATAGAGGAGTCGCTGCTGCGCGCGGCGCGGGCGTCCTCCATAGCCGTGTCGCGGCCCGGTGCGGCCCCGTCCATCCCCTCCGCCGCGGAGCTCGACGGCGTATGAAAAGGGGAAAGCGCTCAGTCCGCAGCGGCATGCTGATCCGCCTGCTGGCGATACTGTACCTGCCGTACCTGATGTTTTCGATGTATAGGAATTACACCTCAGGCGAGGCCGGAGTGTCTCTGGCGCTGTTCATCGCCTTGATGGCCGTCATGGGCATAGCCGAGATAGCCATTGCAGTCTCGGCCGTCCGGCTCTGGCTGGGACATTATAAGGAAGAGGAAAAAGAAGACTAGACCAGCTCCCGTTTCACGAAGCGCACGGGAAAGCTCCCGGCGAAGCGCGAATACCCGGGCGGAAGACTGCGAAAAACTCCAAGCGCCATAGGGCACAGCTCAAAGCTGTGCCCTATGGCGCTTTTGTAAACTTATATGATCCCGGGCCGCTGACAGCTCCGTCAGGTCACCGCGCAGACCGCGCTCCTGAATGCCTGCCAGGTGTCCAGGTCTGCGAGGCCGTAGCGCAGTATCAGATTCAGCGCCGCATCCAGGGCATGGGCCGGGTCGCACCACACGTCCGGTTCGTAGCCCTTGAAGTCCACATTTTCAGTTGTGAAGCTGAGCCCGAACGAGGCGCCGAAGCTGAAGTATATGCCCGAGCGGGGCAGGCGGAAGCTCATAACGTTCCCGCAGATCTGATAGCCGCTGGAGTTGCTGCCCACCACCAGCACGTTGTCCAGCTCGCGCAGGAAGTTGAGCATGCTCTCTCCGGAGGAGCCGCACATGTCATCCACCAGGACGATTATCGGTATGTCGTTGGGCAGCTGCCGTCCCTCCAGGTTTGCCACGTGGTAATAGAAACCCGACGTGCCCTCCTCGGGCGCGAAGCCGTCCCTGACGCCGGCGGCGTTTCGCAGCGCGCTCACTCGGGTGCTCCAGGCCGCGGTGGTCTCCGGCTGCTGACCGCAGAAATTTTCGACCCAGCTCCTGCCGAACTCATCGGCGCCCCCTCCGTTTGCGCGGATATCGAATATTATCAGTTTTGCGTCGCGCACCTTGGCCGCATCGGCTGCAAAGCCGTCCAGCAGCTCCTTGTAGGAGAGGTCAAAGTTGCGCTCCGATATATAGACTATCCCGTTTTCGCGCAGCAGATTGTAGTCCGGCACGCGCATGGACTCGGAATACGGCTCGCTCTCGGTCCAGGTCAGGCGCTCGCTCCGGGTCTCGCCGGCGGCGTTTTTGAGTGTGACGGTGGACTCTGTCATGTCGGCCGGACGGCAGAAGAGCACCGGCGCCCAGCACAGCTCGCCCGCGCGCGTCAGAGAAGGCTCCATGCGCACTCTGCTGTCTGAAAAGCTGCTGAAATACCACTTTTCGCCGCCTATATACTTGTAATAGCCCACATCATCCTGCGCCCAGCTCTGGTCGGGGCAGTAGAAATATTCATAGCGGAAGAGCTCCTCCCGGCCCCTGACGTCCCCGGCTTGGAAATGCGCATCGCGCACAAAGTCAAGCGTCCCGGAGAGCTTCTGCTCAAGTTCAGAGCTGCGCACGGTGCTGCGCCCATCCAGCCAGGCCATGACCTCCGCCCTTGCCGCGTCGAAGTTCTCCGCGCCGAAGTAGTAATACGCCCCATAGGCGGCCTCGACTGCGCGGAAGAACAGGTCAACGTCGGCCGCGGCCTGTTCGCGGCTCATGCTTCCGTTGCCGCCGCGGCCGGTGTCCACCAGCGCGGCGATCTCCTCTGCGCTGAGCAGATCCGTCGTCTCCGGGTCATTGACAATGTAGTCCGTAAAGCCGTCGAAAACCTCGCCGCTCTCAAAGAGCTGCTTGTGCTCCGCCGAGGCGGCATCCATTACGGCGTCAAAGTCGGCGCTCGGCGGGTCCTGGGCGCTGATCTTCTCGAGCAGGGTGGTGTCCGAGCCCTTCAGCTCCTGCGAGAGCGCCGAGAGGGACACGAGCGCCGCGTCACCGCGCACGAAGGCTCCGTTGTTGGCCGCTCCGTATTCCCCGGACGTGACGCCGAGTTCGTCCGTCAGCTCCCACGCGCGCTCCCAGTCGAAATCACCCGCGGCATCGTCATAGCCGAGCGCGCGCAGGATGAACGTGAGGTACTGCGCCGAGGTCACGCGTTCGCCGCTGCTGAAGGTGGTGTCCCCCGTGCCGGTGGTGAGACCGTTTTCATACGCCAGGCCGACATAGGGCTCTGCCCAGGCGGGCACATCTGTAAAGGGCGTCTCCCATTTACCGCTCAGGGCCTCGTTTTCCCTGCCCAGCAGGCGCACGAGCATTGTCACCGCTTCGCTGCGCGTCATGGCGCGGCCCAGCTCGAAGACGGGCGCCCCGTCAGAGTCCGTTCCGGCGCCCTGAAAGAGGCCCAGGGCGTAAAGCGCTTCCGCCGCGTCCTCCGCCTCAGTTCCGGCGGCCAGGGCAGCCGGCGCAAGGCTCAGCAGCAGGGTGAGCACAAGTACAGTAGCCAGTGCTTTTTTCAATTCCATTCCCTTCCATCTCTACCGAATTGAGCAAATTTGACATCAAAATTATATCTGCGCCCCTCTCCGCTGTCAACAAAACGAAAACGCCCCCGCCAGCAGGGCGAAAAAACAGCCCCTAAATTCAAAGTGCAGCCCGTCAGCTGCCGTGGCGGCGGTAGGCGCGCACGGTCAGGGCGAACCATATAGGTATCTGCACGGCCGTGGCGGTGAGCATGACGTAGGGTGACCATGTGACGAAATCGCCTATCCACAGGAAGCGCAGGCCCGTCAGCTCGTCCATCATCGCACCGGTCAGGGACACGCCGCCGGAGGGCAGGCAGAGGCGGAGCCAGTTGAGGAGGTTGCCCTCCGCCGCGGCAAAGCCGTGGCCAAAGCTCCCGCCGGCCATGAACATGCGTATTATTGTGGGTATGAGCGCGACGGCTGCGGATATGGCCACGACGCCGAGCGAGCTCCTCAGCCGCGACGAGACAAAGAGCGTGAAGGCGTTCACGGCCAGGAAGGCGAGCAGGCTCGACAGCACTATCCACCCCAAAACGCCCATGGCGTCGAGTCCCTGAGGGTTGAACGCCACCTGCAGCAGCTCCCCCGAGGTGATGTCGTCAAAGCCGAAGGCGAAATACATTACCGCCAGGAAGGAGCCGAAGCAAAGGGCGAAAACACCGAGGTCTATCAGGAGCGCCGAGCCCATCTTCGCCGCAGCCAGCCGTCCGCGGCCGTGCCGGGTGCAGCGCAGGATGTCGTCGGCCCCGCTCGCGTAATCCGAGGAGAAGATGGGCGCGGTGATGACGATGCAGATGAGCGTCACGAGCAGCGCGCACAATCCGAGGCTGCTGAAGGCGTTCGTCGAGCTGATGCCGTAGCTGTATTGGAAGTTCCCGCTTTCGGCGCTCAGGCGGGACATGGCGTATTCCACGACCTGGGGCGTCTGCTCGTATTTTTCGCTCAGCGTCCGCTCCAGGGTATCGAGCCGCTCCTGATAGTAGTTTTGCGCGCGCTCCGGCGAGATGTCGGCCGAGGTCAGCGCCGCGCCGAAGTCGTCGGAAAACGCGTAATATATCCACGTGAACACCGGCGAATACGGCCCCAGCACCGAGCTGCTTATGTCCGGCGGAATGTCGTAGTCCGTGCCGTACCGCGCCAGCAGCTCGTGGTGCAGCGCCACGGCGGAGGCGAAGAGCTCCGGCGTCACCTCGCCGCGGATGACGGAATACCGCTCCCGGTTTTCCTCGTATACGCCCACGCCCCTGACTATCTCGGTGGGCTCGTCGCCGTGGTCTATGTACTTGACGACCTGCCTGACGGTGGAGAAGGCCGAGGCCAGGCATATGGCCAGGGCGATGGCGGCGAGCCGCCAGGTCGAGCGCGTTTTCAAAATGCGCTTCAATTCGACTCTCAGCACCGCTCCTCCCCCCTTTCCGGCGTCTCCTGCCTGAACAGCCACAGGTACAGGTCCTCAAGGCGCGGCTCCGCCGGGCGCGAGCCGGGGATGTCCGGCGCATCGGATATATAGCGGACTCTGACCGCGCCGTCCGGCTCACCCCTCATGCTCACTATGCGCACGGAGCGCTCGAATAGGGCCAGTTCATCTTGCCCTATGACGGCCGTGAACACCTTTCCGGCGACGGCCTCCAGTAGCTGCTCCGTCGCGCCGACGTCGACTATCCGCCCGTCCTTCATAATCATGTTCTGCGCGGCGATGTACTCCACGTCCGAGACGATGTGCGTGGATATGAGCACGATGCGGTCCTGCGCAAATTCCGACAGCAGGTTCCGAAAGCGCACCCTCTCCCCGGGGTCGAGGCCGCTGGTCGGCTCGTCGAGTATGAGGATGTCCGGGTCGTTGAGCAGGGCCTGAGCTATCCCCACGCGCCGCTGCATGCCGCCGGAGAGCTTTTTTATCGGCTTTTTTCTGACCTCAGTCAGGTTGAGCAGCTCCAGCAGCTCGTCTATCCTGCCGCAGTATGCGCGCCTGCCGAGGCCCTTGAGCGTGGCCACATATTCGAGGTAGTCCACAACGTTGAACTCCGGGTAAAACCCGAAGCTCTGCGGGAGATAGCCCAGCGCGTCGCGGTAGGCCTCGCCCAGGGCCGAGGTGTCTATGCCGTCGCAGAGCACCCTCCCCGAGCTGGGCGTCAGGATGCCCGTGAGCATCCTCATGAGCGTGGTCTTTCCGGCGCCGTTTGCACCTATCAGGCCCCAGACGCCGGGGGTTATCGTGAGATTCACGTCGCGCACGGCGGTCTTTTTGCCGTAGCGCTTGCTGAGGTCTCTTATCTCCAGTTCCATGCCGCACCTCCTAATAACTCAGCGCCTGCTGCATGTCGCGCGCGGGCAGCTGCCTCAACAGCCGGCGGCACTCCAGCGCCAGCGCGGCCAGCAGCGCCGCGCAGACGGCCGCCGCCGGGGCCGTGCCGAGCTCTGCGCACAGCTCCCCGAGCTCCGTCCGAAATATCCAGAGCGCCGCCGCGAGCCCGAAGCCGAAGCCCAGCGCCGCGTGCAGCCCGTGCTCCTCCCCGCTGTGCTCAAGTATCAGCAGCATTCCCGTGCAGGCGAGCAGAAAGGGCAGCACGACGAGCCCCAGTGCCGCGTTCGCCGCGCCCGCCAGGCCTCCGGTCAGGCTCAGCGCCGTAAGGCACGCGGCGTCTCCGGCGCCGACTGCGCAGAGCTTCGCCAGAAGCAGCCGCCTGCTGGAGAGTCTTGTCGAGCTCTCGAGCTCGCGCATTTTGTATTTCCGCGAGCGCCCGTAAAACGGCAGCGCGCTCATGGCCACGAACACGGAGAACATGCCGAGCAGCGCCGGGGCATCCGCGGCGAAGTCCTCCGAGCGCATCGCAAGGCGCAGCACCAGGCACATGCAGAGCACGGCCGCCGCCTGCGCCGCCCATATGGGCGCGGCGACGAAGCGGAGCTGGCCCGCTATCAACCCCGTAACGCTGAGGCGGCTCATCCGCCTGCGGGCGCGGTATGCCTTGAGACAGAGCGCCGCCGTCTCGTCCACATGCGCCGGGCGCGGCTCCGGCGAAGGCAGGGAGCCAAGCTCCGTTTTCAGTCTGCGGTCTATTCTTCCCATGTTTCGGCTCCTTTCACAGGGATCTTTCAAGCGTCTTGAGCGCCGAGCGCAGCCGGGACTGCACCGTCCGGAGCGGCTCGTCGACTATCTCGGCGATCTCTCTGAGCTTCAGGTCGTGCACATAGCGGAGCACGACGACCTCGCGCTGCTTGGCGGGCAGCGTGGAGAGCAGCTGCGCCAGGCTGAGCTCGGCCTCGACGCGCGCAAAGCCCGGCTCTATGTACTCCTCCGGCTCTGTTGGCTCGCGCCGTCCGCCGCGGCGCCACATGTCGGTGCAGGTATTTGCCGCGATCTTGTAAAGGTAGGCTTTGAACCTCCCGCGATGCGCATAGGCGTCGATGTGACGCACAGCCTTCAAAAAGGTCTCCTGCGCCGCGTCCTCCGCCGTCTGCCTGTCCGGTGTGTGCCCGAGGCAATATCGGAGTATGCCGGGATAATGGCTCCGTATAAGCTCCTCCAGCGCCGCCTCGTCTCCCCCGCGCAGCCGCCCGAACAGCTCATCCTCCCGCGTCAAAATACCACCTCCTGCCGAGAGCGTCCTCTCATTAATTATAACGTATCAGGGCGCAAAAATGATTGCGGGTCGTCGTAAAAAAGCGCTCTCCGGCGTTGCGTCTCCCCCACCGCCGGCATCAAAAATACCGCGCTGCCTGAAAAATGTGACCGGCCTGTGATTTTTTGCGTGCGCGGCCTATGGTATGCTATAATCACTTTGAGAGGGGGAGACGCATGTACAAGGTGCTGCTCGTGGACGACGATGTCCACATCCTCAACGCAAACAAGACCTATCTCGCCCGCCTGGGCTACCAGATAAGCCGCGCGGAGGACGGGGAACGGGCCCTGCGGCTCGCCTCCTCCGCCGCTTTCGACGCCATAGTGCTGGACGTGGACATGCCCGACATGGACGGCGTCGCCGTATGCAGCCGCCTGCGCGAGGTGAGCGCCGTACCCATAATCTTCCTTTCCGCTTACGCCCGGACGGACGACCGCATACGCGGGCTCATGGCCGGGGGCGACGACTACATCGGCAAGCCCTACTCCCTCGTGGAGCTGGAGCTGAGACTCCGGCTGCGGATACAGAGGCACCTCAAGGTGGAGACCGGCGAGGTGCTCCGCTACGGCGCGCTGGAGGTGGATCTGGGCCTGCGCGAAGCGCGCTTCCAGGGCGAGGCCGTGGCACTGACCGCGCTGGAGTTCGACCTGCTGGCCTTCCTCGCGCGGAATCCGGACATGGTGTTCTCCTATGAGCAGCTCTACGACCGGGTCTGGAAGGCACCCATGAACCAGGGACTGCACAACATGCAGGTCTGCATGGCCCGCGTCCGCCAGAAGCTGGACGCCCTCAGCCCCGGAGTGCACTGGATAGAGACGGTGCGCCGCAAGGGCTACCGCTTCAACAGCTCCGCCGGGACATGAAAAAGCCCCGGGCGGTGATGCCCGGGGCCGTGGGATCTGCGCTTATTTTTTCTTTTTGAATACACCTGCCGCGGCCGCTCCCACCGCGCCGCAGACCGCGACTCCCGCGGCCGCCAGCACGACCGTCTTCACGGCGTCCGCCCCGTCAGGGCCGCTCTGCTCCGGCATGTCCGGGGCTGCTACCTCCACGTCCTCCGCCGGCTCCGCATACGGCGAGGCGGTCGGCGCCGGTTCGGGCGTCGGCTCGGGAGTGGGCTCCGGTGTGGGTTCCGGCGTCGGCTCGGGCGTGGGCTCAGGGGTCGGAGGCATGGTGTGCTCCGAGGCCGTCGTGCCCAGTATGGGCGGCTGATATGTCGGCTCCGGTGTGGGTTCCGGTGTAGGCGTCGGCGTGGGGCTGGGCTCCGGCTCGCGCACGGGCGGGAACAGCGTGGTGCTGCCGCCGCGGTTGCCGCCCTGGTCCTCGTCGCTGTCCTCCTCCGCGGGCAGGAGGAAGCCCCGGGAATACCAGTATTTGCTCCCGTCCGGGTTGACCGCCGCGAGGCGGAAGTACCTCGGCTCGTTGTCGTCGGCAAGGTAGAAGACGCCGGCGTAGCCCTCCTCGGAGCTGCCCGTCACCTCGAAGTCGTAAAAGTCCATCCAGACCTCACCGTCAGGCGAGGTCTGACCCCAGACGTCATACGTCTGGAGGCCCTCGGGCAGCTCTTCAAAGAGGAGCGCCGCCGTCACGGCCTCGCCGCCCGTCCAGCGCGCGTCCGTCACGGCGAGCTCGGCGGTCTCGTACCAGTACACCGTCAGCGTGAGCGGCAGCAGCGAGGGCAGAGCATCGCCGTTTTCGTCGAGAAAGGCGCCCGTCAGCTCCGCCGTGCCTTCGCTCTGGCCATTGTGTTCGCCCAGCTCCCAGGAGAGCGATAGCGTCTCATAGCTCTCCTGTCCCCGGTCGAGGACGGGGACCTCCAGCGTCTCTGGCAGCAGCTCCGCCGTCAGCGGAGTGCCCGCCTCGAGGTGTATGTCCTCCGGCTCGGCGCTGCTGTTGTCCACGACCGGCCTGGACCACTCGACGGCGTTCTCGTACCCGGTGGAGCCGGTCAGGGAGACCGCCGCTCCGGCCTCCTGCTCTATGAGCGTGCCCTCGCCTGTGAGGGCAAAGTCGGCATAGTGGATGATGAGCTGGCCGCCGGCTTTCACGGTGATGAGCGGCGTCTCACCCAGCACAGCCTTTATGACGGCGCGCTCCTCCGGTCCGCCCACGGATATCGGCCCGATGGAGAGGCAGCCGCCGCTCTCGATGACGACCGGCCCTGTGACGGTGAGGTTCAGCTGCCCGGCATAGAGCCCGGAGCCCTCCTCCGGGCTGAACTGAGAGCCCACGACCGTGCAAGACACCGTCTGGCCCTCGCCGATGGTGAGCGCCCCCAGCTCGACATTGTGCTCGGGCATCTCCTCGCTCCCGGACGTCTCCCCGCCCTCCGCGGGCGGATCGAGCACCAGGGCCAGCGCCGGAGCACCGAGGCTGAGGGCCAGCGTACAGCATATCAGCAATATACTCAGTCGTTTTTTCATACGAACATCCTTCCCGGAGGTGATCCGATGCGCAAAGATACCCGGTTGAGCCTTCTTATCCTCTCGGCCTTCCTCCTTGTCGGGCTGCTGGCCGCGCTGGGCCAGTATCGCTGGGACAACAAATACACCTCCGCGCTCAGCGGCGGCTGGGGCTTCAACGTGCTCCAGTCCGACCCGGAGCAGCCCGCGTGGCTCGTGGACGGCTGGGAGTTCTACCCCGGCGAGCTGCTCTCGCCCGAGGACTTTGCCGCCGGGCGGCAGGCGGAGGAGTACACCTACGCCGGGCAGTACCCGAACTTCAGCGCACAGCTCGGCAGTCCCTACGGCGAGGCGACCTACCGCCTCGTGCTGGAGAACCCCGGCGAGAGCGTGGAGCTGAGCCTCTACCTGCCCGAGCTGCTCTGCGCCGGGCGCGTCTACATAGGCGGCGAGCTCGCGGGCGAGCAGGGCAGTGTAGAGCCCTATGAGCCCCGCGTCATGGACGGCGTCTACTCCTTCACCGCCTCCGGCAGCACGGAGATAATCATACAATGCGCCAACTATACGCACTACTACTCCGGCATGTACTACCCTCCCGCGGTGGGGACGCCCGGCGCGATTGCCCGGCTGACGTCCGCGCGGCTTGCCGTGTACGGGCTGCTGTGCTTTTTCTCGCTGGCGGCGGCGCTTTTGAACCTCTCGCTCTGGGCGCTGGGCCGAGACAGGCTGACGCGCCGCCTCGGTCTGCTCTGCACGGCCTATGCGCTGCGCATGAGCTACCCATTCCTGCGCACGCTGGGCGTGCCAGCGATACGCTCGCTCTATGCCGCGGAGGACTTCTGCGCCGCGGCGGTGCTTCTCTGTGCGATTTTGCTCGCGGGCGAACTCTCGGGCACGGCGCGTCTCGGCTTCCAGCGCCGGGCCGCGGTCCCGGCCGCAGCGGCGATGTGCGCGGTCTGCGTGATTTTTCCGGTTTTTATCCTACCACATGCGCCGCTGCTTATCAATATCTATGGTTTGCTGCTCTTTGTATGGAAAATATTAGCAGGCGTTTATCTCATCTTCCTCTCTGCCCGGGCGCTGCGGGAGCGGGTGCCGCTGGGGCGGTATCTGCTCTGCTCGGCGGGGCTCTACGGCTTTTCCCTCGCGGTCTCTGCGCTGACGGCGGGCTATCTGGAGCCCGAGTTCGGGGCCTGGCCGGAGGAGTACGGGACCTTTGCGCTGGTCGCCGGCTTTGCGGCGCTGATGGTGCACCGAGGGGTGCTGCTGGTGAGGGAAAACCGCCGTCTGAACGAACACCTGAGCGAGGAGGTGGCGCGCAAGACCCGCGCGCTGGAGACCCTGCTCGGCGAACGGCGCGAGCTGCTGGCGACGCTGGTGCACGACATCAAGAACCCGCTCTCCGCCGTCCGGAGCTACGCCGACCTCGTGCGCAGCAGCAGCGTGGAGCTCGACGCCGAGACCGCCGCCTGCCTCAACGCGCTCTCGGAGCGCGTAGGAGCCGTAGAGGACAGGTTCGGCCTGCTGCAGGATTTTTCCCGCGCCGAGCGCGCCGCCGGAAAGGAAAAGCTGGCGCTCTCGGCCTTCCTGCGCGGCTTTTACGAGAGCAACCGGCCGGACATCGAGCTCGGCGGCCAGCGCTTTGCGCTGGAGCTCCCGCGGGAGGAGCTGTACGTCTCCGCCGGGGAGACTCAGCTGCGCGCGGCGCTGGAGAATCTCTGCTACAACGCGCTCTCCTTCACGCCTCCGGGCGGGCGCATCACTCTCTCGCTGCGGCGCGAGGGCGGCAGCGCGGTCATATGCGTGGCAGACACGGGCAGCGGCATCGCGCCCGAGGACCTGCCCCACGTCTTCGAGCGCGGCTTCACCCGCCGCCCCGACGGCAGCGGCGAGGGCCTCGGCCTTTACATCGTCCGCACCTTCGCCCTCGAACACGGCGGCCGCGCCGAAGCCCAGTCCCAGCCCGGCAAAGGCAGCACCTTCAAACTGCACCTGCCCCTGGCGTGAGATTGGGCAATGAGCAGCGGCGGTTCAGGCGCAAGAGCCTATACGGCCACGGCAATTTTCAAGAAAGCGGCACTGTGACCTGCTTTAGTCTTTGTGTCGGAGTCGAATGCCGCCCTGCTCGTCGGCCGCATCCGCGCTCAGACTGCAGCATTCATTTATTAGCTATCCAGAGCTATAAGCTCAATATAAAGCAGAAAAGCCGCCCCATCCGGGGCGGCTTTTCATATGCCGGGGAGCAGTTACGGCCACTAAGCCGCGGCTCAAACTGAGGCTGTTATGTAAGGCCGGGGAAAAGCGCGCAGGTTATGATAACGGCGGCGGTACCGCAGGTCGTGGCTATGACCGTTGTTATGAACAGCGGCGGATAGACCTCCCTGAGCTTCATGCGGCACAGAGGGAGCAGCATGAGTATGGCGCCGGAGTAAGGCAGGGAATCAAGCGTTGTGGCTGCAAAGCAGCCTATGCGGTGGATAGCTCCCACGCTCAATCCCAGCTCCATGAGCTTTGGCGCTATGAGCGGCAGAGAGATCAGCTGTCCTGTGGACGAGCCGCCGGTAAGCATACACATGACTGCCACAACGATGGCGCATATCAGCATCGGAGAGATGTCAATGCTCACTATGGCATTGAGCATGGATGTGAAAGCCTCTGTGTTGGTCACTACACCGGCGAAACCGCAGATAGCAGCCACGGTCATCGACATATGTATGGACTCCGCCGCACCGGTGCTGAGAAGCTCACGTATGCTGTTACCCTTCAGCTGCTTCCAAAAGAGCGCGATTGATATGACAACGCTTATTATGATGCAGATGTTGATGTCAACGCCAACGACGTTGAAGAGGATGAACAAAACTATCAGGGGCAGTATGGAGACAATAAACTTCGGCCGCGGCGAGTTTTCGTCATAGTGCGGGTCCAGGGGGTGGAGTTCGAAGTGTTCGCCTCTCGCTCTGGCCTTGTTTATGAAAATGTTAAGAAGCACGATAATGACCACGATCTCGACGGCCGCGCCAATGAGGCCCGGGACGGCCGCGACGCCTGCGCTGGTTCCCAGTGCGCTCATGGCTGCCACGTTGGTCACCTGCGGGCTGCCCGGCATTGTCAGGGTGAACGTGTAAGAGCAGGCGCCCAAAACGCCCAGGATGAAGCGCTTGGGAATGTCACAGTGCGCAAAAATGGTAAGCGCGATGGGATACATGAGCACAATGAAAACGCTGGCGTTTATGCCGCCCATGCACAGCACTATTCCTATCGCCAAAAGAACAGATATGGCAATAACGTTTTTCCGGGTGTTGCTCGCGCCGGGTTTGAGCAGGGACGACATGATGGTCTCGGCAACGGAATAGGCTGCTCCGCTCACGGAGTAGATCTTCGCCTGTATGTTGCCGAACAGCAAAATGAAGAAAAAGCTGCGGATGGGGACAAACATGCCGTCAACGAATGCACCTGTCAAGGTGTCGATAAAAGGCAGCCAGTTGAAAAGCATGACAACGGCCGCGCCTACTATGGTTGCTATATAGACCGACCAGTCTTTATAGCAGAATATGATTACTATCAGAAAGCCGAGCAGGCATCCGATTATACCCACAAATAACGCTCCTTATCTCTCTGTAAAATTAGCATGGGAACAATCGCGCATTGTTGCGCGACTGTTCCCACCGCTGAGTTAAAACGCAGCGCTCAGGCCTTTTCAGCTTTGGCACCTTCCTCGGCTTCAACCTCGGCCAGGGTACGCCGTTTGGGCATGGGAATGGTGGTGTAAACGGCAATGGCCGCTATGCAGGCCACAATGGCATATATCATGGACGCGGTGTAGTTGCCGGTGGAGGCGACAAGAGCGGAGCTGATCCGGGGCGAGATGATGGTGCAAATCAGCATATATCCCAGCATGCAAACGCCGAATATGCCTCCTGCGTACTTGGAGCCGAAGGTCTCCTGAACGGCAACGGGGTGGCAGCTGTTAGTCGGGCCGAAGCCAAATGCCAGCAGAACATAGGCCGCGTAGAACATGAAGAGGCTGTTAGCAAACATCAGGCACACAGCGGAAGCCACACAGCAAACTCCGCAGAGAGTGTAGACCTTGCGATAACCAATCTTATCGATCAGCGCGCCAAAGAGGAAGCGACTTGCAACGTTGGCAATACTGTACAGCGAGACGCCAAGAGTGGCAGCGGTGACAGAATATCCGGCGTCGGAGATGAGCACGGAGAAGCGGGGATAGCAGATTATGTACAGCGTCGGGAAGAGGCCGTAGCCCAGGAACAGGTGCCAGTAGGCGCGGGTCTTGATGACCTGGGCGGGAGTGAGGCTCTCGAGCTGGGTGGCCTTGAGTTTGCTGTCGTCCGCGGGCGCTTTCTGCTTCCAGCCTTCGGGTATGTAGCCACTTGGGGCCGTGCGCAGGCCTATGGAGGAAACGATTCCTATGATAATGACGCCCGCGCCTATGATATAAAGGGCAGCCGTTATACCGGCCATATCAATAAGCTTGACGACCAGCGGGGCCAGGAAGGTAGCAGATCCGCCATTGAGGGCCATGCAGAGGCCGGAGGCGAGGCCGCGCTTGTCAGGGTACCAGCCGGTGGCGCAGTAGGTGGCTCCGGTATAGGTGAAACCCACGCCCAGGCCCTGGAACACACTGAAGGTCACGTAGAGCAGCCAGGGGGCATTTGCGGGAACGAGCCCAGAGAGGACGAACGCGAGGCCCAGAAGGACGCAGCCTATCATCAGTGTCTTTTTTGCTCCCACTTTGCCAAGCATCCAGCCGCTGAGAATGTGTCCCGGGGTCTGCATGGTGGCCATGAATGTTATAACTCCGGCAACGGATTCAGTTGACCAGGCGAATTGCTCTGCAAGCGGGTTCACAAATACCGCGGCCGAGTTGACCATGCCGCCGACGAAAAGTATTATGAGAGCGCGGATGAGTATGCCGGTCCGGCTCGGCAGTTTCTGAGTTGCAGCCATAATTTCTCCTTTCTCTCTGTGAGCGCGGCTCAGGTGCAGGTCCAGCCGCCGTCGACGGCGACAGTCTGGCCTGTGGTATAGGAACAGCAGGTGGAGGCGAAGTACACACACAGCCCGTCCATTTCACCGGTGAGCCCATGGCGGCTTTTGGGGCAGCGGTCCTTATGAAGCTGGGTGAACGCATCGGAATCAATGTATGCCGCGGTCAGTTCGGAGGGAAAATAGCCCGGGGCGATGCAATTGACGGTGATATCGTACTTGCCCCAGTCGTTGGCAAGCGCCTTGGTCATCATTTGCACGCCGCCCTTTGCCGCGCAGTACGGCGCGGTCCACACATGTTTGCGGGAAACAAAGCCGTGTATGGAGGAAACGTTCACGATCCGACCATAGTTGTTGGGGATCATCGAGAGCCTCACCACCTCGCGGCAGAGCCGGAACAGGCCGGTCAGGTCGGTGTCAACGACGTAATACCACTGCTCATCGGTCAGTGTTGCCGGGTCGCCGGAACCGCCGACGCCGCCTGCGTTCACCAGTATGTCTATCTTGCCGAAATGCTTGACCACGTCCTCAACGCAGGCCGTCACAGACGCCGCGTCGCGCAGGTCAATATAGTGAGGGTACACCTCGACTCCATATTCATCAGAGATCTGTTTGGCGTTCTCTTCGAGCTTATCGGTCCGGCGCGCCACTATCGCCACGTCTGCTCCGGCGTTGGCCATCGCCTTTGCAAACTGCAGTCCAAGTCCGGATGAGCCTCCTGCGACAAGCGCTACCCGGCCTGAAAGGTCAAAAAGATTGTTTTTCATACTTATGCACTCCTCTTCTTAGCATTACATCCAAAACTCAGGCTGAAGAGCTTCCCCACTACGGTTAAAATTATAAGAGAGTGTGAAATTCTCGGCAATGTCACGAATGAAAAAAGAGGCCCTCATTTAGTGCGCAGTATACAAAGAAAGCGGGAGGCGGTTTCCCGTCCCCCGCTCTTTGCCGCGGCGGCTCAAATGTAGAAGCACCTCTCGTAGGCCGCCCTCGTGGCATCGGCCATGGTCCCGGCGCTCGTTGCGTCGCCTATAACAACAGTCTTTTCAAACGCCTCTGCGATCTTCTCAATATAGTGCATGTCCGGGCGGTTGCCCATGGCCATGACGACAGCGTCGGCAGCTATCTCCACATCCTCTCCGGTGTCCATCCTGCGCAGCACTGCGGTGGAGTCGGTCACGCCCGCTATGGCGTGCTCTGTGAGTATCTTGACTCCGGCCTCCTCAAGCAGCGACAGCAGCTTATACTTAGCCGTGCGGTAGATGGATGAGCCGACCTCCTTCTGCATCTCGACGACCGTGACCTGGTTCTCGGCACATAGGAAGTGCGCGACCTCAAGCCCGACGTGGCCGCCGCCGATTACGGCAATCTTCTTTCCCTTGAAGCGGATGCGGCCGAGCAGCACATCTTCTATGTAATAGACATTCTTATTGTCAGCGCCGGGAATGCGCGGTACAATCTGATTGCCGCCACAGGCGATGACGACGCAATATGGGTCGAGCGCACGGATGCGGGCAACAGTCGCATGAGTGTTTAGCCGGACCTCCACCCCGTATTCCTTCATCTCAGCCGCCTGGGTATTCACAAACTCCTGGGCCATGTGCTTGCAGGGCGCCTTGGACGCCAGAATGGCGCTGCCTCCCAGCGTGGCACTCTTTTCAAATATTACGGGCTCGAAGCCGCGCTTTTTCATGAGCAGGGCCGCCTGCATTCCCGCGGGGCCGCCGCCAATTATGGCCACGGGACGGCCATTGCCGTTCTTGATGAGCTTGTCGTCGCCGAATCTGGTCTCGCGGCCGGCTACGGGGTTGATGGCACAGTGCAGATTACGGCCCGCGACCACGGATTTGTTGCAGTTCATGCATTTGAGGCACTTGCGGATAAGGTCCTCGCGCCCGGCCTTGGCTTTCTCGACAAGGTACGGATCGGCGATGTGCATTCGGCTCATACCAACAAAGTCGCACACGCCTTCTTGAAGCAGCTTCTCCGCCGTTTCGGTGTACCGAAGGGCGTTGACGGCAATGATAGGCACGTTCACAGCGTGCTTTATCGCCTCCACGAAGGGGCGGCGCCAGGTCTCGTCGTAGTAGCAGGGCTCGATCATCGTGGCTGCGCTGGCATAGACGCCGCAGCTGACGTTGAAATAGTCGACGTAGGGCTCCAGATACTTCGCTATCTCGACGCAGGCGTCCTGGTCGTTTCCGCCCTCGACAAAGTCATTGCCGTTTATCCGAGCGCCTACGACGAAATTGGGACTCACTGCCTCGCGTATGCCCTTGAGTATACGCACCATGAAACGGCAGCGGTTCTCCATGCTCCCGCCGTATTCGTCGGTACGCTTGTTGGTGTATGGGCTCATAAACTGCTGCAGCAGGTAGCCGTGCGCGCCGTGGATCTCAACGCCGTCGGCTCCCGCGGCTTCCACATTGACCGCAGCCTGAATAAATAGGCCGACGAGGCGGTCGATGTCCTCAAGGGTCATCTCGCGCGGAAGGATGGTGTCGCGGCCCACAACACTGTTGAGCTCCACGCTGGGAGCCATGGCCTGCCTGCCGCCATTGAGTGCCGGGGGGGCCTCTCGGCCGCCGTGGTGGAGCTGGATGAATATTTTTGAACCGTGACGGTGCACACCATCGCAAATGTCCTCGATGCTTCGAATTTGCCTTGCATCATAAATACCGAGCTGAATGCGGTTGCAGTGGCCGCTGTCAGGATCGACGGAGGTAAACTCGGGAATAATAAGTCCGCAGCCGCCCTTGGCCCTTTCTTCGTAAAAGCGCACCTGTTCAGGCGTGCTGCATCCGTTCCAGTCACCAAGCATGGTGCCCATGGCAGTCATAACGACTCGGTTCGGCAGCTCTAGCCTGCCGATTTTTCCTTTTTGAAACAGCTTTTCGTACTTCATTACATTACCTCATGTTTCTCGCGATTAATATGCCGCTAAGCATTCGGGGTACAGATGTAGTGGGAAGGGCTGTCCTCGCCTGCTTTACTTGCTTCATCTTATATAAGGCTCTTCGATTAGTACATGTCACAAATGGAAAAAAGTGCATCGCAAACAATGCGCTTTGCACAATCACGAAGTCTACCGTACTCACAGAGGCTTAAAACCATATATCTCCGCCGGAGGCATTGTCAAAGCAGTTGTTTTTCGGGGCCATTTTTGTGCACAGTGCAGTTGTGAAAAAATGGACAAACGGTATATACTTAAAAGGTAAAATAGATATACATTCAAATTCTACTGAATGAAAAGGGGGAGGCGATAAGCTGATATGCTGTTCTCATCTTTGGCAAAGCTCTTGACGGACAAATATCCAGTAAGTATATGCGAGGTTCCACTGGACTGCGAAGTTGTCGACGTGGTCCTCTATGAAGAAACGAAACCGCTGCCGTCTGTCGACTGTTTGTGCGTGTTCACAGCGAAGCAGATGTCCGACGCGGAGTCGCTCCCGCTCAACATCGTCTGCGTCGGCGAGATCGACACGACAACGTACGGCAGGGCAAAAAACAATAATAGTAACTTTATTCTCATTCCGGACGCCTCCTCGGCGGACGCAGTGTGCTATATTCTTTCCATTTTCGGCAATACTCTCAAGCAGCAGAAGCTATACTCCGACCTCATTTACATGCTGCTCTCTGACGAGGACCTGGCCTCCATCTTCTGCACATTTGCCAAAGAGACCGATTGTCAGATGCTCGCCATCGACATAACCGGCAAGGTCCTCGCATACTCAAAACCCTTCCGCGTCAACCATCCTCACTGGCTGCACAGTGTGGAGGTGGGCTATCTCGACAAATACCTCATCGAGTATATCCTCTCCTATCGTGTTAAGCACAACATGAGCATTTCCCCTCAGCCTTTCGTCCTTTTCTGCGACCGGCTGCAGCTGTTTATCAAAACCATCAGAGTAATATACAACGGCGAGATAATCGCCTATGCTTTTATGGGCAATTACACAGGGGAATTCCCTGAGTTCAGCGACAGGTTCATGTCTCTGATCGCAAAACGAATGCTCAACACCCTGCTCGGTTCCCGGAGCTACAGCACCTATCGATTCAATATGCACCAGAATATATTGGCTGACATTATCAAAGGTGCCAGCGAGGAGGAAGCGGTGCAGCGTATCAGCGTCGCCAATTTGAGCTTCCCTTCCCATATGCTTGCCACCGTATTCAAGCCGAGCTTTTTCCGCGAGAGCGAGTTTCTGCACGACGTGCTGATGCCCGGTATTTCTGCTCTTCTGCCAAATGTGCCCAAGCTGTATCAGAAAGGTACCATCGTCGCTTTGCTCGAGTCGGACAGACTTGGCGCAATGCCGGATGAGCTCGTTTCGGGTCTGCGAAAACTGGCTTCTGAAAACGGCGTTTTGATCGGCGTAAGCAATATGTTCTGCAAGCCTGAGCGCTTCGGCATATACTACCGTCAGGCAGCGCAAACCGCGGCGTTCGCAAAGCGTCAGAACAACGCAAACGGCATCTTTTATTATGCCGATTATGCGTTTTATATCATGCTCGACAACGTTGAAGATGCAACCACGCTCGAATACGCCAAGCACCCCCTTCTCTCAGAGCTGGAAAGGTATGACGCAGAAAAGAACACTCAGCTCTATGAGACGCTCATGACCTATGCGCTCACAGGTTTCAGCAAGAACAAGACGGCCGAGTTGATGTTCCTGCACAGGAATACTGTCAACTACCGCATACAGCAAATAGCTGAGCTCTATGGGCTGGATTTCGCAGACAGCGCGCTCCTCTTCAAGCTGCAATATTCCTTCTATATCGATTCTTATCTAAAGCACAAGTATTACCCGTCACAGGCTCTGCCCGCTGAGCAGAGCAGATCATAAAATTCGCCCCCGCTCGTGTTTTTACACAGGCGGGGGCTGTTCATATCTGGCTGTTACGGAACGTCAGTCGTCGTAGCCCTCGAGAGCCTTAAACTCGGCGTCCAGTTCCTCATCCTTGCGAAGGTCAGCCTCTATGCGGGCAAACCGATCGCGGAGCATCTGGTGGGTGTGCAGGTGCGGGTGAACATATAGCTGGTTGTCTTCCATGGCGCGGAACAGACGGGGCCCGACGAACCTGGGGTTGAAGCCCTGATTCTTGATGCGCTTTTCAAAGTTGGCACGGTATTCATTGTAGTCGGCAGTCGCATAGAAAGGATCGTAGGGCTTTTTGAAGCGCTCAGGACGGCGCTTCTCGCTGTCCCAAATCTCAGTGTTGATGTATTCAGGGCAGAACGCGGTCACGCCTATATAGGGTGCAAAGTTGTCGGCATAGTCCCGGACACTCTCAGCCAGGCTCAGAGCGGCATGCTTGGACGCGGTGTAGGCAGACTGGATGCGCATACCGGGCTGCAGGCCGCCGATGGAGACAGTAAACAGGAAGTGCGCCTCGGTACCCTGCTCTTTCATGATAGGCAGGACTTCGGTGACATAGTAGGCCATACCGAGGAAGTTGACGCTGGTTATCCAATCCCAATCCTGGGGAGGAATATTGCCCAGCGTGCCGGCGCCGCCGACGCCAGCATTGCTGAAGAACACGTCGATATGTCCAAACTCGGCCATTATGCGCTTTACGCTCATGCGGACCTGCTCGTACTCAGAGACGTCGGTGGGGATGGCGACGACCTTGGGGGAGCCGAGCACTTCACATTCGCGCTTGACCTCTTCGATCCTGTCGCCCTCGATGTCGATGAGAGCAAGACGCATCCCCTGCTCAGCCGCGTACAGAGCGAAAGCCTTGCCGATTCCGCTTGCCGCGCCGGTAATGCCGCAAACTTTGCCCTTGTAATCTTTCATATTTCAGCATCCTTTCGTAATGTTAGTGTTCTCTGTTGGATGTGTTATTTATAACACAATCTCTTTTTGTGGTCATCGTTAAAAGGCACAACATTGTCCCCCTTTGTTGTAAACGAATAACAAACCTGTCGCAGCAGCTCAGTTCGCATACCCTGCTCAATTGATTTTCTCTGGAGACTCAGGCCACATGCCATCTTGACCGCAGCCTGCTCTCGACCTTTTGGGCGCATTTTCAGCTGATATTAATCGTTCTGTCGGCTTGCAAGTTTATTTTGGCGGTACTATAATCTAATGTACAATTATGTATATTGAGAGGGGCGGTTTTTTTGCTTCGCAAGTTTTTGTCCGGTGTCCTCTGTGCGGCTTTGATGCTGGGGGCGTTCGGCTTTTCGGCGCTGGCTGATGAGCCGGGGGCCGGGGAGGCGCCTGCGGCCGAGTGTGTGGCGGCCCATGTGGGTCAATACGTGATAGGCTTCAGCTATAAAGGGACCTTCAGCGGGGTGTATGACGGCGGACCGGGTCCGCAAGCTGTTGTTCAGGGCACTGCCATGCCCGACACGCTCTGGGGGTTGTGGGTGCCGCTCAACATCGGTGCGTTCACGTACAGCGGCAATGAGGTGGTCCCGGCCGGGAACTCGGTCACCGTAGAAGTGAAGAGCATGGGTATAACCACCCTGTCCGGCGATGAGAGCACCTTCAGCTTCTCGAACAGCTCCCTGGTCAAGAGCGTCGACGGCACTGCCTCTCAGCTCTACAGACGCACGGGCTATGTCGGCACGGCGTTTATAACCGCCAACGTGAATATAAGCATTGCCGGCGCCGAGCCCATTCCCGCGGTCCTCAAGCTCAGCGTGAGCATAACGCCCTCCCCCTTTACTTTCTATTCCTCCGCCTACCTGAACGAGGCCTCGAAGATATCCGCCGAGTCGCATGTCTGCTATTACGCGCTTCCAACAGAAGGCGTTCTGTGGATGACCTCGGAAAACGACTTTACGCAAAACCTCAGTATCGAAACTGATATCGGAGAGCAGCCGGTCTGGGAAAAGATCAACAGCAAAACCGTCAAAATAACGCTGCCTGAGCCTGAAAGCAACAGCGGCTACTCGCTCCACGTATATGACGCGCCCAATCACAGCGCGCTGTTCATCAGCTCGACGCCGGAGGGCAGCTGCATACGCATCCAGAACGGCAGCAACGAATACATCGTCGGCTTTGCCTTCAATGAGGGCGACATCGTGATCATAAGCGAGGGCAACTGGACCTATGCCGACACCACCACGGCGGAGCCGGATCCGGCAAATCCGCGCCGGATGTTCCGTGAAATGACCGTTGACGTGGGTCTGAGAAAGGTGGACTCCAACGGCAACGCCTATTACGAGGTAGACAAAACCGGGCCCGTGAGCGTGAAGGTGCTCAGCATGGAGGTGCGCCACCTGTCCGGCGACGCGGAGGCCCTCAGCTTTGCGCAGGAAGGAGATCAGGTCACGCGCCTTAACGAGGTGCCCGGCAACACCGCGATACTTTACACCAAGAACGGCTACGCGGCGACGGCGCTGGTCACCGCGACGGTGGAGGTGACGGTCGGCGGCAGCACGCAGACCGGGACCGTCAGTATAGGCATTGATATAGATCGCGGTACCAACCAAACACATGAGCGCCCGGCGAACGACAAGACAGCCGACCTCAACGCCGCTCTGGCCAAGGTCGCGGCGGAGCTTCCCGAGGACGGCACCGGGTTTGTGAACTTTATCCTGACGGCTGATGAATACGACGGCACCATTGTAATTCCGCAGGAGTTTGTCACCAAAAAGGACTACGAGCTCATTTTGCAGTCAGGAACGCAGGGCACTCGTACGAAGATAGTCGGCGGGATAGACCTCAATGGCGCCCACGCCCTGGTATATAGCATGGATTTTGTCGCGCCGGAGGGCTCCGGAGAGACGCGGGCCATATACAACGGATGCAGCGCCGCCATCCAGTACTGCACTTTCCAGGGCTATGACGTGGCCATAGATGCCAGCACCAACACGATAAACCCTCACAGCTGTGTGTTCGCCGACAACGTCGTCGCCGTGCGCGTCGATCTGCCTGAAATGGCTGTCGATTCATCCCGCAATACGTGGGCAAACAACATCTTTATCAGCAACGGCACCGCCGTGCAGGTGCTTGGCCTCAACGACTTCGTTAGTCCGTACTATTTCCGCATGGTCGAGAGCAATTTTGTCAACAACGACGTGACCTTCGACGTGCGCTGCCCGGGCACGATATACCTCTACCGCAACTACTACGGCGAGACCAGGAAGAACGCGGCGGCCATGACCTCGGCGGAGATACTCGAGGCCATAAGGGACGGCGGCTCCGGCGACATACAAAAGAAGCCGCCTGAGGTGTACATCGCCGACCACAGCAGCACCAAGGTCGTCACCAACCCGAGGTGGAACGACCCCGTCGCTTTGGACCCCGGCATACCCTCGCTCGCGCCGCAGGCCTCCGGCAGGGCTGCCGGGATCATGCTCATGGCCCTTGCCCTCCCGGCGAGCACGCAGGAGAGCGGGAACTATCTCACTGCGGACTGGGAGCTCCCCACCGAGATAGTGAGCGGTGAAGATGGCCTCGTCATAGACGCCGCCGCCTTTGCCGGGGAGCCCGAGGAGGACCGCGTCATCAGCGTCGTCGACAGGGACGGCAAGGTCCTCGGCATCTGGAACTTCGGCAATGCGGCGCACGAGGGCCTTACCGGCGGCTTTGACGCCCAGCTCGTTTTAACGCGGGGCGAGGACGGCTCGGTCACCGTGGATGTGAGCGCTGCGGGCGACCTTCTCTCTGCACTGCAGCCCACGCTGACCATCCCCGGCGCGGAGGGCGGCGTCACGCATGAGGGCGGAGAGGTCTCCTCCATCCCCGGCAGCGACGGCTCCCTGAGCTTTGTCGTGTCCGGCGGCGGGCAGTATCAGATATCTCCCGATACGTCCACGGAGCCGGATGAACCTGATGAACCGGAAGATCCGGAAAAGCCGGATACGCCGGATGTACCTGCCGAGCCGGATGAGCCGGATACGCCCGTGACGCCTGTCCTCCCCGGCGCTCCTGCTGTCCCCAGCACGCCGGCTGAACCGGAGCTGAGCTTCGGCGACGTGTCCGAGGGCGCGTGGTACTACGACTGCGTGGCCTACGTCTGCGGGCGCGGCCTCATGGACGGCACCTCGGCCGACACCTTTGAGCCCGACGCCACCCTGACCAGGGCCATGGTCTGGGCCATGCTCGCCCGCGCGGACGGGAAAAGCGTGACCGGCGCCTCCTGGGCGGAGGACGCCCGTCTCTGGGCTCTCTCCTGCGGCGTCAGCGACGGCACCGACATGAACTCCGGCATCACCCGCGAGCAGTTTGCGACCATGCTCTGGCGCTACGCCGGTTCTCCCGCGAGCGAGCACAGCCTTGCCGCGTACGCCGACGCTGCGAGCGTCAACAGCTGGGCCGCGGACGCGATGGCCTGGGCCGTTGAGCGCGGCATAATCACCGGCGTGACCTCCGACACCCTCTCCCCGCAGGGCACCGCCACCCGCGCGCAGGCTGCCGCGATGCTGATGCGGTATCTCGAGGGCCTCGCCTGAGCTCTCATACACAAGACGGCCGCCCTGGAAGGGGGCGGCCGTTTCTCATGTCCGGGCGCGGGCTTGCCTTTGGGCGCGCTCTGAGCTAAACTAGGGGAGAACAAACGAGGAGGGGGATCTGACGTGAGGATAATTGTCGGCGTGACCGGGGCGTCCGGGGTCGAGATGAGCTGCGCGCTGGTGGAGACGCTCAAGAGCTTTCCGGACTGCGCCGTGCACCTCGTCGTATCGGACGCGGCGCGGCGGAACTGGGAGCTGGAGACGGCGATGCCCTTTGAGCAGTTCGTCTCGATGGCCGACGTGGTGCACGACGTGCACAACATGGCCGCGAGCATCTCCAGCGGCTCCTTCGTCACGGACGGCATGATAATCGCGCCGTGCAGCATGAAGTCCCTCGCGGGCATCGTCTCCGGGTACAGCGACAACCTTCTGCTGCGCGCGGCGGACGTGTGCCTCAAGGAGGGGCGGCGGCTCGTGCTCGTCCCGCGCGAAACGCCGCTGGGGCGGGTGCATCTCATGAACCTCTGCCGCGCCTCGGAGCTCGGCTGCGTCATCGTGCCGCCGATGCTGACCTTTTATAACGGGTTCCGCACCCTCTCCGAGCAGATAGACCATATCGTCGGCAAGGTGCTGCTGCAATTCGGGCTGCACTCGCCGAAATTCCGGCCCTGGGAGGGCGTGGAGGACTGAAAAGGTGGATAATATGGAAAATCCCTTCGATTTGAGAGCATTTCTCGCCAAAATAGACGCCGCCGGGCAGCTCAGGACCATCACCGGCGCGGCGCTCGACACCGAGGTCGGCGCGCTCACGGAGCTAAACGGCCAGCGCCAGGGCCCGGCGCTGCTCTTCGGCGGCTTTGAGGGCTATCCCGCGGGCTATCGCGTCCTGAGCGGCGCGATGCTCAACGCGGAGACCTTCGGCGCGGCGCTCGGCGTTGACGCAGAGAGCGACAACCTCGCCATGCTGCGCACCGTCTCCGGCGTCATGAAGGAGGTCGCCGGGCGCGCGAAGGACTTCCCCGTGGAATATGTCGACGACGGGCCGATACTTGAAAACTACTTTGAAGGCGACGACGTGGACGTCACGCGCTTTCCCGTGCCGCTCTGGCACCCGGACGACGGCGGGCGCTACATCGGCACCGGCTGCATCAACGTCCACGCCGACCCGGACACCGGCTGGGTCAACCTCGGCACCTACCGCTCGATGGTGCACGACAGGAACACCGTCACCACCTACATCGCGCCCGCGCACCACGGCACGGGCATTATCAAAAAGTACTGGGACCGCGGCGAGCCCTGCCCGGTCGTGCTCGTGCCCGGCGGGCATCCGCTGCTCTTTGCCATGGGTGCGACGGACGCGCCCTACGGCGTGAGCGAATACGAGTGGGCCGGCGCGATAGTGGGCAAGCGCGTGCCGGTCGTAAGGGGGCGCATCACCAGCCTGCCCATCCCGGCCTACGCCGAGATAGCGCTCGAGGGCTACATCTACCCCGACGACAAGGTGCCGGAGGGCCCCTTCGGCGAGTTCACCGGCTACTACGCCGGGGGCCGCAGCATGCAAAACTGCATCCGCGTCAAGGCCGTCTACCACCGCAGCGACCCCATTCTCCTCGCCTCGCCTCCCGGCAAGCCGCCTCACGACTACTCCTACTTCGGCTCCATGCTGCGCTCAGCCAACCTCACCAACGCCATAGAGCGCGCGGGCGTGCCCGGCGTGCGCGGCGCGTGGATACATGAGGCGGGCGGCAGCCGCTGCTTCATCGTGACGAGCATTGAGCAGAAGTACTACGGCCACGCGACCCAGGCCGCCGCCGTCGCGTGCAGCTGCCAGAGCGGCGCGCTGATGACCAAGTACTCCATCGTCGTCGACGACGACATCGACCCAACCAACCTCAACGAGGTCGTCTGGGCCATGTCCACGCGCAGCGACCCGGCGGAGGATATAGACATACTCCGCCAGGGCCTGAGCAACATGGTCGAGCCCACGCTCCGCCCCGAGGACAAGGCCGCGGGCCGCGTCTACACCGGCCGCGCCATCATCCGCGCCGTCAAGCCCTTCGACATGGTGAAAAACGGCACCTTCGCCAAGGTCGCCGAGAACCCGCCCGAGCTCCTCGACGCCGTGCGGAAAAAGTATTCCGACATCCTCAAATAAAAAAACGGCCTCCGGAAAACCGGAGGCCGTTTCGTTTTGTTTATGCGGTGGGGAACACCTCGAGGGTGATGTCGCTGAGCGGGTAGCTGACGCAGGGATGTATCCAGCCGAACTTCTTGTCGGCTACGCGGCGGCCGTCGACCTCTGCGGGGACGTACACCTCGCCGCTCACGAGCCGGGAGTGGCACCAGCCGCACTCGCCGCTGCGGCAGTGGCTCGGCGCGTTGATGCCCGCGCGCTCCATCGCCCAGAGCAGGCTCTCGCCCGCCTGGCACTTCAGGCGCGTCGCCTCGCCATGGATGAGCACGGTGAGCGAGTACTCGCGGCCGATCTGCTCTTTCGGATAGTCGGCGTTGTCCACGACGCCCATGTAGTCACCGGACATTTCCGCGCGGTAGCGGCGCTTCGGCAGCCCGAGCTTTTTGCACTCGCCCTCACAGAAGGTGTACATCGCCTTCGGGCCGCACATGAGGACGCTGTAATCGCCCTCGCCCGCGTACTTCTTTATGAGCTCCGCGGTCACAAAGCCGTGCTCATAGCCCTCGCGCTCCTCGTCGGAGAGGACGTGCACCACCTTGACGCGCCCGGCGCTCTTCGCCGCAAGCGCCTCTATCTCGTCCTTGAGAAGTATGCCGTCCGCGATGCGCGAGCCGTAGAGGATGGTGAGCGTGAAGTCCTCCTGCCCGTTCACGATGGCGTCGGCCATGGAGTAGAAGGGCGTGATGCCGCTGCCGCCCGCGACGGCGACGACGTGCTTGGCGTCGCGCAGGCCCTGGTAGTAGAAGTCGCCGAGCGGGCCGGAGATGTCGACCTTGTCGCCGGTTTTCCAGTTGTCGAGGATATATGCCGAGGCGTAAGCGGGGTTCGTGCGCTTGATGGTGAGCGTGTAGCTCGTGTTCTCCGTGCCGAGCGCGTCGGCGGGGCCGGAGCGGATGGTGTAGGGCTTGTGTACAAGCGCGCCGTCGATATTGAGCGTGACGGAGACGTACTGGCTAGCGCGGAAGAAGGCGAGCTCGCTTGTGCCCTTGGCCGCGTCCGGCGTGAGGACGAAGCTCTTGGCGTCGCCGTGGTCGGTGACGGAGGCGACGACGCAGTGCTGCACCGCCGGGTGCAGGCGCTTTGCGAGGATGTTGGCGTTGAAGATGGAGCTGGGTATGGTGTCCGGCGCGGCGGCGATGGCCTTGTTGCGCGTCTCCACCTGGTGCAGGAAGGCGCCGGTGCCCAGGCCCTTGAGCAGCTTTTTGTCGTAATTGTACTTCGCCATGTCACTTGCCCTCCTTCTGCATATCCAGCAGCATATACCTCGCCTGCTCCGCGCCGGAGAGGTAAGCCTGGGAGAAGCCGTCCATCTGGGTGCCGTGGCCGCCGGCAAAGCGCAGGCCCTGCACCGTGTAGTCCAGCTTGTGCCCCGACTGCACGCGCGGGAACATGCCGTCCCAGTTCGCGGGCTCGTAGCCGTAGACGTCGCCGCGCGGCGTGCCGAGATAGCGCGCCCAGGTCACGGGCGAGGCGATGACGATCTCCTCTATGTGGTCGTGGATGTTGCAGCCCGTCACGGACTCGTAGCGCTCCACGCACTCGCGGGCGATGCGGTCCTTGACCTTGAAGTAATCGGCCTCCTTCACGTCCGCGAAGGGGTCGCCGGTGTAGAACTTGGCGAATTCTATCATGCAGCGGCCCTCGCCGGAGATGCCGGGGATGGCGTTATCCAGGATGGTGACGGAGAAGTCGCGGTGCGTCTCGATGCTGCTGTCGGAGGCGTACTGCTTGCTGTTGTCCGGGTCATGGCGCAGGAAGGTGTCGTAGCCCTTGAGCCCCAGCTCCTCGGCCGAGGCGTCCAGGCCCATGTACACGGTCAGCGGCGCCTGGGCCAGTCTCTGCGCGTTCATCAGCCGGCGGCTGCGCTCCGGGACCTCGGCCTTGTCCATCATCCGGTCAAAGACCACGCTGGGCATGAGGTTGGAGATGACCCACTCGCAGGGGATATACTCGCCCGAGGCGAGCTGCACGCCGCGGACGCGGTTGTTCTTCACGTCTATCTTCGTAACCTCGGTGTTGTACCAGATGTCGCCGCCCAGGTCGCGGATGCGCTTGTCGAAGGCCAGCGAGATCTCGTGGCTGCGCCCCGCGGCGACCCAGGGCTTCTGCGTGAGGTAGATGTAGGTCATGAAGGCGTAGACCGCGAAGGACACCTCGCGGGAGTTTGCGGAGATATAGGTCCAGTAGCTCTCGAAGATGTTCTTGGCCTTTTCCGGCAGGCCGACCATGTCGCAGACGTCGTTGCAGCTCACCGGCACCAGCTTCATCAGGTCGCCGAACTTGAGCAGCATCCGGACTTTGTCGAGGCCCTTGGGGTCATTGTCGCGCTCGGCGAGCCAGTCCACGCCGTCGCCGATCATGCGGGACATCTCCATGATGTTGGTCATCGCCTCCCGCGAGCCGGGGACCTGGCGCTCCATCTCGTCTATGAAGCCCTGCACGTCCGCGGGCATGGTCACGTCAAAGCCGCCCTTGTCCGTGGCGATGGCGCAGAAGGCCTCGTCCACCGGCCGCCAGTCGACGTCCAGGCCGTACTTGTCGCTGAGCAGCTCGCGCACCGCGCCCTTGGGGCGGCCCTCTTTGCCGTCGCCCATCTGGCAGAGCTCGTGCAGCGCGCTCTCGAACTCATAGGCCCCGCGCTTGAAGCTGGTGGCGCAGCCGCCGGGCAGGTTGTGCTTCTCCAGCACGAGGACCTTTTTGCCCTCGCTGGCCAGATACGCCGCGGCGGAGAGCCCGCCGTTTCCCGCGCCCACGACTATCACATCGTATTTGCGCATGCTCTTTCTCCTTTTTAATGTTGGTGGTTATACCAGTTTGATAACAGTTTAACACATGCTCTGCGGCGCTTCAATCACTTTATGAAAAAATCCCGCCGGTATACGGCGGGATGCGTCATTTGCGGTATTTCATGCCCAGGGCGTCCATGCCTATGCGGAGCAGGCGCTCGGCGCAGTCGGCGGCGGCGTCCTCGTCCCGGGCGCGGATGTGGTCCAGCAGCTCGCGGTGCAGGGCGGCCTCGGCGGCGATGTCGGCGTCGGGCCGGGTGTAGTAGGCGGTTATGAGCGTGGTCAGCACCGGCTCAAAGGCGCGGAACATCATGGAAAAGAGGCTGTTCCCCGAGGCCTGGGTGAGCAGGTAGTGGTAGCGGTAGATCATGCCGGGCAGGTCCTCCGCGCCGGGCGCGATGCGCGAGGCGATGCTGCTCATCTCATCGAAGGTGCTCTCGTATATGCTGCGGCAGGCGCGGCGGGCGCTGCCCGTCTCCAGCCAGATGCGCGCGTCCATGAAGTCGTGGAAGAGCGGCTCGTCTATCTCCAGCGAGCCGTAGCCGACGAGGGCGGAGAGCGAGCTGGGAGTGGGGTGCTTGCGGTAGTCGGCGACGACAGTGCCGCGCCGGGGCTCTATCTCGAGGAAGCCCTGGGTCTCCAGCTGGAGCACCGCGTGGTGCAGCGAGCTGCGCGAGACGCCCAGCTGCGCGGCCATGTCCCGCTCTGCCGGCAGCCTGTCCCCCGGCCGGAGCTCGCCGGAGAGTATCTTGCCCAGCAGCGCTCCGCGTATGCTGTCTATAAGCGAGGCGCTATCCAGCTTTTCAAAGCTGACCATCCTTCCCACACTCCAAAACGCCATCCGACATGGCTCTTACGTCCTTTGTGATATATTCTAAACTACGCCCCTCCAATTGTAAACAGCAAAAGGGCGGCGCCCCGCTTTCAGGTGCGCCGCCCGGAGATCCGGCGAATTATTTGGCCGCTGCCTTTCGCTTTTCGAGCTCTTCTATCATGCTGTTGCAGACGGTGTCCATGTCGCCCACGATGCCGTAGTCGCAGAAGTTGAAGATCTGCGCCTGCGGGTCGCTGTTCACTGCGATGAACAGGTCCGCCGAGACACCGGTCACGTGGTTCACCGCGCCGGACACGCCGAAACATATGTAGGTCTTGGGCTTTATCATGACGCCGGACTGGCCTATCTGCAGCCTGTACGGCAGAAGCTCCCTGTCCACCAGAGGCCGCGTGCAGCCCAGCTTGCCGCCCAGGAGCTCTGCGAGCCTGCGGTACTTCGGCAGGTCCTCGGCGGATTTGAGCCCGTTGCCCACGCAGACTATGACATCGCTGTCGGCGATGTTCAGCGAGGGGTCGTCGTCATTCGGCCTGAAGCTCACCAGGCGGCTGACTATGCTCTCCTTGGGCGTCACTATGGTCTCATTTATCGTCTCTGCACTGCCTCTCGCGCCCGTCGGCTCATAGCGGAAGGTGCCGGGCCGGATCGTGCCCACCTGCGGGCGGCGGCTAGGAATGGTGATGACGGCTATAATTTTGCCTCCGACGGCGGGCTCGATGAAGCGGATGTCCCCGGTGTCCTTGTCGATCTCCAGCTCCACGGCGTCGCTGGTGCAGCCGGTATCCACGCGCACCGCGTAGCGGGGGGCGAAATCGCGGCCGTTTTCCGTGCCGCCGACGAAGACCGCCGAGGGCAGGTATTTCCGGGTGAGTTCGGTGAAGACGTTGGTGTAGACCTCGGTGTTGTACTCCACGTTCTCGTCCTTGTTGACCCTGATGACGCCGTCGACTCCGCAGGCGATCACCTTTTTCACCTCGGCCTGGGGGAGCTTGCCTATTATCACGGCCATGAGCCTGTCTCCGGTCACGTCGCAGAGCTTGCGCACCTCGCAGCAGAGCTCGAGGCCCACGTCGGCGACCTTTTTCCCGTCGTGCTCTATGTATACCCACATGTCTTTGTAATCGGACTTATTCATGCCTTCTGCCTCCTCAAACCACGCCCTGGCCGGCAAGTATGTCAATGATCCTGGCCGAGTTCGCCTCGTCGCTGCCCTCGTCTATCATCTGTCCCGGTTCGGGCAGTTTGGGCGGATAGATCTCCGGCACTATCGTGCCGGAGCCGGGCACGCCTATGCGCTCGGGCTCCAGGCCGTCTATGTTGTTTTCGGTGTACACGGTCACGCTTGCCTTTTTTGCGGCCAGCTTTCCTTTCAGGCCCGGGAGTCTTGCCGGGTAGTTGGTCTTTTCTATCGTTAGCAGGCAGGGCAGCTTCGCCTCGATCACCTCTACGCCGGCGTCAGTCTCGCGCTCGGCGACGATGGTGCCTGCGTTCTCGTCGATCTCGTCGATGAGCAGGGTGTTGGTTATCTGGGCCATGGACATGCGCTCGGCCAGTTGCGGGCCCATCTGTCCCGTTGCGCCGTCTACCGACTCCTTGCCGGCAAAGACCAGGTCGAAGCTGCCCTCCATCGCGGCCGCGGCGGCGATGGTGTAGCTCGTGGAGAGCGTGTCCGCTCCGCCGAAAGGCCGGCCGGATATGAGCACCGCCTTGTCCGCGCCTACCGCCAGGCAGTCTCTGAGCGTGCTCTCCGCCATGGGCGGGCCCATGGTTATCACCGTCACCTCGGCCCCGTACTTCTCCTTAACTCTCAGCGCGGCCTCCAGAGCATTCCCGTCCAGCGGGTTGAGCATGGTGGGGACGCCCGCGCGGATCAGGTTGCCTGTCTCGGGGTCCATCTTGACCAGGTCCACATCAGGCACCTGTTTCACACAAACCAGAATCTTCAATCTGTTCTCCTCCTCAGAAAATCTTGCCCGGGTTCAGGATCTGCTCCGGGTCAAACGCCCGCTTTATGCTGCGCATGAGGGCGAGGCAGCCTTCTCCCACTTTTTCGCCGAGGTAGCGCTTTTTGCCCCTGCCGATGCCGTGCTCGGCCGATACGGCCCCGCCGAGCTCGATGCACTTGCGGTAGTTCCTCTCCATGAAGGCCTCTGTCCGGGACATGAACTCCTCATCGGACACCTCGTCGTTGTATACATAGGCGTGCACGTTGCCGTCGCCGGCGTGGCCGAAGAGGTGCAGCGTGAGGCCGAGCTCCTCTGCGCAGGCGCGGAGCTCGCCGATGTACTCGGCAAGCTTCGCGGGCGGGACGGCGGCGTTGCTCTCGTCAAAGCGCTTGGTCCTGGTCTCCACGCACATATGCAGCGCCTCATGCGCCTCTTCCACGTTTCGCCTGAGCGTCGGGTCGTCGACGACCAGCACGTCCAGGGGCATGAGCTCCTCGGAAAGCTCGGCGACTTTCTCCATAACGGCCTCCAGCTCCTCGTCGGATTCACCTGCAAAGTTGGTGTAGAGCACCGCGCCGACATGCTCGCCGCCCATCTCGGCGGGGAAGACCGCGCTGCCCGACACGGAGGACGAGAAGGCTATCATGTCGTCGTCCATGAACTCGAGTGTCTCCGGGGAAAGGCCGGAATTTGCGAGCCGACCGGCGGCGGAGAGGCAGCTTTCCAGGCTGTCGAAGGGCAGTATGAAGCCCATCTGCGCCTTGACGGCGGGGCGGAGCTTCAGCTTGAGCTCCGTTATGACGGCCAGGGTGCCTTCAGAGCCCAGCAGCAGCTGCATCAGGTTATAGCCGTCGTTGCACTTGCGCACATCGCAGCCGAGCTGCACGACCTCGCCGCTCGGCAGCACGGCCCTGACGCTCAGCACGTTGTCCCTGGTAGAGCCGTATTTGAAGGCGTTGGGTCCGCCGGCGTTCGTGGCGGCGTTGCCGCCTATGGTGGCCGTCTTTTCGCCCGGGTCCGGCGTATAGCGCAGCCCGCGCTCGGCGAGGTATTCGTTGAGCTCCATCAGCGTGACGCCGGGCTGCACCAGAACGCTCATCTCCTCCTCATCGCAGGAGATTATCCTGTTCATCCGCGCGGTGCACAGCACTATCCCACCTTCGGCCGCCACGGCTCCGCCCGCGAGGCCGGTGCCCGCGCCGCGGACCGTCACCGGCAGCCTGGCGGCGCTGCAAAGGCGGAGGAGCTCGGAGACCTGCTCCTCATCCTGCACATACACCACCGCCTCGGGAACTGCGGTCCCGTACAGCGGCCTTTCGTCGTGGCACATGTCTGCGCCGATGCTCTGCCCGGAGAGGACGTTTTCCGCCCCGGCTATGCGGCTGAGCTCGCTCAGCGTCTCAGGTGTCAGCTTATTGTAGTCCATTTTCTTACCTTCCCTTCACAGGCGAGCGGTCAGGGCGGCGATAACCTCTACCGCATCTCCGACGACGCCGAAGTCGCAGTTTTTGAATATCGGGGCCTGCTTGTCCTTGTTTATGGCTATTATCGTCTCGCTGTCGCTGACGCCGACCATGTGCTGTATCTGGCCGGAAATGCCGGCCGCGATATAGAGCCTGGGCCTCACGCTCACGCCCGAGACGCCGATGTATCTCTCGCGCGGGAGCAGCTTTTCCTCCTCGGCCACGGGCCTTGTGCAGCCGATCTCGGCACCTATCTTCTCCGCGAACGCCTCCACGGCGCTCAGCCCGGCGGCGTCCTTCACGCCCCTGCCCACGCCGACTACGCGCTTGGCGGACGTCAGGCCTACCTTCTGCACCTTCTTCGCCTCGGACGAGACGAACTCCATGCCCTCCGGCATTGCGGCGGGCAGGTCGACGACGTTTTCGCAGGGCTTCTCCTCCCCGGCGCGCCCGAGGCCGGGCACCGGGCACACGACGGCAAAGCCGCTGAGCGCCACGGTCTTGTAGGCCTCGCCGCCGTAGACCATGCGCTTTGCATACAGCCTGTCTCCCTCGAGCCACACCTCGGAGGCGTCCACGGCCGCGCTCGTGCCGTGCGCCGCGGCGAGGCAGGCTGCGGCATATCTTCCGTTTTTCGTGCACTCCAGCAGCGCCGCGTCCGGCGCGATCTCACCCACCGCCTTGAGGATGCTCCCCACGGCCGAGATGAAGCTCCCGTCTTTTGTATCTATGTAATACGCCGAATCCGCGTTCACGGCGGCCGACCTGTCGCCCACGGCGATGACCGCGACCTTGTCGCACAGCTCCGCGGCCAGCGCCGTCAGCTCCAGCGCGGCCTCTCTGCTCTCCGCGACCACAACACACTCATGTTTCTTAACCATTTTGCACCTCACATCAGCTTCCTGATCTCCTGGGCGAGCGCATCGAGCGCCTCGTCCGACGCGGTCTCGTACACCTGGCACGCGCGTGCCTTCTGCTCCTGGGCGCGGATGCTCACCAGCTCCGCGGCCGCTTGCGAGCTCAAGCCGAGCTGCGCGGCGTCGAGCACCTCCACCGGCTTCTTTCCGGCCGCGAGGATGTCCTTCATGGACGGTATGCGCGGCCTGTTTATGTCGGAGGTGACGGAGACCACGGCCGGGAGCTTCACTCGGATGGTCTCGCTGCTGCTCTCGGTGTCCCGCCTGACCAGCAGGCTGCCGTCGGCCTCAAGCTCGAGGTGGGAGACGGCGTTCACATTCGGCCAGCCCAGTATCGCCCCCGACGCCACGCCGGTCTGCTGGGCGTACATGTCGGCCGAGCCCTCGCCGAAAATGAGCAGGTCCACGCCCCCGAGCTTTTCGACCGCGGCGGCGATGGCCGAGGCTATCTCAAACGTGTCCGCGTTTTCAAACCCGCCCCTTACTCCGACCATCCTGTCCGCGCCTCGGGACAGTATTGCCTTGCGCTGCTTCGTATTGTCTATGACGTCCCCGGCGACCGTGAGGGCTATTATCTCCGTGCCGGGCTGCCCCGCGGCTATCTCCACCGCCGCCTCCACGGCGTTCAGGTCGTACTGGCCTATCTGCGGGGCGGCCGCGGAAAGGTCCAGCGAATTGTCCGGGGCCAGCTTTATCTTCTCGTTGTCAGGTACGTTCTTATAACAGGCTGCGATCCTCATCTGCACTCTCTCCAATCAGCTTTTTCTGTATTGCACCCCGAAATCGCACTCGGGGTAATCCCAGGACCGGAGCTGAGAGCCCAGCCCTATCAGGCGGCAGGTGCCGCACTCAAGGCAGCCGAGGTGGCTGAAATTCAGGTTTCCCTCCGCGTCTATGCTGTAAAGTCCCGCGGGGCAGGCCAGGCACAGCTTTTTCGCCAGCTCCATGTCCTTTATCTGCTTTTCCACGACGATGTGGCTCGTCTCGCGCACCTTGAATCTGTCTTTTCCCAGTTTGTCTTGCACTTTCAATGCCCTTGCCCCCTTACACTGCGCAAATGATCTGCAGCAGATCTTTCACTAGCCTCGCCGGCCCGTAGTGGCCCACGGCCTTAATAACCTTCGGCGCGAGGCCGGAGATGTGCTCGCCGTCCACGGTGAACATGGACTTCATCACCTCGTCGGCCAGCTCCGGCAGCCTGGTGAAGATGTTCCGGTTGCCGAAGGCCTTCGGCGCGAGCCGGTGCTTCCTCATCTCCTTGAGCACGAAGCTGTGCGAGAGCTTCTGCCTGTACAGCGACATGGCCTTTGGTGTGAAGTCATGCTTCGCCGCGAGCTCTATGTATGTCTCCGCCGCAAGCCGGCCGGACTCTATGGCGAAGTCCATGCCGCGCACCACATAGCCCAGATTTATGGCCATGCCCGCCGCGTCGCCCGCTATCATCACGCCGTGGCCGTAGAGCTTGGGCAGCATGGCGGCGCCGCCCTCCGGCACCAGATGGGCCGAGTACTCCACCAGCTCCCCGCCTTCGATGAGCGGGGCGATCTGCTTGCTCTTCTTGAACTCCTCGAGCATGTCCGGGACGCTGGTGCCGGCGTATCCGATGTCGCTCACGGTGGCCACGACGCCCACGGAGAGGGTGTCGCGGTTGGTGTACAGGAAGCCGCCGCCCAGGCCGCCGCCCGTGGGGCGTCCGGCAAACATCCAGGCCACTCCCTCGTCGGAGCGGACGCCGAAGCGCTCGTTTATCGTCTCCTCGCCGAGGCGGATGACCTCCTTGGCGCCGACCGCGTATTCCCGGCTGTCCTGGTGCTCCACCAGGCCGGCCTTCACAGCCAGCAGTGAATTCACGCCGTCGGCCAGGATGACCACGTTTGCCTCCAGCGTGTCCTCCCCGGCCCTTACGCCGCAGACCCTGCCGTTTCTGACCACCAGCTCATCCACTCGGATGCCGTTTATATAGGTCGCGCCCTTCTTCTCCGCCTGCTCCGCCAGCCACTTGTCGAGGTCAGCCCTTATCACCGAGTAGGACGCGGCGTTGCGCCCTCCCAGCTTCTCGTCGCAGAACTCCACCGTCGTGGCGGAGTCGGAGCTCATCAGGCTCACGCGCTCCTTTATTATCCTTCTCTCCAGCGGCGCCAGCTTCTCATAGTCGGGTATGAGGCGCTTGAGGCTGTGGCCATAGAGCCGCCCTCCGGTCATGTTCTTGCAGCCGCAGGTCTCGCCGCGTTCAATGACTATCACCTTCACCCCGGCCTTGGCCAGGGTGTATGCCGCCGCAGAGCCCGCCAGTCCGCCGCCGACTATTATCACATCGTACCTGTCTTCTCTCATCTGGTTCACCCCATAGTATATTGTTTTCCTCCGTCAGCCCCTGCGCGCCGCGCAGAAGCGATCTATGCAATCGGCCATCACGATGACGGCGCCCTCGTCCTCCCGCAGTTCTCGCAGGCAGAGCCGGGCCGAGGCGCTGTATCCCTCTATCGCCCGCTCGCAGCTCTTCAGGCCTCCCGCCTCCTCAACTATCCGCCGCGCGCGCTCGGCAAGGCGCTCGCTGGTCCCGCATCGCTTGGCTTCCGCGGCCAGAGCTTTCAACTCCGGTCCCAGGACAGGGTCGGCGAAGGTGCTTATGGCGGGATATGTGAAGATGCCGTCGAAGAAGTCCATATTCACCGCCTTGCCCGACCGGACGCTGTCAGAGGTCCAGTCGTTGAGGTCGTCGTTGAGCTGAAAGAGCATTCCCAGATAGTATCCGAACCTGCCCAGGGCCTCCACGCCCCCGGGACTGCGCCCGCCCTCCCGGGCGCCCAGCCTGCACGCGGTCGCAAAGAGCGCGGCGGTCTTGCCCGAGATGGCTTCAAAGTACGCGTCCAAGCCGACCTCGGTGTTCCAGCGGTTCGTCATCTGAGCTATCTCGCCCGCGCACATCTTTTTCACGCAGCCCAGCAGCTCCGCTGCGCTCTCGGCGCAGCCGTGTGCCAGCAGGTCGCAGAGCGCGGATGCAAGCAGGCTGTCGCCCGCGTACACGGCGGCGTGCTTGCCGTATTTGCTCTGTACCGTCGGGGCCCCGCGCCGTATGTGGGCGTCGTCCACCACGTCGTCGTGTATCAGAGAGGCGGTATGCGTAAGCTCCACCGCCGCGGCCGTGGATATCACCCTGTCGCGGCTAAGCCAGTGCTCCGGTGCTCCGGCGCACAGCAAAAGCAGCAGCGGCCGGTACATCTTGCCCTTGCTGCCGAGGGCGTCGGCGAGGGCCGCCTTCAGGGTCTCCGGTCCCTCCACCGTGCCCGAAACAGCCTCTATCCTCTTCACCGTCTCCTCCATAGCGGGAGGCAGCCAGTCCAGCTTCATATCTTGCATCATCATTCGATCACTTCCTGCCAACTATGCATACGCACGCTCCAAACATGAAGCTCCGCTTCTCCGTAATCGCTATTCCCGAGCGCCTCAGCATCGCGGCAAGCACCTCCGCCGAGACGAAGTCCTCCGTGCTCCTGCACAGCCAGTCGTATTCCCTGCGCCTGCTTATCCCGCCGCCTATCAGCGGCATCAGGCGCTTGAAGTACAGCCTGTACAAGGGCAGCAGCGCCCTGCATTCCGGGACGAAGGAGTCCATGCAGCAGACCACGCCGCCCGGCTTGAGCACTCTCGCGATCTCCCCCACCGCGCGCTCGCAGCTGGCCATGTTGCGCAGCGCAAACGCGCTGACCACACAGTCAAAGCTGCCGTCGGCATAGCCGAGGTGCATCGCGTCGCCCTGCTCCAGGCTCACGTTTGCAAAGCCCGCGAGGCGTTCCTTTGCGACCTGCAGCATGTTCGGGGAGAAGTCCAGTCCGACGAGCTCCATGCCCGGGTACCGCTCTGCCAGCAGCTCCAGCATGTCGCCGGTGCCGCAGCCCAGGTCCAGGCCCCGGCCCGTGTTTTTCAGGCGCAGACCGTCTATCGCGGCCCGCTTCCATCGCCTCTGGCGGCCGAGGCTTATACGCTCGTTTGCGGCGTCGTAGCCGCGGGCGATGGTCTGGAACACGCCGTAGGCCCGATCCGCCCTTTCGCTTTCAGTCATAACCACACCTCTGTCAGAAGGGCCAGCCCATACACCAGCCCGATGAGCGCGTTCAGCCGGACTATGCCGCGCATGGCGGCAGCCCGGGCCCCGGGGCCGAGGCTCAGCCGGAACTGGCGCGCAAGGGCGCCTGAGAGCAGCGCAATGCCCGCGGCGCTCACGGCCGCGCCGGCCGGTGCGCCCTTTGCAAGCATGATCAGCACAGGCGAGGCCGCCCAGAGCGCCAGCGCCCACCTGTACAGCCTGCGGGTCCGCCTCTCTCCCAGCAGGCAGGGCAGCGTCCTTCTGCCCGCGGTCGAGTCCCTTGCTGTGTCGCAGCCGTTGTTCGTGAGCATGATGAGCGCTATGCCCAGGACCACGGGCAGGGTCTCAGGCAGGAGGCTCAGCCTGAGCCTGCCCGTCTGCGCGCAATACCCGGCCAGCGGGATAAGCGCGCCCATCACGAATCCGGAGAGCAGCTCCCCCACGGGCAGGTACGAGGCCGGCCGGCTGCCCGAGACATACCAGGCCAGCGCCGCGGCGCCGAGCAGGCCTATGAGCAGCGGCGCGGGCCCCCGTGCGGCGCATATATACGCGCCTATCGTCGCCGCGGCCAGGAGAAAGGCCAGCCCGGCGGTCAGCGCCGTTTTCGGGCTCAGCCCGTAGACTATCACCGCGTCTCTCCTGTCCGGAGAGTTCTCCACGGTGTCCGTGCCCTTGAGAAAATCGTTGTAGTCGTTCAGGGCGTTCGCCGCCGACTGCATCAGGATGCAGGCGAGCAGCACCAGCGCGGCCATGGGCAGGTCCAGCCGCTTCGTGTCCGCATAGGCCAGAACGGCCGAGAGCAGCGAGGGCACCACCGCCGCGGCCCAGGTGTGCGGGGCCGCCAGCAGCAGGAGCTGTTCCGCTGTGCGGGCGGCCTTTTTTACCGCCGGCCGCATATCAGCTCCCTGACCGCGTGCCTGTCCACCTTGCCCATCTTGCTGTGCGGGAGCTCGCTCACGAACACTATCCGTCTCGCCTTTTTAAAGCCCGCGCCCTTAGTTCCGCAGTAGTCCATAAGCTCCTGCTCAGTCACCGGAGGGGCGCCGTCCCTGAGCACCACCGCCGCGGCGACCATCTCGCCCAGCCTCTCGTCCGGTATGCCCACGACGGCACTCTCCAGGACCGAGGGGTGGGAGTTGAGTATCTGCTCGACGACGTTGGAATAGACGTTTTCGCCGCCGGATTTTATCATGTCCTTCTTGCGGTCGACAAAGTAGTAATAGCCGTCGCCGTCGAAGAACATCAGGTCCCCTGTGGCGAACCAGCCGTCGCTGTCGAAGGAATTGCTCCGTCCGTAGTAGCCCACCATGGTGCACGGGCCTCTGCCCAGCACCTCTCCGACCATTCCGGGCCGGGTGATCTGCGCGCCGGACTCATCCACCAGCTTGCACTCGTTATAGGTCCCGGGCTTTCCTACGGATATGTTGCCGCCGATCTCCCGTATCGGGCGGCTCCGGTCGATTATATTCACCATATTCACGGCGCGCTCGCTCATGCCGTAGCCGACGAAGGCCTTGGCATTCGGGAAGATGGCGAACACCTTTTTTATATTGTCCACCGTGCAGGCCCCGCCCGACATCCTCACCATGCGCACCGAAGACAGGGCGTCTTCACTCAGGCCGCCGCACTTCAAAAGCTCCGTGCAGAGGGAGGGCGGGATGAGGGACATCTGCGTCACCCGCTCCCTCGCGACAAAGCCCAGCAGCTGCTCCGGCTCAAAGACGCGGCTGATTATGAACGTCGCGCCGGCGCACAGGGTCTGCATCGCCGCGGTGAAGCCGCCTATGTGGAACATGGGCGCGTAGTTGAGGAAAATGTCGTCCGAGGTCACCGGCGACTCTATGTCGAAGCAGCTTTTGATCTGGCACAGCAGGCCGTTGTTTGTATGCGAGGCCGCCTTCGGCGTGCCGGTGGTCCCGCCGGTGAAGATGTTCAGGACTACGTCCTCGCCCCTGCGCTCCTCCGGCAGGAACCTGCTGCCCGCGGCAGGGGCGCGAAGCAGCTCGCTCTCGAGTATGAGCTGCGCGCCGGAGAGCCTGCACAGGCTTTCGCCCTGCTCGGCAAAGCTGTCGGCGCACACCAGAAACTCCGCGTCCACGCACTTTGACAGGTGTCCCAGTTCGGGCAGGCTCTCCCTGTAATTGAGCGGCGAGGTCTGCGCGCCTATCCTGAGCAGGGCAAAGTACAGCCCCAGCATCGACGGGGAGTTCTTGAACAGCAGGGTCACCCTGCTGCCCCGGTGCACGCTCCGGCTCTGCAGATTGACGGCCAGCCGTTCCGACAGCGCCAGCAGCTTAGAATAGGAGAGCCTCTCCTCGCCGCTTATCAGTGCCGTCTTGTCAATATTCGCCCTGCAGGTCCCTTCAAAAAGCTCGTATAGTCCAAACATGTGTATTACCTGCCAATCGCCAAATAAATTGCTGCCGCCGGCGTCACCTTATATGCTTCGGGAGGGGGGACAGGTCCGCCGGGCCGGCAAAGGTCTGGGCCACATCGGCGTAGCGTCTGGCCTCGTCCCCCACCACCTCCAGGCCGGTGTCCATCCAGTTGCGTCTCTTTACCGCGACAAGCGCCCAGTCGAGCGCTTTGCCCTTGATGTAGTTCTCCGTGTTGGGCTCGCCCCGGGTCCACTGGCTGCCGTCGGCCAGCTGCAGCTCGAGGTATACCGGGGTGTCCGGAAGCTCCAGCCCGTTTATCCTGTACGCGTTGGGGCGGGACTGCCAGGAGAGGAAGAGTATGTGCGGCAGTCTTGCGCTCTCCGTTATCTCGACGCCCAGGTGGTCGTATATGTCCACCCAGTGGGCCCAGAGCTCCATCAGCCTCGCCGTCGCGAGGGAGCGGGCGGACATGGGCAGGCCGGGCGCCCAGGGTATGCGCTTTTTCGGCTCGCAATCGTACAGCGCGCTGCAAAGGCGAGTGCGGCTCTCCCTCCAATTCTGCAGCAGCTCGGCCTTGCTGAGCTCAAGGTAGGGCAGGTATTTGAGGTGTTCGTCCATCCTGCCGCCGGTGACGTCGCGGATCTGCTCCGCCTTGCCCATGGCCAGCTGCGCCGCGGCCTCGTCAAAAATCGCTATGTGGCTCACTACGTCACGGATCTTCCAGATGCCCTCTATGTCATACACCCTGAGGTCCGAGTGGATGGTCTCGTTCCACTCCTTCTCCGAGAGCCGGTCCACGAAGGCGTCGGCGATGGACTGCTCCGCTATGAGGTCTCCTACTATCGCTTTCATGTCACGTGCCTCCGCCGCTTCAGCCTATTTCCTTGAGCAGGCCGCGTCCGGCTATGTGTATCATGATCTCGTCGGTGCCGCCGCCGATGCGGTAGTTGCGCGCGTCGCGCCACAGCCGGGAGATGCGGCAGTCCTGGGTGTAGCCTATGCCGCCCATGATCTGCAGGGCGTCGTCTATGACCTCGTTGCCGGCCTGGGCGCAATAGAGCTTGCAGAGGGCGGAGGCGTTCCTGATGGATATGCCCTGGTCCTTCTCCCACGCGCACTGGTAGCAGAGGTTCTTCATGTTCATGATCTTGATCTTCATGTTGACGATCTTTTCCTGGATGAGCTGGCGGGTGCCGATGGGCTTGCCGAACTGCACGCGCTGGTTGGCGTACTTCGCGGCGTCCTCATAGGCGCACTCGGCCATGCCCAGGATGGCGACGGCCATCATCAGGCGCTCCATCTCGAAGTTCCTCATGAGCTGCTTGAAGGCCTCGCCCTCCTTGCCTATGATGTCCTTCTCCTCGACCACGACGTTCTCCAGGTAGACCTCGTAGGTGGGGTTCATGTTCCAGCCGATCTTGTGCAGCGGGGCGGTCTTGACGCCGGGGGCGTCCATGGGCACGAAGAACATGGTGAAATACTCGCCCTCCCGCGTGAAGTCGCGGGCGAGGCAGGCCATGTAGGGGCAGAGGCCGGCCATGCTGATGAAGGTCTTGTGGCCGTTTATCTCGATCTTCCCGTCCTCGCGGCGGACATAGCTAGTCAGGATGGCGTGGCTGTCGGAGCCGGCCTGGGGCTCGGAGAAGCCGGAGCAGAAGGGCATGCGGCCCTCGTTTATCTCGGCCATGCACTTTTCAAGCTGCTCCTCCGTGCCGAACTCCTTCATCATGTCCACGTGGAACATGCTCGTCAGCGCGTGGATCGGCCCGCCGAGGCGGCAGATCTCCTCCTTCACCAGCATGAGCGTGAGGTTGTCCACCGGCGTGCCGCCGACGGATTCCGGGCAGCCCAGCAGACCGTAGCCGTTGTCCACCAGGGCCTTGTAAAACTCCACGGGCGGGCGCCCCTCGGCGTCGCACTGCTTGATGTAGTCCTCGCTGCACTCCCGCTCCATAAGCTCGCGCAGGCCGTCCAGAAGCAGCTCCTGCTCTTCAGTCATTCTGAAATCCATTTATCTGGTCTCCTTTCAAGTCAGTTTTTGATTACGCCCTCTGCATACATGGCCTCTATGTCGGCCCGGGTGTAGCCGAGCTCGCCGAGGATGTCCTCGTTGTCCATGCCCGGCAGGGGGCAGCCTCTCCATATCCGGCCGGGATTTCTCTTCAGCTTGGGCGTGACGTTCTGGCCGGTCAGCTCGCCGCCGTCCACGCGCTGCCACCGGGTCAGGCTCTCCCTGGCGACATAGTGCGGGTGGTCGAGCATCTCCATGTGGCTGAGTATCCGGCTGCAGGGCAGCCCCGCCTCGGCGAAGGCCTTCTCGGCCTCCGCGCTCGTGCGCGAGGCGCAGAAGTCCACTATCGCCTTCTCGAGCACCTCGCCGGCAGGAGTGCCCTCCTTCACGTTGTTTATGCAGCCGGCGAAGACGCCCTCGTTATACGGCAGGTCCAGCAGCGCCATCAGCCTCTTGAGCAGCGCCGGGCCTATGATGACCATGTAGACCTCCCGGCCGTCGCTGCACATGTAGCTGTTGAAGCCGACGTTTCCGTTGTTGCCCTTGCCCTGTACGAAGGGACGCCCGGAGTCGTTCCATATGTCCAGCGGCCAGCCGGCCTCGCACCTGAGCGTGGACTCGTACTGCGACACGTCGATGCTGTCGCCCTTTCCCGTCCGCGCGGCGGATATGTATGCGGCCAGGGAGGCAAAGGCGGCCATGTAGCCCGTGTAGTAGTCCGAGATGCTCACCTCGGCCGGGGCAGAGCGCCTGCCCGGCAGGCCGTTCATATACATGACGCCGGAGAAGGCCTGGGCTATCGGATCATAGGACGCCCGGCGGACATAGTCGGGGTCTCCCCACTGGCCGAAGCCGGAGATGTGCGTTATGACCAGCTGCGGGTTTTCACCCCACAGCACCTCGTCGGTCAGGCCCCACTTCTTGTACTGCCCGGGCTTGGAGGCCTCGAGGAAGATATCCTCCTCCCTTACAAGGCGCAGCAGCACCTCTTTTCCCGCCGGGGTATTGACGTTCAGCTTTATGGTCCGCATGTTCCTTCTGTCCAGCTGGGCCGCCATGCCGGGCGCTATGCGGCTGACGTCCTGCCCCACCGCGCTCTCGACCCAGATGACGTCTGCGCCGAGGTCGGCCATAAGCGACGCGGCGAAGGGCCCCGCGAGGGACTGCGAGCAGTGCACGACCCTGACTCCGTTCAGCGGCCCGAAATTCGGGATGTCTGTCTTTTTAGCCATAGTTCACTCCCAATTAAAAAAGCAAAATGCCAAGTGTCGAGCAGATGAACGTGCTCACGAAAAGCACGAACACCAGCGTTATGCCGATGTACTTGTATATCTCCTTCGCCGTTACCCACTCGCTGTTGCCGTGCATGAGCGCGGCGAAGGGCGAGGACGAGGGCAAAAACAGCGAGACGTTCACGAGAACGCTGATGCAGACGCACATCATGGTGTTGCTGGCCCCGGCCATGGGCGCATAGGTGCAGATGAGCGGCACCAGCAGCAGCGCGATGACCATGTTGGCAAAGATATTCGTCAGCACGAGCTGCACGGCGCAGGCCAGCAGGATGAACAGCACGGTGTTTGGCGCCGAGCCGAAGACGGGCTCGAAGAGCGACTTGAGAAACGGCTGTATCCCCGTGGCCTCATTCGTTATGGCCGAGGTCATCAGCAGCGCGAAGGCGAGCAGCATCATCGTCGGCCAGGGTATGCCGTTTTTCATCTCAACGGCGAGGTTTATCTTGGGCTTTCCCGAGTCCTTTGCGGCGAAGAAGCCGGCCAGGCACAGCAGAAGCACGCATATTCCCGTATTTCCCACCGTTTTCAGCAGAGTTACCCCCGGCACGGTCTCGGGCAGGATCCCGGGCGCGAAGAGCAATATGAAGAAGAGCCCCAGCAGCAGGAGTATCTTCTTTTGATACGGGTTTATCCTCGCCTCGCCCTCATAGACATAGCTGCTGCTGCGTATGGCGCTGACGTCCGGCTTGAACAGGAAGCGGCACAAGAGCAGATAGGTGATGACTATGGCGTAGCTCAGGCTGACCGCAAGGACCGTAAACAGCGCGAAGTCGATGGTCTCGCCGGTTATGTTCGCCAGCGACTTCTGCACCATAAGTGCAAGGGACTTGAACGGGAAGGCCGTGTTCCCCATCAGGGACGCCAGCGTTATGCCGATGACCATGAGCGTGGGGTATTTGTCGTGCTTTTTGTAGCCGTAGTGCTCGCACATCGTGTACAGTATGGCCCACGGGATGATGACGCCCGGGGTGACGCTGACGAGGGCGGCCACGACATACGCGGTGGTGAGCAGCAGCCAGGAGATCACCCAGGGCTTGCCGCGGGAAAACTTCCGGGACACCATCCAGTTCGCTATGACGGAGCTCACGCCGGAGTCGTTTATGATGGCGGCAAAGGTGAGGATGAAGAGGATGAACAGCCAGGTGTCGTTGCCGAACGCGGCCGTGAACGCCCCGGTCATGCTGTATATCTCGGTGCAGCCCAGCAGCACTATGCCGAGCAGGGCTGGCCAGACTATGTCCACCGTGCTGAAGGCGTAGATTACGCCGATGAAGATGCCGGCCACGTCCATTCCCGTGCGCGTAAGGGTCGAAAACGTCGGGGCCAGGTGAAATGCAAGGATTATCAGAATCGATATGGCGCTGTTTATATAGTAGTTTCTGCTCTTTTTTGACAATTTCTCTGCCATTTGATTCCGAAACCTCCTTATTTTTTCTTGTTCAGAAAAGCCTCACGCCGCTTTTTGAACTCCTCGGTGCTCCCGCAGAACGGAGACGCCTGCTGCTCGCACTCCAGGAGGGCGTCGAGGCCTGCAAGCACCGTGGAATTCGTCACGCGCTTGGTTATGCCCATGGCTATCTTCGGCATGCCGGCGAGCGTCCGGGCAAAGGCATAGACCTCCTCGTCCAGCGATTCGGACGGATACGCGTGGTTTACAAATCCCAGCTCGCAGGCCCTCTTCCCGTCCACCGTCTCCCCGGTGAACCAAAGCTCCTTGGCCCGGTTCAGGCCGATGAGCTGGGGCAGTATCATCATCGCGCCCATCTCAGGCACTATGCCCGCCTTGACGAAGTTGCCGTAGAACTTGGCGTCCTCCGCGGCGAATATGATGTCGCAGCACAGGGCGAGGCTCATCCCCCCGCCGACGGCGTAGCCGCGCACTACGGACAGCACCGGCTTTTCCATGGTCAGTATCGTCTTCACAACGCGGTTATAGCGGGAGAGCATGGCGCGCCTCTCGTCTATCGAGTAGCCGCCCTCCGGGGCCATTTTCAGGTCGGCGCCGGAGCAGAAGTGCTCTCCGCTGCCCTTTATTATCACGACGCGGATGTCGTTGTCCGCATCGGCGCTCAGCAGCCGGGCGTTGAGCTCGTCCATCATGTCCGCGTCCAGGGCGTTGCGCCGCTCCGGCTTGTTGAGGATCATTTCGACTATGCTGTCGCTGTATTTGTTGCAGATAATTTTACTCATATCAGACACACCGTCACTTTATACTCGCGGCCGCTCTGTATCCGGCCTTTGTGGCGTCGGCCATGCGCTTGGGCTCGTTGCAGTCGCCCACTATGAAGACCTGCGGCGCAAGGTCCTTGACCTGCTCGTACAGCTCCCGGTTCTCCTTGAAGCCGAGAGTTACCGCAACGGTGTTGGCCTCGTAGAAGTCCTCCTGTCCATTCTCGTTGACGGCATAGACGCCGTTGTCGGTTATGGAGACGACCCGGCTCTTCTCGTGCATTTCCACGTCGTCGGCGGTCTTGAAGGTGTTGCGCACTATGAAGCGCTCGCTGGAACCGACGTCGTAGCCTATCTTTCCGGCCTCGAAGATGTTCATCTTGCGCCAGCCGCCGGTCAGCTTCATGCCCATCTCGCACCCGGGCAGGCCGCCGCCGATGATGGCGACCTTCTTGCCGACCGGCCAGGGGGAGGGCAGCTTAAGCGCAAAGTTGATGAGCTTCGGGGTGTAGATGAAGTGCAGGAACACATATCCCGCGTTCCAGAGGACCTTGTTCACGATGCCCGGCTTCTGGGGCGGCCTGCCGTTGAGCAGCTCGAGGAAGTCGTGCGAGCGGACGACGTTCTTGCCGTCGGTCCCCGGCATGTCACCGTCGATGCACTCTCCGCCCACGGCCACTATCACGACCTCGGGGGCGCATTTCTTCACGAATTCCGCGGTGACCTTTTTGTTGCAGCGGATGTCTATGTTCGGGTACTTGGGCAGCACCGCCTTGTAATACTTTATGAGCCGCTCGTACATGGGGCTGAACACGGAGCTGAGCACGAGGCAGCCGCCTATGCGCGGGCCGCGCTCGAACACCGTGACCTTGTGTCCTTCCTTGGCAGCGGTTAGGGCAGCGCTCAGGCCCGCCGGGCCGGAGCCTATGACCATGACCCGTCTCGGCTTTTCAGCCGGCTGCAGCTTGTACAGCAGCTCGGGGCCGAGGCCGGGGTTCACGCCGCAGTATTCCTGGCCCTTGCCCGCCGCCATGTCGTCGAGGCAGCGGCAGCAGCAGATGCACTTTCTTATCTCTTTCTCCCTGCGCTCGCGCAGCTTTTTGGGGAACTCCGGGTCGGCGAGGCTGTACCTCAGCCCGCCTATCATGTCCGCCTTGCCCTCTGCAAGGATCTTCTCCATGACGTCGGGGTCGGTCTCGCGGTATCCGGTGACGATGGGCGTATGCGTGCAGACCTTCTTGAGCTCTGCGGACACCCAGGACCAGTAGCCGTCGGGTATCTCCTTGGTAGTGGTCGGCACGGAGCTCTCGTGCCAGCCTATCTGGACATTTATATAACCGAAGCCGGCCCTGTCTATATAGGGCGCGAGCTCCAGAGCATCCTCGATCTCATTTCCGCCGGGCACAAGGTCTATGGGCGACCAGCGCAGGAAGACGGGAAAGCCCGGCAGGGCCTGCTTGATGGCGCTGCACATCTCCAGCAGGAGGCGGCAGCGGTTTTCGGCGGAGCCGCCGTATTCGTCCGTCCGGTTGTTCGTGGCCTTGGAAAGGAAGCGGTTGAGCGTGCCGCCGGCGCCGGCCACGAGCTCCACGCCGTCCCAGCCGCTCTTTTTGAGTATCGTGGCGGCGTTGACGGCCTGGGCGATGTAGTCCGGCATCTGCTCCTTGGTCATGGCGACGTACTTTTGGCCGTGTATCTTTCTGATGGTGATGTCCGAAGGGCCGTATGCCTCTTCCTTGTCGCTGCCGGTGGGGCGCCAGTTGTTCAGCGCGGGTATCTGTCCGACGAGGTGCGAACCGTATTTGTGGACCACGGCCGACATCTTCGACAGGCCCTCGACATGTTCTTCCGCGAAGGCCCAGGGTATGGGGTGGCGGGCTTCCGGGGACTGCGGATACATCATCACGGTCTGGCAGATGAGGTCGAAGCCTCCCGCCGCGCGCTCTTCAAGGTAGTTGAGGAACATCTGTGTGGGCATGTGCGTGACGCAGTCCGTGTATCCCAGGCCCGGGGACATAGACGTGGTCATCATGCGGTTCCTGAGCCAGAGACCTCCGACGTTTATCGGGGACAGCAGGTGCTTGTATTTTGAGTCCGGGGCACAGTTACAGCTTTTCATGGTACTCCTTTCGTTACAATGGCAGTCCGCCGGAGGCGGCCGGCGCGGAGCCGGCTCACCTCCGGTTGGGTCGGGTCAAATCAGAAAACCAGATTGCCCAGGGTAAGGGTGATTATGAAGCAGGCGACCACGCCGGCAAAGACGATGGGCCAGCTGTACTTGTATATGTCGTTGGAGGTGCACCACTCGGTGTTCGAGTGCAGCAGGGCGGCCAGGGGGCTGCCGGAGGGCAGGAACAGGGACATGTTGGTGGTGACGGCGATGGCCACGACCAGGTTCTGGGCCACGCCCGCGCTGGAGGCGAAGGCGACGACGATGGGCACAAACATGAGGCCGACGACAAGGTTGCCGATGAAGTTCGTGATGATGGCGGAGAGCAGTATGATGAGGAACACGAAGAGCACAGTGCCGGTGCCCTCGCCGAAGAGAGGAGTCAGCCAGGCGGAGATCTGGTCCTTGATGCCCGTGCCGGCGTTGGTCAGCGCAGAGGTGGCGACAACGGCGAAGGCCAGGATCATCATCGTCTCCCAGGGGATGCCGTCCTTGAAGGTCTTGGCCAGGGACACGAAGGAGTTGCCGTTTTTTCTCATCAGGAAGCCGGCGATGACAAGGAGCAGGACGCAGATCGCGGTGTTGCCGATGGTGCCGAGCCAGGCGATGAAGCCGCCCGCGGTGGTGAAGAGGCCGGGCAGGAACAGCAGGATGAAGAACGCCGCGAGGAACAGCATGATGACCTTCTGGTCCTTGTTGAAGTGGGTCTCCTCGGAGGAGAACACGAAGTCGCTCTTCTTGATAAGGCTGACGTCGGGCCTGAAGATGAACTTGATCACGAGCAGGGGGGCGATGCCGGCCAGGTAGGTCATGGGGATGGAGATGATGGAGAACTGCGCGTAGGAAACCGTCGTGGCTCCCTCAGTGGCCGTGGAGAGCGCGTTCATGTACATGATGGGCGCGGCCTTGAAGGGCAGCGCGGCCTGGCCCATGAGGGCGGAGAAGGTGATGGCGATGACCATTATCGTCGGATACTTGTCGTGGGGCTTGTATCCGTAGCCTTCGCACATGACATAGAGGATGGCCCAGGTGATGACGATGCCGGGCGTGACGCTTATGAGCGCGGCGATGATGTAGGCTATGGTCAGCAGCAGCCAGCTGACGGCGTAAGGCTTGCCCTTTGTGAACCGCCAGGAGGCCATGTTGTTGGCGATGACCCTGCTCGCACCGGAGTTGTTGACCATCGCGGCAAAGGCGAGGACAAAGAGCACGAACAGCCAGGTGTCGCTGCCGAATGCGGCGGTGAAGGCCGCGGTCACTCCGCCCTCATACAGGCCGGACGTGCCGAAGAGCACCAGAGCCAGCAGCGCGGGCCAGAAGGTGCCGACCGTGGAGAAGCACCATATGGCGCCCAGGAAGATGCCGAGCACGTTCATGCCGAGCTCCGTGACCGTCCCCATGGGGGGAAGGAATCTGAAGAACAGCATGATGGCGATGCCTATTGCCGATAGAATGTAGTACCTCACCGTTTTGGTTGCCGGTTTAGACATGTTAGTCTCTCCTTTTCCAATTTTGATTTATGTTTATTTGACTACGCCTGTCTCAAAGCAATTTTTGATCTCGTCCTCGCTGTAGCCGAGGTCGGCGAGGATGTCGCCGGTGTCTGCGCCGTAGGCGGCGCCGCCGCGGAATATTTTGCTGGGATTGTTCTTGAAGTGCGGGATGCAGTTGCAGCCTTTCACAGGCTCGCCCTTGAGCTCGTCGTACCACTCGGTGATGGTCTGCCGGGCAACGTACTGCGGGTTTGTGAGCATCATGTCGTAGGTCATGACGGGTGAGCAGGGCACCCCGGCCTCGTCCATGAGGCGGCAGGCCTCTTCGGCGGTGTGGGAGCCGAAGAACTTTTCAACGGCCGCAATGAACTTGGGGGCCCGGGTCGTCTCCCGAAGCTGCACGCTGGCGTGGGGCTCTGCGAAGTCCGGGTCGTCGCCCAGGCCGATGAGCTTTTCAAGGCTGCGCATGACGCCTATGCCGCCGAACGCCGTCATCACCCACTTGCCGTCCTTGCACAGCTGCAGGTTCGGCACCGCCTGGAGCGTATTGCCGCGGATGCCTATCCTCGGCGGCTGCACGCCCTCGTTCACGCCGCCTATGAGATAGTCGCTCTGGATGCGCACCATCGTCTCGTACTGGGCGAGGTCGATGCTCTCGCCCTTGCCGGTCCTGAGGACGTTTATGAGCGCCGCCGCGACGCTCCAGGCCGTGAACAGGGCGCTGATATAGTCGCAGGTGTACGGCTTTGCCGCGTAGGGCGGCTCGGGCTCGGGCATGCCGTTTACCGCCGCAAAGCCGCCAAATGCCTGTCCTATCGGGTCGAAGGAGGGCCGGCTCACGTAGGCCGGGTCGCCGGTCTGGCCGAAGCCGCTGACGTGCGCTATGACCAGCTTCGGGTTGGCCTGCCAGAGCACCTCGTCGGTCAGGCCCCACTTGTCGTACTGTCCCGCCTTGGAGGCCTCGATCAGCACGTCAGCCTCCTCCAGCAGCTTCAGGAAGATTTTTTTGCCCTCCGGGTCGGGAATGTTGAGCGCCATGGACCTGCCATTGCGGTGCTCCATCGTCCACGCCCGGCCCATTCGGCGGAGCATGTCCGGGGCCTTTGTGCTCTCGATGTGGATCACTTCGGCGCCCTGCTCCGCCAGGAAGGTCGCTGCAACGGGGCCGGCTATGTTCGTGCCCGTCGTCACGACCCGGATACCGTTCAGATTGCCGAAGGACGGCAGCTCTGCTCGTTTCATGGGATCACTCCTCGTTAATTAATTTGCTAACATAATATAAAGCAACTTCCGTGCCAAACTTCGTCGTGGCCGAATGTGTGAGCCATCCGGCCACAATCGACCCGTTTCCGGCACATATCATGATATTTTTTTAACTCTTTTTCTGCCAATTTGCCCAGGTGGTTCGACACATTAAGACAGTTGTTCGACACATTTTGTTCTGTTTCCATTGACGCACGGCCGCGCGGCGGTTATAATGCCGTATGGGTGATGACATATGGCCGAAAATGATATCCAATACAGCCGGGAAAACACCATAGCCGCCTGGCACCGGTTCATAGAATCCGGCACGATACCTGAGGGCATGGTCAGGAGGCCCGTCGCGGAGTCCTGGCTGCGCTGCCGCGAGCTGGGCGTGGACCCCTTCGGGGCCACCTACCCCCACATGTCGAGGCAGGTCCTGAACAAAATGCAGCAGGAGAACCACGTGCTGCTGTCGTATGCCATTCCCTGCCTGCGCCTTTTGCGCAGCGCCGCGGGCGCCGGGGGCGTCTCCCTCATCTCGCCCAGCCTCTTTGTATACTACATGCTCTCGGAATACGAGTCCGAGCCGCTCTCCTACGGCATATACCTGGACGAGAGGACCTGCGGGAACACGGCCATGTCCATCGCGTCCCACGAGCACGAGGCGGCGTTCCTGCACAAGTATGAGAAGTTCCGGCTCATAGACCAGACCACGTCCTCCGCCGCCGCGCCGATCCGGGTCGGCGGGGAGCTGGCGGGCTATATCGCCCTGAGCGTCACGAGCGGGCTCTCCTCAGAGCACATGATGGCGCTGGTAAACTGCACCGCCGGGTTCATAGGCGAGCTGTATGCAGGCGGGCTCGGGAAGGACGGGCTCATGGCCGGCTGCCAGCGAATTATCGACCTCGCCCACCGGCCGATACTGCTGATGGACAGCACCGGGGCCATCATAGCGGCCAACAGCGACTGCCGCAGGTTCATCAGCACGAAGAGGCCGGACGGCTCCCCCGCGCGCATAGCCGATTCGCTCGTCGACCTCGACGATCTCTCCTGCTTTTCGCTCGACGGCAGCGCGCACGGGCACAACAGCTGCAATATCAGGACCATATACAACACCACCTTCAACTGCGAGATCATCTCCAAAGAGAGCATCTGCTTCCCCGAGGGGAACAAGTTTGCGGCCATCACCATAGAGGTCAGCCCGCCCGGCAGGCAGGTCAACGCCAAGGAGCCCGCCGCCATACCGAGCCTCCCCAGCCGCCCGGTGAACGTTGAATATGTCGGCGTGAGCATGGAGTGGTCGAAGATCGACCATGTGATAAGCCGGATAGCCAAATACCCGTCCAACGTTCTCATACAGGGGGAATCCGGCACGGGCAAGGAGGTAGTGGCGAGGACCATACACAACCTCAGCGGGCGGAGCGGAAACTTCGTGGCCATAAACTGCGGCGACATACCGGAGGGCCTGCTGCAGAGCGAGTTTTTCGGCTATGAGAAGGGCTCCTTCACCGGAGCCAACCGCGAGGGGCGCATGGGCAAGTTTGAATACGCCGACCACGGCACGGTCTTCCTCGACGAGATCGGAGACATGCCGCTCTCGATGCAGGTGAGCCTGCTCCGCTTCATACAGGAGCGCACGGTGCAGAGGATAGGCTCCAACCAGACCAAGCCCGTGGACGTGCGCATAGTCGCCGCGACGAACAAGAACATAGAGGAAATGATCAAAAACCAGCTGTTCCGGAACGACCTTTACTACCGTCTGAACATCATCGGCATCACCCTGCCGCCCCTGCGCGACAGGAAGGACGACATTCCCGTCCTGGCGCAGTACTTTGCAAAGAGCATTTCCAGCCAATACGGCCTGCCGGTGCCGGAGATAGACCCGGATGTCTACAACATCTTCAACCGCTACGACTGGCCGGGCAACGTCAGGGAGCTCAGGAACGTCATCGAAAAGCTGCTAATCATGAGCGACGGCCAGAGGATAACCGCGCACTCCGTCTACGCCTATGTCTTCGACTACGACACCTTCAACGGCTCCCGCATCGCCGGCGGCGAGGCCTCGGAAAAGGACCGGATAGCCACGAGCCTGATAGCGAACAGGGGCAACGTCTCAAAGACCGCGGCCGAGTTCGGGATAGCGCGGGATACGCTCTACCGAAAGATGAAAAAGTACGGCATCACCGCGAACCGGGGCGTGTCCTGACTTCAGCTTCCCCGGATAAGCGGCTTTTAACAGAGGCAGGAAGAGCAGGCGAATGTCCCGCCTGCTCTCCGCGGCAGCCCCTAAACGCATGAAAAACCACCGAACTCATGTTCGGTGGTTTTTCTATGTCCTTCGCGGCGGCAGAGGGAGTTAGCCGCCGAGGTAGGCCTTTTTTACCTGGTCGCTCTCGGCGAGCTCGCGGCCGGTGCCGGACAGGCTGATGGTGCCGGTCTCCATGACATAGGCGCGGTCGGCGATGGAGAGCGCCATCTGGGCGTTCTGCTCTACTAATAATATAGTAGTGCCGCTCTTGTGCAGGCTCTGGATGATCTCGAAGATCTGCTCCACCAGTATGGGCGCGAGACCCATGGAGGGCTCGTCGAGCATCAGCAGCTTCGGGCGGCTCATCAGCGCGCGGCCTATGGCCAGCATCTGCTGCTCGCCGCCGGAGAGCGTGCCGGCTATCTGCCGCCGACGCTCCTTCAGGCGCGGGAACTGCTCGAACACCCGCTCTATGTCCTCGCCCACGCCTGCGCCGCTCTGGGTATAGGCGCCCATGTCGAGGTTTTCCTGCACGCTCATCTGCAAAAAGATGCGCCGCCCCTCAGGCACCTGGGCCAGGCCCTTTTCAACTATCTTGTGCGGCGGCAGCTTGGAGATGTTCTCGCCGCAGAACTCTATGGAGCCCGTCCGGGAGCGGAGCAGGCCCGAGATGGTCTGCAATGTCGTGGACTTGCCCGCGCCGTTCGCGCCTATGAGGGTCACGATCTCGCCCTCGTCCACGTGGAAGGACACTCCCTTTATGGCGTGGATGGCGCCGTAATAGACGTTGATGTTCTCGACTTTCAGTATCTGCTCCATGCTCAGGCCCCCTTCTTCCGGCCCAGATAGGCCTCGATGACCACGGGGTTCGACTGGATGTCCGCCGGGGTGCCCTTGGCGATGACCTTGCCGAAGTTCAGCACGCAGATGCCCTCGCAGATGCCCATGACGAGGTTCATGTCGTGCTCGATGAGCATGATGGCGATCTGGAAGGTGTCGCGGATCTTGATGATGTTCTCCATGAGCTCCACGGTCTCAGAGGGGTTCATGCCCGCGGCGGGCTCGTCGAGCAGCAGGAGGCTCGGGTTCGTGCCCAGGGCGCGGACTATCTCCAGCCTGCGCTGCGCGCCGTAGGGCAGGGAGCCCGCCTTCTTGTCGGCCATGTCCTGCATGTCGAAGATGCTCAATAGCTCCAGCGCCCGCTCGTGGGCGATGCGCTCCTGCTTCCAGTAGGCGGGCAGGCGGAGTATGCCGCCCAGCATACCGTATTTTATCTGGTTGTGCATGCCGAGCTTCACGTTGTCCTCCACGGAGAGGTTAGCGAAGAGGCGGATGTTCTGGAAGGTGCGGGCGACGCCGAGCTTGTTCACCTGCACGGTGCTCATGCCCGCGGTGTCGCGGCCGTCCACCATGATGGTGCCGCGCGTGGGCTGATACACCTTGGTGAGCAGGTTGAACACCGTCGTCTTGCCCGCGCCGTTGGGGCCGATGAGGCCCGCTATCTCCGTGCGGCCGATGACGAGGTTGAAGTCGTCCACGGCGGTGAGGCCGCCGAAGTCTATGCCGAGGTGCCGCGCCTCCAGCACGGGCAGCTTGTCGAGGTCCCGCTCCGGGATATACGCGCCGCTCGGCATGTTCACGAGGGGGCTTTCATTTTTGGACTTAATCTTTGCCACTTGCGGCAGCTCCTTTCTGCGGGTGGGATGAGGCCCTCGAGGCCAGCGCCTTTATCGAGCGCAGGGGCTTCGAAAACAGGGCCTTGAACTGCGCGTTGTTCGTGGCCAGCATGACCAGGATGAGCACTATGGCGTAGGCCAGCATGCGGTAGTCGTCAAAGCCGCGCAGGGCCTCGGGCAGGATGGTCAGCACGGTGGCGGCGATGATGGAGCCCCAGATGTTCCCGAGCCCGCCGAGGACGACGAATACGAGGATGAGTATCGAGGTGTTGAAGTTGAACTTCGCCGCCGTGAGGTTGGAGAAATTCAGCCCGTAGAGCGCGCCGGCGGCTCCGGCGAGGGCGGCCGAGGTGACGAAGGCCATGAGCTTGTACTTGGTGACGTTTATGCCCACGCTCTCGGCGGCGATGCGGTTGTCGCGCAGGGCCATGATGGCGCGGCCGGAGCGGCTGCGGACCAGGTTCAGCACGATCACCAGCGTCACCATGATGAGGATGAAGCCCGCCGTGAAGGTCGCGAGCATCTCCGTGCCCGTCGCGCCCTGGGCGCCCTTGATGATCACGGTGCCGTCCGCGGTCAGGCCGAGGTCGTTTACGGACTTGGCGCCGGTGGCGTTGAAGATGATGTGCAGGCCGTTCTCGTCGTGGCCGACGATGAGGCAGTTTATGAGCTCCTTGATGATCTCGCCGAAGGCCAGGGTGACGATGGCGAGGTAGTCGCCGCGCAGCCGGAGCACCGGCACGCCCACGATGACGCCCGCAACGGCGGCAAACGCCGCGCCGACGACGATGGCGATTACGAGGCGCAGCTCCGCCGAGGGCACGGAGCCCTGCAAGCTCATGGCGGCGATGATGCCGGAAAACGCGCCGACGCTCATGAAGCCCGCGTGGCCGAGGCTGAGCTCGCCGAGGATGCCGACCGTCAGGTTCAGCGAGACGGCCATGACTATGTAGCAGCAGATGGGCACGAGCTGGCCGGTGAAGGAGCGCGTGAGCATCCCCTCGCCCTTGAGCAGGCTCACGACGGCGAAGGCCAGGATGACGCCGAGATAGGTGGCGTAGTCCATCTTCGCGGTCTTGCTGAGTTTTCTTCTCTTGCTCATTTCGGCCACCTCAGACTTTCTCCGGCACATATCTGCCGAGCAGGCCCGCCGGGCGCACGAGAAGCATGATTATGAGCACGGCGAACACGATGGAGTTTGCAAGCTGGGTGGAGATATAGGCCTTGGCCAGCGCCTCGATTATGCCCAGCAGAATGCCGCCCAGGAAGGCGCCGGGGATGGAGCCTATGCCGCCGAACACCGCCGCGGTGAAGGCCTTTATGCCCGGCATGGAGCCGGTGGTGGGCATGAGCGAGGTGTTGAACGAGCACAGCAGCACGCCCGCGATGGCCGCGAGGGCGGAGCCGATGGCGAAGGTCAGGGAGATGGTGCGGTTCACGTTGATGCCCATGAGCTGGGCGGCGCCCTTGTCCTCGGAGCAGGCACGCATGGCCTTGCCCATCTTGCTCTTGCTGGTGAAGAGCGTGAGCCCGACCATGATGACCGCGCAGACGACTATGGTCAGCAGCGAGACGTAGGAGATGGAGAGCTGCTCGCCGAAGAGCTGGAGAGAGCCGGAGACTATGGGCGTATACGACATGGGGCTGGCGCCCCAGATGAGCTGCGCGGCGTTTTGCAGGAAATAGCTGACGCCTATGGCGGTTATGAGCACCGCGAGGCTGGGCGCGGCGCGCAGCGGCTTGTACGCCAGGCCCTCGATTATCACGCCCAGCACCGTGCAGACCACCATGGCCAGCAGCACGCCCACCCACCAGGGCAGGCCCAGCGAGCTCATGGCCAGCAGCGAGATATAGCCGCCCACCATGATGACGTCGCCGTGGGCGAAGTTCAGCATCTTGGCGATGCCGTAGACCATGGTGTAGCCCAGGGCTATTATGGCGTAGACGCTGCCCAGGCTCACGCCGCTTATAAGATAGGACAGAAATTCCAAAAGAGACCCACCTCGTTCATTTTGTTGTGACGCTTGCGGCTCTGCGGCAGATGCCGGGGCGGCGCTCCGCTGCCCCCGCAGCCGCCGCAGACGGCGCATCGGCTGCCGGTGGGGGTACCGGCAGCCGCGCGCCCGCGGTAGAAGTATGGCTTTTTTAGTCGGCGGAGACGTACGCGCCGTCGTGGATGACCACGGCCATGGGCATCTTGCTGACGGTGCCGTCGGTGCCCCAGGTGAGGCCGGAGCCGGTCAGGCCGTCAAAGCTCATGGTGGTGAACTGCTCTATCATGGCGGTGCAGATGTCCTCGGTGCTCATGTCGGGGGTGCAGCCCGCGTTCTCGAGGGCCTGCTTGAGGGCGTAGATGCAGTCGTAGCCGTCGGCGGCGAACTGGTTCGGGGTCTCGCCGAAGCGGTCGTTGTACTCGGCGACGAAGTTCACGGTGTGCTCATCGGTGGCGTCAGCGGAGAAGGGGGTCAGGACCATGACGCCCTCGGCGAGGCTCATGTCGAAGTTCTCGAGGGTCAGGATGCCGTCCATGCCGTCCACGCCGAAGAAGGTCGGCTCATAGCCCATGGCGTTGGCCTGGGAGAGGATGATGGAGGCGGGCTGGAAGTAGATGGGCAGGAACACCACGTCGGCTCCGGCGCTCTGAGCTCCGGTCAGCTGGACGGAGAAGTCGGTGGCGGTGTCGGCGGTGAAGGTGCCCTCGTAGACCACTTCGAGGCCCTGGTTCGCGGCCTCGGCCACGAAGGTGTCGCGGATGCCCTGGGAGTAGGCGTCGTCGTTGCGGTAGATGACGGCGACCTTGCTGCCGGCCATGTTGGTGCCCATATAGGTCGCGGCGCCCATGCCCTGGTTGGGGTCGGTGAAGCAGAGCTGGAACATGTTGTCCTTACCGGTGACAACGTCGAGCGAGGAGGCGCTGGGGGTCAGGGCAAAGACGCGGTCGGTGTAGCCCTGGGCGGAGACGGAGATGGCCGGGCCGGTGGTGACGGGGCCGACGAGCATCTGCATGCCATCGTCCATCAGCTTGTTGTAGGCGTTCATCGCGGTCTCGCTGTCGGAGACGTCGTCCTGGAAGCTGAACTCGACCTGATAGCCGTTTATGCCGCCGGCGGCGTTGATCTCGTCAACGGCGATCTGCGCGCCGTTCATGACGGCGACGCCGTAGGTGGCGTTCTCACCGGTCAGGGGGCCGATGCCGCCGAACTTGAAGGCCGCGCCGGCGGCGTCGGAACCCTCGGGAGCCTCGGAAGCGGGGGCCTCGGAGGTCGGAGCGTCGGTCGCTTCGTCGCCCGCGTCCTGTCCGCAGCCGGCCAGCAGGCCGAGGCACATTACCATGGCCATCATGAGTGCAAAAAACTTTTTCATCTTCATTTCACTTTCTCCTCCTTGAGTTGGTGCGTATTTATACAAAAAACCGGTCCCGACCACATGGTCGGGACCGGTTTGAAGTATACATCAAATCAGTTTACCGATGCCAATCGTGGTCGTGCTGATGCCGTGCTGCCTACCAGGACGCCTATAATGCTTACTACGCTTACTACGATAACGGATACCAGGCTGATAAGGCGTATGACGATAAGGCGCAGGGCAGCAAAAATGGACACCGCAAGAACGGTGTCCAGGCTAAGCAGTATTATGGAGTTTTCGCGGCGGGAGTCGCTGTTGGCGGCGGAAAACGCGCAGGCGGACTCATTGGCCGCAGTACGGGAACCGCGGTCGTCAAAGCGGGTATTGAAGCTGTTGAAGTAACGTTCAAACATCTCTCGCGGCTCCTTTCGTGAGGTTGTATGCAATCTAGCACGACAAATATTCACTGTCAAGCGTCCCGAATGTTTTTCCGCATATTCAACATAGTTTGCACATGCCTGAGCGTGAAAATTTTCTGTTGCTCACAGATTTTTTGCCATTTTAAGTATATTTTGTTCGGGCCTGAAACATTTTCAATTTGGCCGGGGCCGCGCTTTGTTGACTATCCCAGACCGTTCTGATAAAATCTAAACCGTCGACAGAACGCCTGAACAAGGCCGTTTTTTGTGCAGAGGTCAAAGAAGCTCGCAGGGCAGAGGCTGTGCAGCGGCCCTTGGTCCGACTCCGCGTACAGGCAGGTGAGACGCATTCTCGACGCACAATTAAACATCACCCAAAAGCACAGCTTAACACATCAGCAATATGTTTCGCTGCAAATACTGACCATGAACAACAACGAGCTCAACGACTACGTAAACGAGCTCATGCTCTCAAACCCGGTCGTGGACCTCGATCAAAGCGGCACGAGCGAGAAGAGCGTCATCATCTCATACGACGACGCCAGAGACGAGTTCAATCGCCGCCGGAACGACTCCGGTTCGGCCTCGGACGGCGCGGACATGCTCCAGACCGCCGGGCGCATCGACGTGAGCCTGCAATCCTTCCTGCGCATGCAGATAAAGGACAGCCTGTTTACGAGCCGGGAGATAAAGTGCCTGAACCGGATAATAGAGCACATCGACGAGCGCGGCTATCTCAGCGAGACCCCGCAGGAGATGAGCGCCCTTCTGCACATCAGCGAGAACGAATATCTCAAGCTGCTCCATGTGGTCCAGGGCCTGGAGCCCGCCGGGGTCGCGGCCCGGGACCTGAGCGAATGCCTGCTGCTGCAGCTCAGGCGGCTCGACGAGGAGGCCCCGCTCGCGGAGACGATAGTCCGCAAATATTTGGCTGAGCTCGGCGCAAACAAGCTGCCCAGGATAGCGCAGCTCTGCGGCGTCACCGTGGAGGAGGTCGCGGCCGCCAGGGAACTCATACGCTCCCTGCGCCCCTCGCCTGTGAGCGACCTTGTAAACGTTGAGACCGGCTTTATCATACCCGACATCGTGGTCACGGAGACCCCCGGCGGCTTCGACCTGCGCATTGTCGGCCCCACCTGTGTGGCCGACCCCTTTTACAGGGATGTCGTGCGCGGCCAGTCCGACTCCGAGGCCAGGGCCTATATCGACAACTGTTACCGCGAGGTGCGCGCCGTGCAGCACGGCATAGAGCAGCGCAACGGCACCCTGCTCAGCATCTCCAAATTGCTGCTCGACAGGCAGCGGGACTTCTTCCTGTACGGCAAGCCCTCGCTGCGCACGCTCCGTCAATCGGATATTTCCGGCGCGCTCGGCCTGCACGAGTCCACGGTCAGCCGCGCCATCAAGGACAAAAGCCTGCAGTGCCGGTGGGGCACCTTCCCGCTGAAGTATTTCTTCTCCGTCAACCTGGACGGGAGTTCCCCTCAGGCCCAGGTGGACCCGCGGGAGCTGATAAAGCGGCTCATAGAGGAGGAGCCGCCTTCCGCCCCGCTCTCGGATCAGAAGCTTGCGGACGAGGTCTGCCGCCGCGGCATCGAGATATCCCGCCGCACCGTCACCAAATACCGGCTCGGCATGGGCATAGGCTCTGCCGCGCAGAGGAAGAAATATTAATAACATCCGGGGTCCTGGGCAGCTCCAGGGCCCCGGCTCTGCAAAAACTTAAAACGGGGGATGCGCATGAAAAAGATCGTCATACTCATAGGCAACTACTGCTCCGGCAAGACCGAGATCGCCATGAACATGGCCATGCTCTCGGCCTCGCAGGGCAAGCGCACGCAGGTCATCGACCTCGACAGGATAAACGACTATTTCAGGATGTCCGACCACATCCAGATGCTCATCGACAAGTGCATCAACGTCGTCTCGCCCTCCTTCGTCGGTAAGGGCCTCACGCAGACGGTGATGCCCGCGCAGGTGTCCTCGGCCTTCGACAGCGACTGGGACCTCGTCATCTTCGACGTGGGCGGCGACCAGGCCGGGGCGCTGTCCCTCGCGCGCTATCACCAGGACTTCGCCGCGCTGGAGCCGGGCCAGCTGGAGGTCTACGACATCGTGAACGTCTTTCGTCCCATGTCCGAGAGCCCGGAGAAGATAATAAAGCTCAAGGGCGAGCTGGAGGGCTTTGCCCGCCAGACCGTCACCGGCTTTGTGAACAACTCCAACCTCCTGAACTACGCGAGCGCGGACGACCTGCGCCAGGGCTACGACATCCTCCGCGAGACCTCGGACCTGACCGGCATACCCATCGTGCACACCACAGGCCGGAAGAAATTCCTCGACGAGTTCCTCGCCGACGGCCGCGACCCGAAATACATAGGCACGCCCCTGGCCCTGGAGACCTACATGCACCGCAGCTGGGACGCCTTCTCTCACGGCAAGATCTGAGCCAAATCGCCCAAAAACAAAGGCGGCAGGCCCCAACCCGGGGCCTGCCGCCTTTTTCAAAATGAGAGGGTCACTTGTTGACGCGGTTTACAAGCTCCTCGCCTTTCATGGCGCGGAGGATGTTGTTATAGCCTATGCTGAAGCAGCGGATGACGGTCTCGCGGGTGGCCGCGCCGAGGTGGGAGGTCGTTATGACCTTCTCGAACTTGCACAGCGGGTCCTCGGGGTCGAGGGGCTCCTTCTCCCAGACGTCCAGGGCCGCGCCCCAGATCTCGCCGGTGCGCAGGGCCTCGACCAGGGCCGCGTCGTCGATGACGGCGCCGCGTGCCTCGTTGACGATGATGGCGTTCTTCTTCATCTTCTTGAACTGCTCCGCACCCATCATGCCGCGGGTCTCGTTGGTCAGCGGGCAGTGCAGGGAGACGACGTCGGAGCGCTCGAGCAGGGTGTCGAGGTCGACGTACTCGCAGTGGAGCTCCTGCTCCTTCTCTATGGGCATGCGGTAGGGGTCGCTGTATATGAGGGTGCACTCCCAGCCCTGGAGGCGCTGCATGACGCCCTTGCCTATGGCGCCGCCGCCGACTATGCCGACGGTCTTGCCGCGCAGCTCGTACTGGTCGTGGCGCCAGGTCCAGCTGTGCCACTCGCCCTTCTTCACCAGGTGGTCGATCTGGGACAGGCGGCGCATGCAGGCGAGCATCAGCGCGATGGTGAACTCCGCCGTGGTGGTGGCGTTCTCGCCGGCCGAGTTGCAGACGGGGATGCCCTTGCTCTTGGCGTACTCGAGGTCGACGTGGTTGTAGCCGGTGGCGGGGACGTGGATGAGCTTGAGGCCCTTGGCGCGGTCTATCTCAGCCTTGCCTATCTTGCAGATGGAGGCGAGTATGTAGTTGGCGTCCTCAAAGTCGCCCTTCTTGCCGTTCTTGACGGGATACAGGAAACGCAGGTCGAGCTCGGGCGGGCAGAGCTCCATTATGAGGGTCTCCATGCCCTCGGTGGGCAGCTTTTCGCAATAAAGAACAACGTTTTCGCTCATATTGACCTCCTAATTCATGTCTATTATTTCATGGAACCGGTTTCGAGGAAGCGTATGTGCCAGGAGAGCGCCTCCTCAAGCACATGGGGCGTGTGCTTCCCCGCGGAAACTTTCAGCGCGGTGTTGTAGTAATCCCAGAGCAGGGGTTTGTAGTCCGGGTGGGCACAGTTTTCGATGAGCAGTTCGGCTCTCTCTCGCGGGATCTTCCAGCGGAGGTCGGCTATGCCCTGCTCGGTTATGACGACCTGTACGTCGTGCTCGGTCTGGTCCACGTGCGAGACCATGGGGACTATGCAGGAGATGAGGCCCTTCTTCGCCGTGGACTCCGTTGCAAATATGCTTATCCTCGCGTTCCTCGCAAAGTCGCCGCTGCCGCCGATGCCGTTCATCATCTTGGTGCCCATGGTGTGCGTGGAGTTCACGTTGCCGTAGATGTCCACCTCCATGGGGGTGTTCAGGGCGATGATGCCCAGGCGGCGGATGACCTCCGGGTGGTTGGATATCTCCTGGGGACGGATGAGCATCTTGTCCTTGAAATAGTCGATGTTGTCATAGAAGCGGCGGCGGTTCTCTTCGGCGAGTGCTATCGAGCTGGAGGAGACGAAGTCGAACACGCCCTGCTCGATGAGGTTCAGCGCCGAGTCCTGCATGACCTCGGTATACATCATGAGGTGCCTGAGCCCGCTCTTGGCGAGGCCGCTGAGCACGGCGTTGCCCACTGAGCCGACGCCCGACTGGATGGGGCCGATGGACTCGGGCAGCCTCCCGGCCTCGACCTCGCCCAGCAGGAACTTTACCACATTTTCGCCGATCTTTGCAGTGCTGTCAGAAAATGGCTTGAACTGCTGCGGCTGGTCGTGCAGGTCCGTCAGGACTATGGCGGCTATCTTTTCCTTGGGGCAGGGGATGTACGGCGTGCCGACGCGGTCGCGCGGGTCGGTGATGGGGATTATCCTCGCGTGAGGCGGCAGGCCGACCTCGAAGATGTCGTGCATGCCCACGAGGCCCTCGGGGAGGTTCTCGTTTATCTCGACGATGACCTTGTCCGCGTTCCTGACCGCCGCGTCGGAGCTGCCCGCGGAGGCGGCGAGGTACAGTCCGTCCTCGCTGACCGCGGTGCACTCAATGAGGGCGATGTCCAGGGGCTTGCCCGTGTGCTGGTTCATGTTCATGGGGAAGTGCGAGATGTGCACGTCGCTGTACTCCACCTCTCCCCTGTTTATGGCGTTGCGCAGGTCGGGATTGGACTGGTGCGCATAGCGCCGCTTCACCAGTCCGGCCCGGACCATCGCCCCGTCGATCTCGTCGCCCACGGCGGCCCCGACGCAGATGGTCAGGTCCCTGGCGTGGCCCGATTTCACCAGCGCATTCGGCACCGCCTTCGGGTAACCCACGCTTGTAAATCCGCTGACGCCTATCGACATGCCGCTGTGGATGAGCATGGCGGCTTTCTCGGCGGACATTATCTTGTCACGCATTGACGGCGGTACTCTTTCCATTGCTGCTCTCCTATTGACTCAGTTTTCCTTGCCCTTGTCGTATCCCAGCTGCAGGGCCTTGAGGTTCATGGGCACGATCTTCGGGCTCATGACCTCCTTGATGGCCTCCTGGGCGTTCTCCAGGGTGATCTCGCTGCTCTTGGCCACGATGAAGCCCATCATGACGATGTTGGAACAGACCGCCGTGCCGAAGTTCTCCTCGGCCAGCTGCGTGGCCGGGAACATGTATACCGTGCCGGCGCTGCAGGTCTCCGCGTCCTCGTCGGTTATGAAGGTGCTGTCCAGGAAGAGCCGGGTGTTCGGGTTCACGTCGCCCTTGAACTTGTCGAAGCTCTGCTTGTTGAAGGAGACGAAGGCGTCGAGTACGTCGGCTTTTACGTAGTCGATGCGCTCGTCGGAGATGACGAGCTCGGCCTTGCAGGCGCCGCCGCGGGCGGCGGGGCCGTAGCTCTGGGTCTGGGCGACCTCATAGCCGTTTTGTACGCCATAGGCGTTTGCCAGCAGCACGGCGAGGGAGATAACACCCTGTCCGCCGGAGCCGCCGAATCTGAAATCCTTACGCATTTGCTTTACCCCTCCTTATTCCTTCGTGACCTGGATGCAGACGTCGGGGCAGGTGCGCTCGCAGCTGCCGCAGGCTATGCAGTTCTCGGGCGCCTTGGCATAGGGCATCAGATAGCCTCCATTGCTGCGCTCGTGGCCTATGGCGAGGACGCCCTTCGGGCAGGCGCGCACGCACAGTCCGCAGCCCTTGCACCACTTGCTGTCTATGCTTATCTTCATTTCCTTGCCGCCTCCTTCTTCTCAGCCTGCACTTCGCAGAGCTCCTCGCGCGTGTTGTCCTCATAGAGGATGCCGAGGCCGATCTTGCCGTCCGGGGCCTCGGTCTCGCCGGGCTTGAGCAGGCAGACCTGGCTCTCGTACCAGTCGTACATCTCGGAGGGCGTCTTGAAGCTGAAGATGTTGCGGCCCGCGGTAGTCGGGCAGGGGGAGAGCACCTCGATAAAGGAGAAGCCCTTGTGCTTTATGCCGGCCTCTATGGCGCGCTGGAGCTGGATGGGGTTGGTGGTGCAGCTGCGGGCGTAGAAGGTGGCGCCGGCGCCGCGAACGAGCGCGTACATGTCGAAGGGGTGCTCCTCATTGCCGAGGGGCGAGGTCTTGGTGGTGGCGCCGTAGGGCGTGGTGGGCGCGCGCTGGCCGCCGGTCATGCCGTAGATGTAGTTGCTCATCATGATGACGGTCATGTCCACGTTGCGCTTTGCCGCGTGGATGAGGTGGTTGCCGCCTATGCCGGCGCAATCGCCGTCGCCGGTGAAGACGACGATGGTCTTGTCGGGGTTCACGGCCTTGAGACCCTCGGCCTGGGCAAGCGCGCGGCCGTGCAGGGAGTGCAGGCAGTCGAAGTTCAGGTAGACCGGGGCCCAGGAGGAGCAGCCGATGCCGCTGACGCAGGCCATGTCCTTGTTGGTGAGCTTGAGCTTGTCTATCGCCCTGATGAAGCTGTTGACCACGATGCCGTGTCCGCAGCCGGGGCAGAAGATGAAGGGCAGGGTCTCCTGCCTTATGTATTTTTCCGCGATACTGTTCATATCACTTCACCTCCACGATCTTGCTGTAAATTGCGCTCGGGTGCGGGAAGGCGCCGCCTATGGAGCTGAAGCCGGTGACCTTGTCCATACCCACAACGCGCTGGACCTCGCGCAGATACTGGCCGACGTTCATCTCGGGCACTATGACGCGCTTGGCGCCGGCGCAGGCCTCGCGTATCTCCTTTTCGGGCACGGGCCAGACGGTGTTGAGCTTGAGCATGCCCACGCTCAGGCCCTCGGCACGGGCGCGGTTCACCGCGCTCAGCGCGCTGCGGCTGACGGAGCCGTAGGCCACGATTACCGTCTCCGCGCCGTCGAGATAGAAGCGCTCGACCGACGTGATGTCGTCGATGTTGTCGAGGATCTTGGAGCAGTAGCGGCGGATGGCGGCGGAGCAGATCTTGGCGTCGGTGCCCTGGCGCACGCCGCGCTCATCGTGGAGCTGGCCGTCGACGAGGACGTTGTGGCCCTCGAAGAAGCGGATGCGCGGGGGGATGCCCTTTTCGTCGGGCTTGAAGTACTCGTGGCAGATGCCCTCGTACTTGTCGTCAAAGATCTCGACCGTCTCGGGGATGACCAGCTTCTCGCGCGTGTGGCCCACGGTCTCGTCGGAGAGGACGAAGACGGGCACGCGGTACTTGTCCGCGAGATTGAAGGCGCGCAGCGTGAAGTCGAAGGCCTCCTGCACGGAGGACGGGGTGAGGGCGATTATCTCATAGTCGCCGTGTCCGCCGTAGCGGGCCTGCATGACCGCGTCCTGGGCGGTGCAGGTGGGCTGGCCCGTGGCGGGGCCGCCGCGCATGACGTTGATGACGACGAGGGGGGTCTCGGTCGCCGCGGCGTAGCCGATGGCCTCGAGCATGAGCGTGAAGCCCGGGCCGCTGGTAGCGGTCATGGCCCGCGCGCCGCCCCAGCTCGCGCCGATGACGGCGTTTATGGACGCCAGCTCGTCCTCCATCTGCATGAACACGCCGCCGGCCTCAAACATCTTGGAGGAGAGATACTCCGGTATCTCCGTGGCGGGGGTTATGGGGTAGCCCGCCATGAAGCGGCAGTCCGCCGCGAGGGCCGCTACTGCGCAGGCCTCGTTGCCCTGCATCAGCTTGTGGCCGGAGTCGTCGAGTTTCTTGACTCTCATAGCTTTTTCAACGCTTCCTTTCGAATAAAATGAAAATCCGGCAAAAATCCCGGTCACGCGCGGCAGGCCGCGGCCGTTTCCTTTGGAGATCTTTGCCGGATGCATATATCTTCCGTCACGCGGGGAGGCCGCGCGGCCGATATATGGAGAGCAATTTGTTTTTTCCGGCCTTCCGCCGGGTCTTTGAGCTGTCAGTTCAGCGTCAGGACGCCGAAGCCGGGCCAAAATCTGATGCACAGCCAGCCCACCAGCGTGACCGCTATTATCACGAGCGCGCTGTTCACCAGGCCCTTTTTGAACATGTACTTGGGCTCCAGTCCGTGGCCGATGGGGATGGCCCTTATGGAGGTCGGCAGCGTGTAGGAGATGTTGTAGCTCGCCGTCGCTATCCACAGATAGGGTATCACCGGGAGGTCCAGGCCCTGGGCTATGCCTATCACGATGGGTATGGTCACGGCCGCGCAGGCGGTGTTGTTGATGACGTCGGAGAGGATGACGTTTGCCGTCACGATGATGAAGATGAGCACGAGCTCGCTGTCGAGCTGCATCCTGGAGATGAGCTCGGCAAAGACCTCCGCCGCGCCGCTTCCGTTCACCAGCGCACCGAGCGCCGTGCCGCCGGCGAAGAGGAAGAAGAGCCCCCACATGAGGTTTTTCTCCGCGTACTCCCAAGTGACGACATTCTTTTTCTTCCCGTCCTTCAGGAAGAACATGAGCATGCCGAAGAAGAGGAAGATGTAGCCCGGTTTGAGGTCCGGCAGCCACTGCTTGTAGAGCTCCCGGGCGAAGGTGAGCACCGCGGCCGCTATGAAGGCCGCCAGGGACAGCACCTCCTCCCGCCTTATGGGCGGCATAGCCTGGTGCATCTCGCGGAAATACTCGCGCGAACCCTCCAGAGTGCGCTGTTCGCACTTCGTCAGCAGCAGTACCAGCAAGGTCACCACGGTTATGGCTATGCTCATGGGCAGCAGCTGGATGACCCAGTCGGTGTAGATGAACTCCGCGCCCGTTAGCTCTTCAATGTAGGCGACGGTGACGAGGTTCATCGCGCCGCCCAGCGGGGTCATCAGTCCGCCGTTGTTCGCGCCCCAGACGATGGCCAGCAGCACCAGCGGCGCTACGCGGCTCTTTTTGAGGTCGCCCTCGTTGACGAACTTGAGCATGGACATCGCGATGGAGCAGAGTATCGCGGCGACGACGGTGTTCGGCAGGAAGGCCGAGAGCAGCGTGGCTGCCAGGAACCATACCGCTATCTGCTGCTTTACCGAGGTGCCGACCAGACTGAGCATCATTGACGCCACGCGCTTATCCACTCCGGTGCGCTCCCAGGCGATGGTGATGAGGTTCGCGCCGGCAAGGAGGAATACGAGCTCGGCAGCGTAGCTGCTTATTATCTCATCCATCCCCGTGAGCGAGAACATCGCGTTCACCACGACCGGGAGAAAGGCGGTTATCGCCGGGTCGACCGGCAGGCCCACCCACCAGACGCCCATCCAGAGCACCGTCCCCAGGGCGGCCCTGACCTTGAGGTCAAGGCCGATGGGGATGAGCACAAGCAGCAGGAACAACGCCGGCCCTGCCAGCAGGCTTATACGTTTCGACTTACTGTGTTTTATGGCCAGCGCCCCCTTTGCATGTGTTTTTCAAGAGATCAAAGTATGCCGATGATGGGGAACCAGACGAGCACGCTGAAGATGAGTCCGATGACTATCAGGATAGCGAGGGGGATTGCGCCCTTGAGCTCCTGCGCCGTGGTGAAGCGGTCGGTGGAGTAGAAGATGAGGTTCGGGGCGCTGTTGAAGGGCAGGAAGAACGCGCCGGCGGAGATGGCCATGACGGTCAGCAGGCCCATGGTGTAGACGTCGAAGTCCATGGCCGCGGCGAGGGTCATGCTGACGGGGACGATGACGGCCTCCATGGCGTTCATGCCCGCGAAGATGACGTGCAGGGCCACGACGAAGGTGAGCCAGATGATGAGGAAGGTCGTAATGTTCATGCTGGTGAAGACGGAGTTGCCCACAAAGAGCATGTCGACGACCCACTGGAAGCCGCCCACGTCGCTGACGCAGTTGGCGAGTGACATAGCAAAGCCGAGCTGCAGGAAGGCGGGCCAGGCGAAGGTCTTGTTGACTTCCTTGAAGCTGCACACGCCGATGCCGGGGCAGAGCATGAGGAAGACGGTGACGAAGACTATGTAGTCGGGCGCAACGCCGTGCAGGCCGTTGGTGCAGAAGGCTATGAGCGTGAGGATAAAGTAGAGCGCCGCCTTCTTCTCCTTGGAGGACATCTTGCCCATGGAGGCCAGCTTCTCCTTGGCGAAGGTGATATCGACGGTGCGGCGGCCGGAGCCCTTGCTGCCGTAGAGCTTGTGGCAGAACCAGGGGATGAAGAGAAGGATGAGGCCCGAGGGTATGAAGGTGGCCTGCAGCCAGCCCGTCCAGGAGATGCTCTTGCCGGTGGCCTCGGTTACGAGGGCCATGCCTATCGCGTTCGCACCGACGGCGGTATAGAACAGCCAGGTGTTCGTTGTATTCGTAAAGAGGTTGGAGAGCATTATGGCGGCGTCGCCCTTGTGCTCACCGCGTTTGTAGCCCATGCCCTCGCAAATGCTGTCGCACATGGGGCTGACAACGGCGCCGCGCGCCGTATTAGAGGGGATCATCAGCGAGAGGACGGTGTTGGCGATGTTGGTGGCGTAGTTTGCCATGAGTTCGGTCTTGCCCATCTTGACGAGTATCCAGTAGGCGATGCGCTCGCCCAGGCCGGAGTACTGGATCACGACGCCGATGAAGCCCGCCCAGAGACACAGCCACCAGCCGGAGCTGCTGAAGCCGGACACGACGCGCGTGCCGCTCCCGAAGAAGATGGCCAGTATTGCCGCGGCGATGACACCGATGAGGTACTCGGGTATCGGACGGACTATCCACATGATAATGGCCCAGATAAAGACGATCATAACGCCCTTGCACTGCCCGTCCAGACCGTTGAACGGAACAAGGGCCAGCAGTGCGCACAGTACCGTCAGTACCGCTGCCACTATGAGGCGGGTGTTCCCTTGTTTCTTCACATTTTACACTCCCTTTTATCTGTTTCCGGCGCTATCCGGCGCCGGGGGTCGATGCGGCCTCTCCCAGGCCGTGTGCTCTCGCCGTCAGGGCCGGCGCCGCCCGATTTTATGTTATCACCCCCAAAAAGACAAAAAAGACCAACCGCATATTCAATGCAGTTGGTCTTGAAAAGTCGATCCCGTCTCCGGAAGGAGACGCTGACAGTCAAACAACTTGTGTATATTCACTTTTCAGGACTTGCCGTCCCATCCTTGTGGTCACGTTATCACAAATGCACAGGAGTCGTCAAGTCTTGACGATTTAATTCAGCAGCGTGCATAATATCAAACCTTGCTTTTGTGCAACGAGTTCAATATGTCTAAAAACTTCGTTAAATATTTGTTGGTTTTTTCGCCTCTCCTCTGAGATAGGGGCCGTTTTTGCTCATGTAGTCGATATAATTCCTCCTGATATCACCCAGAGCCTTTATAAGAGACTTCTGCGCATTTCCCTGATGGCGGAAAGCGATCTCCTCCACCATGTCGTCAAAATCTTTCAACAGGTTGCGTCCCACGAAGTAGCTCTCGACCATGCTGTTTGCAAGCTTGGATATCAGGGTCACGGAGACGGCCTCGATGTCTGCGGTCTCAAGGCGGATCTTCATGCCGAGGGTGAGCATACCATTTGCGACGGTGGTTGCCAGAGCCGAAGGCAGTTTGGCATAGCCGCAGAAGTACGCGGTTTCGTATTTCAGCATCATTCCTGCTCCTTTCATATCCGTTTTGCGGCGGTATTTTCTTACACACGGTCCCAATGGGCGCAAATATACAGGCGCTGTCCTCGGACAGCGCCAAGAGCAGGATGGGCCGGCGCAAATTCGCCCGTATATATTATATAACAAGTTTATAATTTTTCAAATAAAATTTTCCCTATGCCTTTTGACGGCACGAAGGGGCCTGCCGCCTGCAAACAGCAGTGGCAAGCCCCTTTTGTGTTGGCAGCTGAATCCCGGCTCCCGAGAGCCTGTTACAGTATGCTCTTCGCCTGGGCGATGATGTTTTCCACGGTGATGCCGTTTTTGGCGAGGAGGCGCTCGTAGGGGGCGGACTCGCCGAACTGGTCCTGGACGCCGACGCGGCGGACGATGCCGTGTCCCGCCTCGGCCACGCACTCGCAGACCGCGCTGCCGAGAGCGTTGAGGATGTTGTGGTCCTCCACCGTGACGATCTTGCCGATGTCGGCGATGCAGGCGTTCACCGCCTCGGTGTCGAGGGGCTTTATCGTGTGCATATCGAGCACGCGGGCCTCTATGCCCTGCTCGTGCAGGACCTTCGCCGCGTCGATGGCGAGTCGCACGGTGTCGCCAACCGCGATGAGGGCGACGTCCTTGCCCTCACGGAGGAGGTTGGCCTTGCCTATCGTGAACTCCGCGTCCTCGTCGTAGATGACGGGCACGGCGTCACGGGTGAAGCGCAGGAACATCGGGCCGTAGGTCTCGGCCGCGGCGCGGACGAGCTTCCTCGCGGAGACGTAGTCGGCGGGCTGGATGACGGTCATGTTCGGGATAGTGCGCAGGACGCCCATGTCCTCGATGGCCTGGTGGCTGGCGCCGTCGTTCGCCGGGGTCAGGCCGCCGTGGGAGCAGGCTATCTTGACGTTAAGGTTCGTGTAGCAGATCTCCTGCCTGATCATCTCGCACATGCGCAGGGAGCCGAACACCGCGTAGGTGACGACGAAGGGGATCTTCCCCGTCGTGGCCAGGCCCGCGGAGAAGGCGGCAGCGTTCTGCTCGGCTATGCCGACGTTGCAGTACTGCTCCGGCAGCGCCTTCATGAACTTTGCGGTCTTGCAGCTCTTGCCGATGTCGGCGTCCACAACGTAGATGTTCCTGTTCTCGCGCCCGAGCTCGACTATCTCGTCGCCGAAGCCGTCGCGCGTTGCTATCATATCACCCTTGGCCATTGCTCATATCCCCCTCTCAAGCTGTTCCATAGCGCTCTCGTACTGCTCCTTGTTCGGAGCCTTGCCGTGCCAGTCGAGGGAGTTCTCCATGTAGTCGACTCCCTTGCCCTTGACGGTGTGGGCGTTGATGAACTTGGGCTTGCCGTTTCCGGCGTCGGCGCGGACGCGGTCGAAGACGTCGAGGATCTGCGCCATGTCGTGGCCGTCTATGTCGTAGGTGTCAAAGCCGAAGTCGGCGGCCTTTTTGGACATGTCGAGGCCCGGCATGATCTGGTCGGTGGTGCCGTCGAGCTGCAGGCCGTTGTTGTCGAAGAGCATGATGTAGTTGTCGAGCTTGTACTTGTTGGCGCACATCATGGCCTCCCAGACGATGCCCTCGTTGATCTCACCGTCGCCGACCATGGTGAACACGCGGTAGTCCTTGCCGTCGCGCTTGCCGGCGAGGGCCATTCCCACGGCGCAGGCCGCGCCCTGGCCGAGGGAGCCGGTGGAGATGTCGATCCCGGGGCACTTCACCATGCTCGGGTGGCCCTGGAGCATGGAGCCCTCCTGACGGAGCGTGTGCAGCACGGACTCCGGGAAATAGCCCAGGATGCCCAGCGCCGAGTACAGGATGGGGCAGACGTGGCCCTTCGAGAGCACAAAGCGGTCGCGGTCCGCCCAGTTCGGGTTCTGGGGATCTATGTGCATCTCGGAGAAGTACAGCGCGGCGACCATGTCCGCAGCGGAGAGGGAACCGCCCGGGTGGCCGGACTGCGCCTCATATATCATGGTGACGGCGGTCTTGCGGAGCTGCTTGGCCCGCTCCCTGAGCATTGCTATCTTTTCTTCGTTCATAATATCCACTCCTATCAGCGCGCGGCGCCCGTCACATCGTGTAGTAGTCGCCGAGGACCACGGTCTTGCCCTCGCGCGAGGACTCGAGCGCCGCGGTCGAGAGCTTGAGGACCTTCAGGCCCTCGTCAAGGCCGGTGAGGATGGGCTTGTTGTTCTTGAGGCAGTCCTGGAAGTGCTCGTGGACGTGGAAGATGACCTCGTCCTTGTTGAGGTCGTAGGAGTCGTTGAAGGTGATGGACTCCTCATGGTCCATGTCGACGGTCTTGTAGGTTATCTCGTCGAACTCGAACATGTTGCGGCCGCGCAGCAGGATGCTGCCCTTGGTGCCGATGTAGCCCTTCAGGTTGGCGCCCGCGCCGGAGCTCCAGCTGGTCATGATGGAGGCCACGGCGCCGTTCTTGCAGCGCATGACCATGGTGGAGTTGGTGTCGTACTGCGGGATTGCGTCGATGGTGCCCTTGACGTTGCAGGCGATGGTGTCGAACTCACCGGCGAGGGAGGTAAGCAGGTTGAACTCGTGGGAGACGGACTCGATGGTCATGCCGCAGGCGAGCTTCGGGTCGGTGCGCCAGGAGTTGCCGTACACGGCGTTGTTCTTGCCGTAGCCGAAGCCGGGGCCGACGCGGTAGCTGAACACGTTCACGGGCTCGCCGAACATGCCGCTCGCCACCAGCTCGTGCATCTTCACAAAGGCGGGGCGGTACCTGTGGGCGAAGCCGACGATGATCTTCGCGTCGTACTTTTTGGCCATGTCGACTATCTTCAGCGCGTCCTCCATGGTGGTGGCGATGGGCTTTTCAAGGTAGAGCGGCACGTGCCGGGAGAGGACCATCTCGCAGTAGTCGAGCCTCTTGGTGGGCGGGGTGGAGATCACGGCGTAGTCGGCGCGCTCCACATACTCGGGGATCTGCTCATAGCTGAGCTGGTCGCAGTCGAACTCCTTGGCGAAGCTCCTGAGCCCCTCGGCGTTCACGTCGTAGGCGCCGACTATGGAGCCGCCGAGCTTTACAACGGCCCTGGCGTGAGAACGGGCAATGTCGCCCGCGCCTATCATGAGTACCTTCATTTCAAGCATCTCCTTAAATAATTTTTGTCACGCCGCCGAGCCGCCGAGAAGCAGCAGGGAGAGCGGTTCGAAGTATGTAACTATCAGCAGTACGATGAGCGAGGCTATTATCAGCGGCACGACGGAACCCGATATCTTCTTCAGGCTCACGTCCGCGATGCCGCAGGCGACGTAGAGGTTCACGCCGACGGGCGGGGTCACGAGGCCGATGGCGAGGTTCACTATCATGATGGCGCCGAAGTGCACCGGGTCGATGTTGAGGGCCATGGCCACGGGGAAGAACAGCGGGGTGAAGATGTACAGCGCGGAGGTGGAGTCGAGGAAGCAGCCAGCGATGAGCAGGACGATGTTCACGATGAGCAGGAAGATGAACTTGTCGCCGCCGGCGAAGTCGATGAGCGCGCCGCTTATGGCCGCGTCTATGCGGCCGCGGGTGAGCACGTAGGCGAAGAGCGTGGCGGCCGCCGTGATGAACATGACCGTCGCGGTGGTGGAGGCGGAGTCCACCAGCAGCTTGATGAACTGCTTGAACTTTATCGTGCGGTAGATGACCACGCCGACGAACAGGCCGTAGACCGCGGAGACCGCAGCGGCGTCGGTCGGGGAGAACACGCCGCCGTAGATGCCGCCGAGGATGATGACCGGCATGAGCAGGCCCCAGAAGGCGTCCTTGAAGGCCTTCCAGCGCTCCTTTCCGCTGGCCTTGGGCAGGCGGGTGAGCTCCTTCTTCCTGCCGAGCCAGAAGGTGACGGCGATGAGCGCCGCGCCCATGACGAGGCCGGGCAGCACGCCGGCGATAAAGAGGTCGCCGATGGAGGTGTCGCTGATGGAGCCGTAGACGACGAAGGTGATGGAGGGCGGAATGATGACGCCGATGGCGCCGGCGGTGGCCATGAGCGCCGCCGCGAAGCCGACGTCGTAGCCCGCCTTGACGAGCGCGGGGATGACGATTATGCCGAGGGCCGCGACCGTGGCCGGGCCGGAGCCGGAGATGGCGGCGAAGAAGCAGGCGACGAGGACGCAGACCATCGCGACGCCGCCGCGCAGGTGGCCGACGCAGGCCTCAGCCAGGTGGATGAGCTTGCGCGAGATGCCCGAGGCGTCCATGATGTTGCCGCCCAGGATGAAGAAGGGTATGGCCTGCAGGACCGCCTTGCTGGTCGCGGCCGAGACCAGCTGGGGCACGGTGCCGAGGATGATGTCCACCGGCCTGCCCGCCAGCATGACCAGCATGGCAGCAATGCTGGAAACTCCGAGGCACACCGCTATGGGAGCGCCCATGAACAGCAGTATCGCGAAAACTATGAACAGCACAGCAGCTTCCATTACTCGGCGCCTCCTTCTTTGTTCTCCTCTTCCTTCGCGGCCTCCAGAGCGTCGGCCACGACGTCCTCCTTGGCTATCTCCTTGCCGGCGATGAGCCTGTACAGGTTCTGCCCGAAGCGTATCGTCATGAACAGCGCGCCGATGGGGACGAAGGAGCCGAAGATGCACTCGGGGAGCTGGGTGGCCAGGGTGACCTGGCCCTTTTCATACTGGTTGATGGCCATGAACACGCCGTAGTAGCAGATGAGCGCCGAGAATGCCGTGGAGAATATCATCGAGATTATGCCGAGTATCCTCGCGGCCTTCGCGCCGACGCGCTCGGTCACCAGCGTGAGTCCCAGGTGGGCGCCGCGCTTTGCGGCTATCGCCGAGCCCAGCAGGCTCAGCAAAACGAAGAGGTAGGTCGATATCTCCTCCGAGAAGGAAATGCCGGAGCCCAGCTTGCGGAGCACCGCGTTGCCGAAGGTGAGGGCAGTCATTGCGATCAGGCAGAGGCAGACCAGGACCTCCTCGATGTAGTCAAGCGCCTTGTTTATTTTCGACATCTCAACCATCCCCCTCTCAATCCAGCTCCACGCCGAAGGCGGCGCAGGCCTCTTCGCCGAACTTCTCATAGAAGCTCTGGCACAGGTCGGAAACTATCTCCTTGAAGGGCTCGAGCTGCTCCTCGGTGAGGATGTCCACCTGCATGCCCTCGGCGCGGAATTCCTCGATGAGGTCGCCCTCCTCGGCCTCGAGCTGGTCGCGGCCCCAGTTGCAGGCCTCGAGCGCCTTCTCGCTGAGCAGCTGCTGCGTGGCCTCGTTCAGGCTGTCCCAGATGTTGCGGTTGACAAGGAACAGGTCGTTTTCATAGGTGTAGTTCCAGATGGTCATGTAGTCCTGCACCTCGGTCATGCCGGAGGTGGCGGTGATGCTCACGCCGTTCTCCTGGCCGTCGATGACGCCCTGCTGCAGGTTCGTAAAGACCTCGCTCCAGTTGGTGGAGCTCGGCACGGCGCCGAAGGCCTTGAAGAAGCTCATGTAGATCTCGCTGCCGGGCACGCGGATGTTCAGGCCCTTGAGGTCCTCGGGCGAGGTCACGGGGCGCTTGTTGTTGGTCAGCTGGCGGAAGCCGTTGTGGAAGGAGCCGATCACCTTGAGGTCCAGCCTCTCGAGCACGCTGTCGTAGTAGGCGAGGCCGGTGGAGTCTATGACCTCCCTCGCCTCGGCGTAGCTGTCAAAGAGCCATGGCACCGTGCCTATCGAGACCCTCTCGTCCAGCGCGCTCAGCACGCTGGTCGCGTAGGCCGCCATGTCCACGGAGCCGTCCGAGATCATCTCGATGCCCTTGGACGCGTTGCCGCCCGCGAGCTGGTCGTTCGGGAACACGTCCACGGTGATGACGCCGCCGGACGCCTCCTCCACCAGCTCCTTGAACTTGTTGGCGACTCGCGTGTCGATCTGGGTGTCCGTACCGTTTACGGCCATGGCGAACTTGATGCTGTTGTACCCGTTGGGGTTGTCCAGCTCCTTGGCTTCGGAGCCGCAGGCCGACAGCAAGAGCACCATGACCAATGCCAGGAACAGGGTCAGCGCCTTCTTCATTTTTCGTCCTTCCTCTCGTTATTTTGTTTCCAGTCTCTTCTTCTCTCCACGTTTCATTTGGTTTCATTTTCCTTGTGATTTCAGGTTACTCCATGAAATTTCATAAGTCAACAGGAAAATGAAACGTAAATTCATTATTAAGTGCCATAAATGAAATTTTGTGAAACGGCTCAATTTTGCCTGCCTGTTTTTGTATAAAATGCAAGTAAAATCTGCGCTCTATCATTGTCAATAAGTTGACATTCCGGCTCTTTTTTTGGGTTTTTCGCCGTTTTTGGCCTTGTTAAAGTTATGTCAGGATGAAACAAAGTTTCATCCTGACATCAAAAAAGCCGCCGGCCCGAAGGCCGGCGGCGTAAGCAGTGCGTGTTTATTTGGGGGGCAGTCGTTTTCTTTCTATGGACATTCCGATCTCGTGGCTCTTGTCTATCTGCTCCTCCGTGCGGGTCAGGGCGATGATGGAGTGCAGGATGGAAATGGTTACGAGCTCGCAGGTCCTGGCAGCGGAGATGTCGCTGAAGTAGTCGCTGCTGAAGACGCTGGTGACGATCTCGACGTCGAGATATTTGGAAAGGGGCGAATTTGCCGGGCCGACGATGCCGACGATCTTTATGCCGCGCTCCTTGGCGTAGCTGGCATTTTGCAGGACGTTCCAGGTGCGGCCGGAGTTCACGATGATGAGCAGCAGGTCGTCCTTGTCCATCATGCTGATCTCCATGGTCTGAAAGATGAGGTCCTCTATGCAGCGGCAGGGTATGGCGAGCTTTAGGAAGATGTCGTAGGCGGCGCGGCTGATGGTGCCGGAGCCGCCCTCGCTGACGATGACCAGGCTCCGGGCCCCGGCGATGAGCTCGGCGGCCTTTTCCAGGGCGTTGTTGTCGAGGATCTCGTCGAGCTCGTCCATTATCATCTTGGTGTAGCTGATGACCTTGCTCTTGACGGTGCCGGCGTCGTCGCCGCGGCGCAGGCTCATGTCGCGCGCGGTCTCGACGATGTAGTTGGAGGCGCTGTTCTTGAGCTCCGTGAAGCCGGTGAAGCCGAGCTTGCGGCAAAAGCGGATGACGGTGGCCGGGCTGGTGCCCGAGGCCTCCGCCAGAGAATTCGCCGTTGCTCCCGCCAGACAGCCGGGGTCGTTGAGTATATATTCGGCGATGCTTTGGTCTGACTTGGAGAAGGCCTTCGACTGGTACATGGCCTTTATCTTCTGTATGAGGAGCAGCGCTTCTTCCATGGTTTTCTCCCCCAGAAAGTGATATTACATATGAAGGAATTATATTACCCTCTGCCTCCGATGTCAAACTTTCTTGCGCCGTCACAGTCGAGGACACAAAAAGAGAAAGCGCGCACCGAACGGTGCGCGCTTTTGGTGCGAGTGTTCTTACAGCATTTGAGCAAAAAGGCTAGGAATATCAATGGTTTCAGGGCATTTGGCAAGTGGCATTTTAGCGCAAAAACCGTTTTTCAAAGGCTCATTTTGGGGCGCTTCATGTTTTGGAGCGCCCTTTTTTCATGCCCAGGAGGTGATTCAAACGAGCGGTAAACTTGACACGAATTCAGGCGGCAAAACGGCTGCTGACGGCGAGCTTGTCACGCTCGCTCTAGCAGATTTACACCCATTCAGCAGGCACCCATACAAAGTGCGCGACGACGACGCGATGCGCGACATGGCTGAAAGCGTTAAGCAGTACGGCGTGCTCTCCCCTGCCATAGTGCGGCCTTTGCCTGACGGCGGCTATGAGCTTGTGTCAGGCCACCGGCGCAAGCGGGCCTGTGAGCTGGCGGGGCTGGAGACCATGCCGGTCATCGTCCGCGAGCTGGACGACGACGCGGCGGCTATCCTCGTCGTAGATAGTAATTTGCAGCGCGAAGGACTGCTTCCGAGCGAGAGAGCGTTTGCGTACAAGCTAAAGCTGGAAGCACTGCGGCATCAGGGCGAGAGGACAGACTTAACTTCGCGCCAAGTTGGCGACAAGTTAAAAGCAGCAGATAAAGTTGGCGAGGATGTAGGGGAAAGTGCTCGCCAGATTCAGCGCTACATCCGCCTCACAGAGCTGATCCCGCCGCTGCTGGACATGGTGGACGAGCGCAAGATAGCGTTCAATCCTGCCTATGAGCTCTCATTTTTGAAGCAGGACGAGCAGCGCCTTCTTCTCGACGCTATGGACAGCGAGCAGGCCACGCCGTCGCTGTCACAGGCGCAGAGGCTCAAGCAGTTCTCGCAGCGCGGCGAGCTGACAGCCGAGGTCATGCGGGCGATCATGTCCGAGGAGAAGAAGCCGGAGATAGACCGCATCACCATCACCGGCGACAGGCTGCGCAAATACTTCCCGCGCTCCTACACGCCGAAGCAGATGGAGGAGACCATTATCAAGCTGCTGGAACAGTGGCAGAAGCGCCGAAAGCGCGAGGCGGAGCGCTGATTCAATACATATCCTAAGCCGGACAGTGCATGAAACTGCCCGGCTTTTTTGTTTGGAGGTAAATCGTATGTACCAGTACAAACCTGAAGATGTGGACTGCAAATACTGCGCCGAGCGGCGTCACAGGCGATGCCAGGCGGCGGGCTGCCCTTGGCTGGCAGAGCGCATAGAGGCCGGGACGGTGAGCTATGCCGCTGTTATCCTCAAGCTGTTCAGGAACGTCAAAGACGCGGATGTTGTCAGGCGGCTCGGGCAGCTGGTGCTGAACTTCCGTGGCTCGCTCTGGCTCAGCGCGGAGCATGAATTCAATACCCGCCAACTGCTGCAAAGCATTGGCTTCGGAGCGTGGAGAGATCCACGCTATTTTGCTGCCCTTTATCTGTTCGGCTCCAACCGCACGCTGCTCAAGCGGGCATGGAACGCCTGCCTGCCACAAAGGTTCATACCCGAGTACATATTGCTGCACGGCGTCAGTCCACATGACTACGCGCTTGTTGCTGCCGCAAAGACCATATTGGGCGTCGCAGGCTTCGAGGAGGCAATGACCGCCGAGCTTCTTGCCGACACCGAGGTCATAGACGACGAGGCTTTCCGCCTCATCGTCAACGCGCTGCTCATAGCCAACTATGGCCCGGCTGTGCTGAAAATAGGCGGTGGCTCCACTGGCTGACACCTTTCACGCAGTCAGCCTCTCGGGAGGCAAGGATTCCACGGCCATGCTCCTGCTCATGCTTGAGCGAGATATGCCCATCGACGCCGTGCTTAACGCAGACACGGGCATGGAGTATCCCGAGATGTACGAGCATCTCAAGCAGGTGGACGAGCACCTTTACCGCGAGCGCGGGATACACATAACGCGCCTGAAAAGCACCAAGAGCTTTGAGTACATGATGTTCGACGAGCCGAAGCAGAAGGCTTCCTGCATTACAAACCGCCAGCGCCTCGGCGTCCCGTGCAAGGGCAACGGCTGGCCCGGCATCCGCGTCCGCT